>NPIE01005098.1_pt1 | contig 27299 bp, 28 predicted proteins | sample 8637661 | NCBI WGS metagenome assembly NPIE01 (sample SAMN07420842, study PRJNA396082) | bioreactor metagenome | isolation source: sample BA12 brine-fed electro-methanogenic bioreactor BA | place: Japan: Kochi | collected 2016-12-09 | reverse complement strand
ACATCATGAAGGAAAAGATCCGTATCGGGATCATGACCTATGAAGATTACAAGAAACGTACCATGGAAATCGCTGCGGGGAAACGGAAAAGGAAGGCAGAGGAGCCGAAAGTGTGGTTCCCTTCAATCGAAAGCGCTATGCAGGTGCTCTCCACGAAGAACCAAAAGTTACTGCGCACAATCATCGATAAAAAGCCTGACTCCATATCAACTCTCGGCAAACTTACCGGAAGAAATGTTTCCAACCTTTCCCGGACACTCAAGACCATGGAGCGCTACGGTCTTGTGAAAATGACCAGGGAGCACCGCAGGGTTGTCCCTCACGTTTCGGCGCGAACCCTGGAAGTGGAGCTTGATCTTTCCACCGGGACCGATTAACCCTCTCACCCGCCGATAATTTCATTCAGCCCTTCTATGACGAGGGAAAGCCCTTCTTCGGTTATTTCGGTAATCTTTCCCTTTATACGCTCTACAGAGAGAGTCCGCACCTGGCTGATCTTCACCCACGATTTCTTCGGAAGCTCTTCGTTCGAGAGCTCCAGTGTCAGCGGGAAGGCCGCCCGCTGGGGCCGGTTCGTCAGTGCTGCGGCAATGACCGTCCCGGAGCGCGAATTAAAAACGTCATGGCTCAAAACGAGAACCGGCCTGAACGCGCCCTGTTCGCTTCCGGTCACAGGGTTCAGGTCGGCCCAATAGACGCTGCCCCTCAGTATTCCCGCCATTGGTCAAGCTCCGCCGACAATCCCTCCTCCGCCAACGACTGCTCGAAAGCCGGGTCGAGCTTTGCGCATTCCGTCGCAAGCCTTCGCTTTTCCAGGCGCATGAGCTTTTCCGAAAGAGCCTCCTGGATCGCACGGCTCCTGTTGGCGAACACCCTGGATTTCACGAGCCTGTCGAGCCGCTTCAGGGTCTCGCTGTCCACGGTAATGCCGATCTTCGTGACTCCCATCTTCACGCAGTTTTTCCGATCGTGCTCACTGGTAATTTCCCGGATGTTGCACAGAACGGCCGACAGCAGGGTAAGAAACGTGCCGCGGGAGACGAGGCAAGCCACAACAGCCGGAAAACACAGCAGGAATCTTCTCAGACATCTTCTTCTCTCGCACCTGCATGAGGAGTATCTCCCAAACTCCCTTGAACGAAGCCCCGGGGAAATTTCCCCCGGGGCTTCGATTTTACGAGTCAGGTAAAAAGGTGGGGTCTGTTCTTTGGGCTTTCGCGAAGCGAAAGTCTCATTGACTGACCCCACCTCGGTTTGAATTGTGTGTTTCAGGAAGGCTATTCCTCTGCAGAATCATACTGTCAGTCGACAGGAGCCTACGCAAAAATTTCTACCTTTTTATAAATACATATAGAAACGAAGGATGCGAAAACCCACGGACCTTGAAATGTTTCTGTTTGTCAAATGTGTAGGTCTGACCCTGTTGCTGTTCAAGGGTTTAGTTCTTCAGAAGGTGATTTCCGTACCGACGCCGGCGGCCGTGGCCTTCCTGTAGATCTCGCCCGCGGTGACCACGTCCTGGACACCGATGCCCACGGTCTTGAAGAGGGTGATCTCCTCGTCGCTCGTGCGGCCCCGGATGTTTCCCGCCACAAGGTCCCCCAGTTCGCCGTAGACGACGGACTCGTCGAAAAGCCCCTGGTTCATGGGGATAATCAGGTCCCCCGATTCCGCCAGAACGGCTTCCTTCGAGTCCACAAAAACCTTGTCCGCCTTGGCAAAGATTTCCGCCGGCATCTCCTGCATCACCGGCGTAAAAGACCCCACGCCGTTGACGTGGGCTCCCTTTTTCACGGCCTCGGCGGGGAATACGGGCTTTTTGGCCGTGGTCACCGTGGTGATCACGTCGGCACCGTCCACGGCCTCTTCGGCGGTCCGAGCCGCCACGAACCGCACGCCTTTTTCCTTCCATTTTTCTTCCTGCTCCGCCGCCGCTTTCTGGGCCCGTTCAAAGCTCACGTCAAAAATCCGAACCTCCGAAAGCTCCCGCGCCGTCAGCATGGCCTCGATCTGCGCCCACGACTGGCCCCCCGCCCCGAAGATGGTGCCCACGGAGGCGTCCTTTCGGGCCAGAAGGTCCGTGGCCGCCCCGGAAGCCGCCCCGGTCCGCACCTGGGTGAGGTAGGTCCCGTCCATCACGGCCGACACCTCTCCCGTTTTGGAGTCCATGTACACCATCGTGGCCGGAACGGCGGGCTTCCCGGCCTTCACGTTGTTGGGAAAGACCGACACGATCTTGAGCCCCAAAGACTCCGTCTCCTCGACATAGGCCGACATGAAAAGGGCCCGACCCTCGTACTTGTCCACGTCGATGCCCGTCCTCAGGGGGACGACGGACTTTCCTTCCGAAAAGAGCCTGAAGGCCTCCTTTACCGCCTTAATGGCCTCCGCCATGGTATACACCTTCTGCATGTCCTCTTTTTTCAGCAACAGCACTGAGTACCCCTCCTCGATGAAAGCTTCTTCCCTGAAACAACAACATTGTACGCCATCCACGCCGGACGTCCACCCGCGGAGCCCGGGGAATCCCCGTTGATTTCCGCCACCGTCGCCGGCACCTCTACAGGCAGAGGACCTTGAAAAGGAGGTGACAGCACATGGCAAGCTTCATCCCCGTCGAGAGCCGCATCAACCTGCGGGTGCAGGTCGGGACCGACGCCTACGGCGACCCGATCCTGAGAACCCTGGGCGTCAGGGACATCGACCCCGCGGCCACTCCCGAAGCGGCCACCACGGTGGTACAGGCCCTGGGAGGCCTTCTGGCCTATCCCGTCGTCGAGGCCATCAAGGTGGACAACGACGAGATCGACACCACGGTCTAGCCTCAACCCGACAGCACCAATCATGACCCCGAAGGAGGTGACATCTCTTGAAGACTCTCCGGATGTACTTCGGAACCGGTGACGGAGACCGCTGGCAGCTTTCCCTGAACTACCCCAGGGAAGGCCTCACCGCCGCAGAGGTTGAAAGCGCCATGCAGTCCCTGATCTCGAGCGGCGCCTTCGTGAGCGGCATCGTCGACGTCCTCGCCGCCGACATCGTGGACCGCACCGTCACGGAACTCATCGGCAACGAGTAAGCCACAAGCACCACAGACGCCCGGCGGAGCATTCCGCCGGGCGGACTCTTGAGGAGGTGAACCTGTTGGAAGAATTCATTGCGTCCGTCGCACAGGGCGGATTCGCCGTGGCCGTGGCAGCCTACCTGCTCGTCCGCATGGAGCGTCGGCTCGAGGATCTGACCGCGGCCATCAGGGACCTCCAGTTCGCCATCACCGCCAACGGAGGCCCCGCGCGATGAGGCCAAACCACATCCGGGTGGCGCCCCACTTCATGCTCAGGGAGTTCGAGTGCCCCTGCTGCTGCAGCGTCAGGCTCCACCCGGAGCTCCTCAAAAAGCTCGAGGCCCTCAGGCAATGCCTCAACGCACCGGTCATCATCACCAGCGGCTACCGCTGCGAGAGCCACAACAGGGAGGTGGGCGGCGTCAAAAACAGTCTCCATCTTGTGGGACAGGCCGCCGACGTGGCCGTCCCCGCGAAAATGCAGTCGGCTTTCATCGCCCTGGCGCAAAAGATCGGCTTCGACCAGACCCTTGCCTACCCGAGCCGCAACTTCGTCCACCTGGGCGTCTTCGACGACCCCGCCACCACCGCCAAAGCCGCCTGAACCCAGGGAAAGGGGGTCTGACGTTTACCTTTTTGTTTAAAGGGGTCAGCTTCTTGGATTTTTGCGTCCGCAGGATGCAAAAATCTCAAGAACTGACCCCCAAGGGTTTGAAAAAAGGGGTCTGACGTTTACCTTTTTGTGTTTTCGCGAAGCAAAAACGCAAAAAGTAAAGATCTGACCCCCCAAAAGGTTCTTACCCCCTTGATACACAAAAAAGGGAGCCTCACGGCTCCCTTTGCTTGTATTCATCTATATCCCTTCAGCCCCAGGGAACCACCTGCCCCTCAGGACCTTTTTTCCAACCCCTACGCCGGCCTGTCCCAGTCGCCCGGGTCCCCGCCGGTATCTCCGACCCGCTGCCGGATCCGCTTCACCCTGGCGTTCACCGCCTGGGGCGTCACACCCAGCCTCCGGGCCATCTCCTTCTGGGACACGCCGCACCCGAGGCCCCGAAGAAGCTCCATCTCCTCTTCCGTCAAAAGACGCTCCAGGTCCACCCACCGCTCGGCCAGTTCAAACTCGGCCAACGTCCGGCCGTCCTCAAGCACCAGGTACACCTTCTCGTCGGCATCCAGCTCCACCCGGTGTTTCCATCTCCACAAACTCCGGGCCTCGCTCCGCATCCGATACTTCAGGCGCCCCAGGACATACTCTATGGGATCAACACCCTCCGGGCACTCCAGTATGAGCTTCAGCGCCCCCAGGTGCCCGATCTGCACCAGATCCTCGTAATCCTCACGGCTGTTCGCATACCGTCTTGCCACCACGCGGATATACTGGCGGATAACTTCAAAATCCCGATCCTCAACATCGAGGAATCGGGCTTCATAATTGGACATGAAACCGTCCTCCTTTAGTATAAGGATATAGAATTTAAAAAGTTTTCTTATTCACTATTGAATTAATCTGCGTGTGCACACGAGAATTTATTATATTCAGCTCCCGCAGTTCGTCAAGCCCCAAATGCGCCCTTTTCTGAATAAATTTTGAATACATTCAAAAGGGCACATAAAGCTGCCCTATTCCCCCGGTCCTTGCGCCAAAAACAGCCACGACAGCACGACCGCGCAGGTTGGTTTTTGCTCTCTATGGGATACAATGAAAAGTCAAGAGGCTGACTGAAAGAAAACCAACAAGAAGGGAAACCCGGTTTTCCCGGGAAGGGGACAGGATGCGCACCATCCGCCAGCAGTTTCGAGTGCCCGCCACGGTGATCTTCGCCATCCAGGCCGTCATCTTCTGGGGCCTGGTGGCTCTCATCGACGAATTCCTGACGCCGGCCTACAACACCTACGCCGTGCAGTACCTCCTCTATTTCGCCGTCCAGGTCCTGGGCCTGTATGCCTTCGGGACCTTCGACTACGAGCCCGGCGCCGAAACGGGCAGGATCCTCGTCCCCTGCGCGGCGGGGGTGCTCACGGCGGCTTTGGCCGTCATGCCCCTCATCCTGCTCTTTTCCCCCCGCCTGCCCCAGGCCGCCTTCATCACCCTGACTTTGACCACCTACGGCGGCGCCGTCGGTGCCCGGGTGGTGGCCACCCGCTTCCTGGGCCGACTGTCCAAAACGGCCAAAACCACAAAAGTCATCATCGTGGGCAAACAGGCGCGGTGGGAAAAGCTCCTGAATGAAATTTCCGACCACGTCCCCGGCATCATCCAGATCAGCGGGTACATCGAGGACACGGACGCCGCACCCGGCGACCCCCAGCTGCCCTGCAGCATCGTCGTGGCCGACCCCGCCCTTTACGATGACCCCGAAATCCGCGCCGCCTGCGACAGGCTCCGGGATCAGGGCTGCGCCCTGGAGTTTTTGCCCCGCCTCGCCGAGGAGGGACTCGGCCGCGTCCCCCTGGAGGTGGCCACAGCCTACAGGACCTACTACGAAACGGCCTTCAACATGGTGGCCCCCGAGCAGGCAAAGCGCGCCCTCGACGTGGCCGTCTCGGCCCTGGCGCTGGCGCTTCTTTTGCCCGTCATCATCTTCATCTCCGCCGTCGTGGCCGTGGACTCGGGCTTCCCCGTCTTTTTCAGGCAGAGGCGCATCGGCCTCGAGGGCAGGCCCTTTACCATCCACAAGTTCCGCACCATGAAGCGCCGAAAAGAAACCGAAGCGGGCTTCGCCGACGACCACGCCGCCTACATCACCAGGGCGGGCCGCTTCCTCCGGCGCTTCCGCCTGGACGAGCTCCCCCAGCTGTGGGACGTCCTTTTGGGCCGCATGAGCCTCGTGGGCCCCAGGCCCGAACAGCCCGAGTTCGTCGAAAGCTTCGCCCGAAAGATCCCCTTCTACGCCTTCCGCCACGCCCTCAGGCCAGGCATCACCGGCTGGGCCCAGGTCAACCACCCCTACGCCTCCAACCTGGAGGAGACCACACGAAAGCTCGAATACGACCTCTTTTACATCAAAAACCGCAGCACTATCCTCGACCTGCAGATCCTCCTGCGGACCCTCGAGGCCGTGCTGGGGATCCGGGGGAACAAGGCGAAATGAAGCTCTGGATCATCAACCAGTATGCCCGGACGCCGGACAAACCTGGTCTTACCCGCCATTACGACCTTGCCAGACACCTCGTGAAAAAAGGCGTGGAAACCACCATATTCAATGGCTCTTTCGACCTGTACCTCGGCTCGTCTTCTTTGAAGAGCACCGCAAAAGCGGACCAGAATGGCATCAAGAAGGCGGATTTCGACGGCGTTCGCTTCGTGACCATCCCGACTCGGCCATATACCAACAATGCCTCCATAGGGCGCATACGGAACATGTGGCGGTTTTCTTTCGACCTATTCAAAGAACTGACATCGGGAAATTACGAAAAACCGGACATCGTCATCGGTTCGACGATGCCCCTTTTCGCAGCGAACGCGGCACGGAGGCTTGCACAACGTTTCAACGTCCCTTTTGTCTACGAAGTCCGCGACCTCTGGCCCCTCACGCCCATTGAGCTAGGCGGGCACTCGAAGCACCATCCCTTCATCCTCTACCTCGACAGGCTTGACGGAAAACTGGCGACACAAGCCGACCTGGTCGTCACCACGGCACCGCTGATGAAGCAGTACTACAAGGAACGTTTCGGCCTGCCCGATGAAAAGTTCCTCTGGGTCACCAACGGAACCGACGTCGAAATGTTCCAACAGGCTGCAAAACTCTCCGGCAAAGAAGAAAAAGAAACCTTCGACATCTACTACACCGGGGCCTTGGGTCTCGCAAACGGCCTGGACGAAGTTTTCGACGTCCTTCCCGAAACAGCAAAAGCCCACCCCCAGGTCCGGCTCGTCATCATCGGAGAAGGCACGATGAAGGACCATTTGCAAAACCGGGCGCGTAAAGAAAACCTCCCCGTGCATTTCCATGACGCCGTCCCGAAACCGGAACTCCCGGGCCTGCTCGCCAAGGCCGACGCCTGCCTGTTTTATCTCAAGCCGGCCTCTATATACCGGTACGGGATCAGCCCCAACAAGCTTGCCGACTACCATGCCGCAGGAAAGCCGATCATTATGATCGGGGAATGCGTCCGGAACCCAATCCAGGAGTCCGAGGCCGGTCTTGTTGTTCCTTCATCAAGGGATTTTCCGTTGGCGTTGGAAAAACTATTGAGCATGAACCAGACAGATCTGATAAAGTTCGGTGAGAAAGGAACAGAATATGCGAAACAGAATTATGAGTGGGAACGATTGTCAAAAACGCTCCACGAAAGAATCAACAGCGAATACACACAAACCCAGAAAGTTCGACTTAATAGCGGCCGGAGTGCGCAATGAAAATCCTTCACATGACAACCGGCCATTCACGTCATGACGTCCGTGTCTTCCGTAAAGAATGCAATAGCCTTGCAAAAGAAGGACATGATGTCACGCTCCTTGTAGCCGACGGCAAAGGCAATGCCAAAGAAAACGGAGTGAGAATCATCGACGCCGGACCACGCGCCCGAAACCTTCTGGTTCGAATGGTCTCAACGGCATGGAAAGTCTACAGACTTGCGGCAGGAACGCAAGCGGATATCTGCCATTTCCACGATCCGGACCTGATTCCAGCCGGCTGGCTGTTGCACCTTAAAGGCAGGCAGGTCATTTACGATGTCCACGAAGACTACTCGACGAGCATTTTCCTGAAAACAGGAATCCCAATGTTTTTACGCCGTTTTTTTTCAAAAATCATCGGATTTGCCGAACCTGTGGTCTCAAAGCCTTTCCACATCATCATCGCCGAAAAATACTACGCCGAACGCTTCCCGAAAGGCCTTCCCGTCCTCAATTATCCACTCCTGGAGGACCTTTCTGCGAACAACACAAGCATCCCCAACCTTGTCGATGCACCGCGCCTTCTTTATACCGGTGGTATCACTAAAGAGAGAGGTGCCTTCGTTCACGTGAAGCTCCTGCAACTGAACCCCGAGGTCCACCTGTACATGATCGGGCGCTGCAGCCCGAACCTGGCAAAACAGCTCCACGAACGTGCCGGAAAAGACAAAGGCCGCCTTCACATCGTCGGCGAGGGAAAATACGTCCCCTTTGACACCATCCGCAGTTACTACGCTGCAGGAGGCTGGACGGCAGGCCTGGCGCTTTTTCCTCCAAGCCCACACTACATGCGGAAAGAACCAACAAAAATTTTCGAATACATGGCTTTCGGGATCCCCGTGCTTGCCTCGGACTTCCCAACATGGAGGAACCTTGTAGAATCCAGCGGTGCGGGGCTTGTAGCAGATCCTGGAAATGCCAAAGTCCTAAAGGATGTGCTTTCTTGGCTGATGGAAAATCCCGAAGGAACCCGGAACATTGGTGAAAAAGGCAAAACCTCGGTTCTGAGCACCTACAATTGGGAAAGGGAAAGCAAGAAAATCTGCCAATGCTATGAACGTCTGAGTAAGCCTACATGAGTCAGAGTATTTTTGTGCATTTCTTTTTTCCGAGATTTTTAGGCAAGCAAATATCTTTCATACAAGAAAGGTGCTTCTGATGCCCAAAAAGACTGTAGAACGCATCTGCCTAAGTCCCGGCTCACTGGGTTCCGGTGGGATAGGTCGGAACATGCTGAACCTGGCCCATGCCTTTCTTGAAAAAGGCATTGACGTCGACCTGGTTTTTACGGGAAATGACCATTACGGCAGAGAAAAGTTCATCCCTCGAAACGCAAATGTCTTCCAACTGGGGAAAAGAACGCGATACGCGTTGCCCGCAACTATTCGTTATCTCCGCAAACGGAAACCGGGACTCCTGATTACTGCTCACGATTATGTAAATGCGTTAATGTTGGTGTCTCACCGTCTCTCAGGACTTGGAGAACAATGTCACACGGTAATAACGTTTCAAACCTGCCGCTCCCTACAAATGCAAAATTCGAAACTCAAAGACAAGATTTCTGACTGTTTGGCATTTAAGCTATATCGAAATGCAGGAAGCCTTGTAGCGGTCTCTAATGGAGTCGCCGAAGATATTGAAAAATCAGCGGGACTCCCTGTCGGCTCCGTTAAAACGATCTACAACCCCGCCTGGACAAGGGAAATGGAGAAAAAGTCCCTTGAGATTTGCCATGAACCATGGTTAACGCAAAAAAGTGTACCCGTGATCATCAGTGTTGGCCGTCTTGCAAAGCAAAAGGATTTTCCCACCTTGCTGCGAAGTTTTGCGGAGCTGATAAAAAAAGAACCCGCGCGGCTCATTATCCTCGGTGAAGGCCCAGACCGGAAGGACTTGGAAAGCTTGATTACAAAACTTGGTTTAATCAGTACCGTCAAAATGCCGGGACACATGGACAATCCGCTGGCCTACATGTCAAAGGCGGATCTCTTCGTCCTTTCCTCGGCTTGGGAAGGGTTCGGGAATGTCATCGTCGAGGCCTTGGGTTGCGGACTCCCAGTGGTCTCCACAGATTGCCCTTCCGGGCCATGGGAAATTCTTGAAGGCGGGAAGTACGGAGAATTGATACCTGTTGGCGATTACAAAACGCTCTCGAAGGCACTGCGCGAAATGCTTGCCAATCCCCCAAGAAAGGAAACGCAAAAAGCACGGGCTCAAATGTTCTCAGCTGAAAAAGCGGCCGAAAGTTTTTTGCAACTGGCTACACAAAGGACGCTTAATCCGCCATCAAGGGCAGGCAATGTCTCTTTTGGGGATTCTTCTGAACAGAACCCTCTCACTACATGAACAGAGGGACTCCTGAAGGAGTTTGGCAGGAAATTCCTTATTCTTGCCATATCCAAATTTCTCCGGCATGTGCGGGCTCTTCTTGAAAAAAGCTCGTACCATTGCAACACTGTTTTCTGAGTAATATTATTGCTCAAAAAGAACCCGAAACGGGGGATCGACAAATTGAATGGAGCTTTCATCGCCTTAAATACTTGTGCCGATCCGGCGCACTTCTTCTTTACCATCTCGGATCCAGGCATAAATCTGCTGGAACTGTCCCTTATCATGGCCGTTGACGCCAAGGGAATCCAGGAGGGTGACCCCAAAAGCGTGGTCGGAGAAATGACCATCGGGAAAGAAATTTGTCATGGTTGAACCTCGGGAACAGCAAACACTGGCAAAAGACCAGCCAAACCATGAATCCGCCGAAAGCCGGAAAACCTTTATCCGGCAATTTCCCAAAAACCTTGGTTCCAATATTGCCTTGTTTCTCGTCAACATTGCTATAGGAATCTGGTTGATACCCTATTTCATACACAACCTGGGCGTCGCGGCCTATGGCCTCATACCGCTCGCGAATTCCCTAACCCATTATGTGGCTCTCGTTACCATAGCAATCAGTGGGGGCATTGCCCGCTTTTTGACGATCGATCTTCAGCAAAAAAATTACGATAGGGCGAATCGCACCTTCAACACCAGTTTCTGGAGTATTGCTGCAGTAATTGCCATATCCCTCCCCTTGTTGGCGATTTTCACACAGTTCGTTCCCTTGCTTTTCAAGGTTCCCGACGATCAGGTCAGTTCATCAAAGTGGTTGTTTGCAGGAATCATCGGATCTTTTTTGGTCACAACCCTCTCAAGCTGTTTCGGGGCTTCCACTTTTGCTTATAACCGCCTGGATCTTAGAAACCTCGCGAATATCGTCCGATCTATTGGCCGGGTGGCTTTCGTGGTATTATTTTTCTCATTATTCAATCCCACGCTCGAAAATGTCGCCTTGGCAACCCTTCTCGCTGCTCTATCGGCCTTTGCCATGCATTATTTCTTCTGGCGGAAACTTACGCCAGATTTGGAAATAAACCCTTCATACTTTGACAAAAAACGGCTGAAAGATTTGACAACCTTCGGGGGCTGGCTCGTGGTCAATCAGATCGGCTACCTGCTTTTCCTCCAAATCGATCTTATCGTCGTCAACCGAATGTTCGGTCCGACATCCGGCGGAGAATATGCGTCAGTGCTCCAGTGGAGCCTGCTCCTGAGATCAATGGCCGGAGTCCTTTCAGGAGTGGTTCAACCCATGTTCATGATCTGCTACGCAAGGGGACAAACCGAGGACCTCGCCAGGATCGCGAAGATGGCCGTCAAATTCATGGGGTTGGGCCTTGCCTTGCCAATAGGACTTGCCTGTGGTTTTTCTGCGGAAATCCTGACGGTATGGATCGGCCCGGAATTCAGCAAACTTGCCCCGCTCATGGTACTCATGCTTGCCCATCTAGCAGTAAATCTTTCAATAACGCCACTATTTCCCATAAATGTCTGCTACAACAGGGTGAAACTTCCGGGGATTGTCACGCTTCTTATGGGAGGCTTAAATTTGGCCCTCGCGATCCTGATCCCCCTTACTTTCGACACCGGCTTTTATGGCGTCGCTCTGGCTGGTGCGATTGTGCTCACTCTAAAAAACGCTGCTTTCACGCCATGGTATGCAGCACATGTAATGGACCTTCAAGCTCGCACATTCTTCCGGCAAATGGCCGCCGGGATTGGCGCAACCTTATTGATTTTCGTCATGGGCTCTCTATGGTCCCACGTATATCAAATCAACTCGTGGACAGAACTGATTGTTGTGGGTACCTTTATTTCAGCGCTCTACGCCCCTTGCGCCTGGTTCTTTCTCCTGGAACCGGCAGAAAGAAAGGTTTTCGTGAGTATGATTTTGCGGCGAAGAGGAGGTTTGTAGTTTGGAGGAATCGAAGAAAAAAATGCCAAAGGTCGGCATCTTGACTTTCCATCGTGCAATCAACTTTGGCGCGCTGCTGCAAGCCTACGCCTTGCAGCGTGTGATACAAAGCAAGGGATGTGATTGCCAAGTTATTGACTACCAAAGTTATTGCATCGACAGCCGCTATCTGGATCCAAGCCTGAAAAAGTGCCGTACCGTTCGAGCCTTGGTGCAACATGCACTTTACTCCAAGGGAAAAACGGCGAAAAAAAAGAATTTCAGGCAATTTGCCGCCGAAAATTTATCCATGAGCGAGCCCTGTCGGGATAAGAAGGACCTCGAAAGACTCTCCGAAACATACGACATCTTCATCTCCGGCAGCGACCAAGTATGGAATTACAAAATTACCGATTTTGACAGCGCCTATTTCCTGAATTTTGTCAGTGAAACCAGAAAGAAAAATGCTTTCGCCGCAAGCTTTGGGATATCAGACATTCCCCGTGAGCACATCGATTTTTACCGAGGGCAACTCCAAAGTTACCGCAGACTTTCGGTCCGGGAACACCGCGGCAAGGAAATCATCAAAAAACTGATCGGCCGGGAGGCCGAAGTCGTTATGGACCCAACCCTCTTATTGTCAAAAGAAGCCTGGCTGGAATCCGCTTCAGGGGAAGTACCAGAAGAAACCTACATCCTGATTTATTCTTTTGGACTTCCTCAGACATTAAGGACGTTCACCGAAAACCTGGCAAAAAAGATGGGGATGAAAATCGTTTACGTTCCTGTTTCAAATTTTTCCTTACGAAATCGTCTCAATGCGGAATACAAAACAAATATAGGACCAGCCGAGTACCTTGCGCTTTTCCGAAATGCCCACTTTGTCGTAACAAACTCGTTCCACGGCACCGTGTTTTCTCTCATCTTCGAAAAACCCTTTTTCGTGGAGAAAAAAAAGTCGGCACCTGACAACTCCCGTTTTGACAATATCCTTGGTATCTTCGGACTGAAAAACAGGGAGATACAAGATGGCCAGAATAATCGCATAGAGGAACCGGTCGATTATGGGAGGGTGCAGGAAATTCTAAAACAAGAACGGGCAAAATCACTGGGCTTCCTTGATAAGATTCTTTTCGATTAATCCTCCAGCGACGGGCAGGTGCTGTATAAAAATATGAGAGTTTTTGAAGAAAAAAACAAATGCACCGGGTGCACAGCGTGTGAGCACTTATGCCCGGTCGGCGCGATCACTATGAAACCTGATGAGGAAGGGTTTCTCTATCCAGAGATAGACCTGAATATTTGCAATCAATGCGGACTCTGCAGGGAAATTTGCCCTTTCAATAACCTCGAGACGGTCTCCCTCAATTTTGAAGAGCCCCTTGTTTTCGCCGCTAAACACGTCGATGACAATATACGCAGAAAGAGTTCCTCCGGGGGCATGTTTACTGCCATTTCAGATTATGTTTTTTCTCAAGGCGGCCTCGTATGGGGGGCTCAATTTTGCGAGAACTTCACAGTAGAACACAAAATGGCAGAAAGCCCGGAAGAACGCGATGCTATGAGAGGATCAAAATATGTTCAGAGCAAACTTGGGACCTCCTTCCCGGAAATAAGGGACGCCCTGCAAAGCGGTCAAACTGTCCTCTTCACGGGAACTCCATGTCAAAATGCGGGGTTGTCAGCATATTTGCAGGGGAAAGAATACCCCAATTTGATCCGGTGTGATCTTGTTTGCCTCGGGACTCCAAGCCCTTTGATCTGGGAAGACTTCGTCGGCCTGCTGGAAAAAAAATCCGGCAAGAAGCTCGAAGCGTTCAACTACCGGGATAAGGGAATGGGGTGGCACAAAGTCAGGGCAAAAGCCGTTTTCGAAAACGGTTCCGAGGATATTGATGAAACCTTTGTAAATTCTATTATTAGGCTTTTTTTCCAACACCTGACTCTCCGGCCTTCCTGTCATCATTGTCCTTTTACAAATTTTTCTCGCCCTTCGGACATAACAATCGCCGACTTTTGGGGCATAGAAAATCATAAACCGCACCTTGACGACGATATTGGAGTTTCCCTCGTCTTGGTCAACACGGCAAAGGGTAAACAGGTTTTTGAAAAGATATCCAAGGATGTAATCCATGAAAAGGCCTCCGTTGAAGAATGCATTGGTCCGCAAACGCATCTGAAACGCCCTGCCCTTCCTTCGCCAAAAAGGGATGCTTTCTGGGAAGATTTCCATGAAAGAGGAATAGAGTTCGTCGTCACGAAGTACACCTACCCGTCTCGTCTCAAGCAAACGATGCGAAAATCAATCAAGCCTCTACTGCAAAGATTGGGTCTCTGGGACCACATAAAACGAACAACAAAAAAGATTTCCAAATCCTAGGATGCTTCCACGACCAGGTAAAGAGGTAGAGGCCATCGACTGAAAGAGGGCTTTCTGGAATGAATTGCAAAGTGAGTATCATTATCCCGGCCTACAATGCCGAAAAAACCCTGCGCCGTTGCCTGGATAGCGTACTTGCGCAAGATTTCGATGATTTTGAGGTCATACTCGTCAATGACGGGTCAAAGGACCGAACTCTGGATATCGGAAATGAATACACGAAACACCCTGCGGTTATCCTGGTAGATCAGAAAAACTGGGGCGCCTCGAGAGCAAGATGGGCGGGAATCAGTGCAAGCAATGGAGAATACATCGGCTTTGTAGATGCCGATGACTGCATTACCAAAAGCATGTTTTCCAAATTATATGCGAAAGCAAAAAAAACAGACGCCGATATTGCCGTTTGTAACTGGGCCACTTTTGGGCAGATTGATTCGACTCACCTATTATTCAAGGAGGCGACCATTGATGATTTCAGGGAAAATCTTGACAAAATAATTTTCCGCAACATGAATGGTCACATGTGGAACAAATTATTCCGGAGGGAGCTCCTGACACATTCCTCATTTCAAAAAACCTTCGGTATTAACTATTGCGAGGATCTCTTGCTTATGGTTTCCGTCATTCCTGGTACGAAACGAATAACATACCTCCCCGAGCCCCTTTATTACCGCTTTATCCACCCTTCATCCATCACTGGCGCACCTTCTAAAGAAACTTTGGAGAATCTTTTATCAGTACATGACTCGATTTACGCCCACTTCAGGCAAGAAAAAGATGATTTTCTTGCTCGCAGCGCTCCGAAGCTTTATATCCAAGGCCTCATTGATCTCGCACAAATCCTCTGCCGGCGGAACTCGCCCGGTGAAAAACGATACGAGTTGAGGCAGGAAGTTAGAAGAAGACTCGCAGGAATTCCGCTTAACACTGTCCTTGACTCAAGACCACGATTGATCACTTTGATAAAACTACTCCTTCTCAAGCACGGTTGCTACGAAGGTGCCTATTCCCTATGGAAAAGCAGGCTCTTTAAACCTGTTCGGTTCATAAAACAACGATTCAGCGGCCAACGATCCGGGAAAAATGGTTTGTCATAAGTCTCATATTTTGAGGTTTGAAAATTCACGGCTTGAGCCTTGAGATCAAATCAGGATTGCACTACTTGCAATACGTATTATAGAGTACTAAAATTACTCATGTTGCGATTACAGGTCTGCAAATGTTTTCTCGTCCGTCACAACACAAGCCCACAGGAAAAGTAATGACATAAAACGGAGACCCTAAATGATCGACTCCTTCATCACCTCGAAAACCCGCGTCAAGCTGATGCTCAAGTTCTTCACCAACCCGGACACCCGGGCGTACCTGCGGGAGCTGGCCGAGGAATTCGGCGAGAGCACCAACGCCGTGCGGGTGGAGCTCAACCGCATGTCCGAGGCAGGGCTTTTGGAAAGCGAAAACGAGGGCCGCACAAAGCTCTACCAGGCCAACACGAAGCACCCGCTCTTTCCCGAGCTCCGCAGCATCGCCCTCAAGACCCTCAGGCTCGACTCCCTGGTGGACGACATCGTCCAGCGCCTGGGCAACGTGGAACTGGCCTTCGTCACGGGAGATTACGCCAGGGGCATCGACTCGGGCCTGGTGGACCTCATGCTCGTGGGCGACATCGACGAAACCTACCTCAAGGAGCTCGTCCAGAAGGTCGAAAAAATGACACGACGAAAAATCCGGTACCTGGTCCTGTCCAAAGAAGAATATGACCACCTCCGAGCACGCTTTGGGCAGGACCGGGTGCTGGTCCTCTGGAAAGGCAACAACGGCAAAAAAGATCCCCAAGGAGCCGCAAAATGACAACCATCTCCAACAAAACAAATATCGGAGGCAACCAATGCGCGTCTGCATGATCGGAACCGGATACGTCGGGCTCGTCACCGGGGCATGCCTTGCCGAGCAGGGCAACCATGTCTGGTGCGTCGACATCGACCAGGACAAGATCGCCGCGCTCAATGCGGGGGAGGTCCCCATCTACGAACCCGGCCTGGAGGACATCATCAAGCGGAACGTCTCCCAGGGGCGGCTCAAGTTCACCACCGACACCCAAGAAGCCGTCAACAGCAGCCTCTTCGTTTTCATCGCCGTGGGGACCCCGCCCGACGGAAACGGCCACGCCGACCTCACATACGTTTTGAAGGCGGCAGAAAACATCGGCGCCTCCATGGAGGGCTACAAGATCGTCGTGGCCAAATCCACCGTCCCCGTTGGCACCACCCACAAGATCCAGGGCGTCATCGCCGAAGAGCTCAAAAAACGAAACCGCACCGACATCGACTTCGACGTGGCCTTCTGCCCCGAATTCCTCAAGGAAGGCTCCGCCGTGGACGACTTTTTGAGCCCCGACCGGATCGTCATCGGAACGGAAAACGACAGGACCTCGGAGTTTCTCACCGAGCTCTTCTCGCCCTTCGTGCAGCGGGAACCCAGGATCCTCACCATGAGCATCACCTCGGCGGAACTCACCAAATACGCCGCCAACTCCATGCTGGCCACACGGATCAGCTTCATGAACGAGCTCGCTGACTTCTGTGAGACCGTGGGCGCCGACATCGAGGAAGTCCGCCGCGGCATGGGAACCGACAAACGGATCGGCCCCGCCTTCCTCTACGCCGGCGTCGGCTACGGGGGCTCCTGCTTCCCCAAGGACGTGAAGGCCCTCATCCGGTCCGCCAGAGAAAAAGGCAAGGACCTGTCCATTCTCCAGGCCGTGGAGGACGTGAACAAAAACCAGAGGCACAGCTTCCTCCAAAAAATCTGCAACCACTTCGACAACAACATAACGGGCAAAACCTTCGCCGTCTGGGGCCTCAGCTTCAAGCCCCACACCGACGACATCCGGGAGGCACCGGCCATAGAGATCATCAAGGAGCTGACGGAAAAGGGCGCAAGGGTCCGCGCCTATGACCCCGTCGCCATGGACAACGCAAGGCCCCTTTTCGAAGACGACAAAAAGGTCCACTTCGCCGACGACGAATACAACGCCCTCGAAGGCGCCGATGCCATGGTGCTCGTCACCGAATGGCCCCAGTTCCGCAAGCCCGACTGGGAACAGGTGAAGGAGCTTTTGGCCGCGCCGGTGGTCTTCGACGGGCGCAACCAGTACGACCCCGCCAAGATGAAGCAGATGGGGTTTGTGTACGTTGGGATCGGGAGGCATCACATAACCAGCGTTGAACAAGAACAACAAGGAGACACAAAATGACATACATCTCGAAGGATGTCTCCATCGGCAACAACTTCCGTCACGGCCACAACACCATCATCGAAGACGATGTCATCATCGGCGACAACGTCGAGATCGGCCACAACGTGGTCATCAGAAGCGGCGTCCGAATCGGTGACAACTGCAAGGTTCTCGACGGCGCCATCCTCGGCAAGCGGCCGGCCAAGGCGAGCCTGTCAGCAATCACGGGAGAAACCAAAGAATATCCTCACCTTGTTCTGGGAAAGGCCGTCACCGTCGGCGCATCATGCATCCTCTACGTGGGTGCCGAAATCGGTGACATGGTCTTTTTCGGCGACCAGGCCACCGTGCGCGAGGACGTCACGATCGGCGAATACACCATCATCGGCCGCGGGGCGACAATAGAAAACAAGGTGACCATAGGCCGCAAGTGCAAGATCGAGACCGAGGCCTACATCACCGCCATGACCACCATTGAGGACTACTGCTTCGTCGCCCCGGAAGCCACCTTCACCAACGACAACTTCCTGGGCCGGACGGAGGAACGAAAGAAACACTTCGGCGGCCCCGTCCTCAGGAGGGGCGCACGAATCGGCGCCAACGCGACTATCCTGCCGGGCCTCGAGATCGGAGCCGACGCCGTTGTGGCTGCGGGAAGCGTCGTCACCAAAGACGTGAAGCCCAGAGTCATCGTCCTGGGCTCACCGGCCAAATACCTGAAAGACGTTCCTGAGGAACAGCTCATCGAAAACCAGGTTTTTTTCGACGGATAGAACCGCCCCGAAACGGAGGAATCGCTCCATGACCCTGCTTGAACGCATCACAAACAAAACGGCAAAAATCGGTGTCATCGGCCTCGGCTACGTGGGCCTGCCCCTGGCCGTGGAAAAGGCCAAGGCGGGCTTCAACGTTTTGGGGTTCGACATTCAGAAGCAGAAGGTGGACAAAGTCAACAGGGGCGAAAACTACATCGGCGACGTCGTCCAGGGAGAGCTCGAAGAACTTGTCCAAAACGGCAAACTTTCCGCCACAGAGGACTTCTCGCGTCTCACCGAGTGTGACGTCATCGCCATCTGCGTCCCCACGCCCCTGGACGTCTTCAAGCAGCCCGACCTTTCCTACATCGAGGCCACGGCCACGCGGCTGGTGCCCTGCCTGAAAAAAGACATGCTGGTGATCCTGGAATCCACCACGTACCCGGGAACCACCGAGGAAGTGCTCAAGCCCATCCTCGAAAAATCACGCCTTGAGGTGGGGAAGGACTTTTTCCTCGCCTTCTCCCCCGAGCGGGTCGACCCCGGAAACCTCATCTACAAGACCAAGAACACCCCCAAGGTGGTTGGTGGCTGCACATCTGCCTGCACGGAGCACGCCAGGGCCCTCTACGAGGCCGTCCTCGACGCCGAAGTCTTCACCGTCTCGAGCCCCAAAGAGGCTGAGATGACCAAGATCCTGGAAAACACCTTCCGCATCGTCAACTGCGCTTTGGCCAACGAGATGGCCGTCATCTGCGAGAAGCTTGACATCAACGTCTGGGAGGTCATTGACGCCGCGGCCACCAAGCCCTTCGGCTTCATCCCCTTCTACCCCGGCCCCGGCGTGGGCGGCCACTGCATCCCCATCGACCCCTTCTACCTCACCTACCGGGCACGGGCTGCCGGCTACCACACCCGCTTCATCGAGCTGGCCGGCGAGATCAACGACGGCATGCCCGAATACGTGGTGCACCGCCTCACAGACCTGTTGAACGAACGGGAGAAGCCCCTGAAAAACAGCCGGGTTCTCCTAGTGGGCGTCACCTACAAACGCGACATCGAAGACCTGCGGGAATCCCCGGCACTGAAGGTTTGGGAACTTCTGGAACACAAAGGCGCCATCGTGGACTACCACGACCCCTATTGCTCCGAGGTCGAGCAAAACAAGAAGATCTTCAGGTCCAGACCACTTACCCCGGAAACGGCAAAAACCTGTGACGCGGCGGTCATCACCACGGGACACTGGAACAACGTGGACTATAACCTGCTGCTTCAAAACGCGCCCCTCATCCTGGACACGAAAAACGTGATCGGAAAGCTTCTCGAAACGGGACCAAAAGAACACGAAAACCTGCACCTGCTTTAAGTCACGGACACGGGAGGACAGGAAAATGTACAGATTTGCCCTCGTCGGCTGCGGCCGAATCAGCAAAAACCACATAGAGGCATTGAAACAACTTGAAGAGGAAAACAAAGCAAAACTCGTCGCCTGCTGCGACATCATCCCCGAGCGGGCTGAAGAGGCAGCCATAGAAACGGGGACAAAGATGTACACAAACTACGAAGATCTCCTCAGGGAAAAGGACATCGACATTGTCTCCATCTGCACCCCGTCGGGTCTGCACCCCAAACACACCGCCATGGCCGCCCAGGCAGGAAAGCACGTCCTCTGCGAAAAGCCCTCGGGCACCAAGCTCTCCGAGGTAGACGCCGCCATCGATGCCTGCGACGAGGCAGGCATCCGCTACTTCGTGGTCAAGCAGAACCGCTTCAACAAGACCGTGCAGCTTCTCAAAAAAGCCATAGACGAAAACCGCTTCGGCAGGATCTACATGCTGCTTTCCAACGTCCTCTGGACACGCCCTCAGGACTATTACAACCAGGCTCCCTGGCGGGGCGCCTGGGAGTTCGACGGCGGCTGCCTCTGCAACCAGGCCGCCCACTACGTGGACCTCATGCAATGGATTGGCGGGGCCGTGGAATCCGTACAGGCATTTAGCGCCACCCTGGCCAGGCGCATCGAAGCCGAGGACACCATCGTGGTCAACCTCCGCTACCGAAGCGGAGCCCTGGGGAGCATCAACGTCACCACCCTGACCTACCCCAAGAACCTGGAAGGAAGCATCACCGTTTTGGGTGAAAAAGGCACCGTCAAGATAGGAGGCATCGCCCTCAACAGGATAGACACCTGGGAGTTCGACCAGCCCCACCCGATGGACGAGGAAGTCGAACAGGCCAATACCAACCCCACTTCCGTTTATGGCTTCGGGCACCTGGATTTCTACAGCCACGTCATTGAAGCCCTGAAGGGCAACACCAACGGAATTGTGGAAGGCCGCGAAGGCCGAAAGACCGTGGAAATCATCCAGGCAGCCTATGAATCAGCCCTCTCGGGCGGACAGGTGAAACCCTGTGCGATGCCGAGGTAAAGGATTGTTTTCCTTTTCGAAAGTTAAACCTGTAACGCAACTACGGAATCAATAATATTTTACATAAATTAACTTTATATTTCTAAATTAGAATCGTTAAAAATGTTACTGACAAGTATCTAGGGAACCTCTGAACAAAACCACTTGAAAGCAGCAACAGCAAGAACAGTGAAGCAATTTTGTTTGAAGCATTTCTTTTCAGGGCGCTTGTTCGTTGGTTTCCGTGCTATCAGGCCTTTTCGGCCCTGGATCTTCCGTTTCCCCGGCTTCTTTGCCGGTCTTAGGAGACACTACACCCCTGAAGGGTGTTCAAGTAGCCCCTTTCTCACCAGAAAGAGGTTCGCAAGGGCGAAGCTGACATACAAATAGTTCGTGTTCTTGGCCAGGCCCTTGTACCGCACCTTGACGAAACCGAATATGTTCTTGACGGTGCCGAAGACGTGTTCCACCCTCACCCGGATCCGGGAGAGTTCCCGGTTGCCGAGTTTGTCTTCCTCGGTGAGCTTCCTGCCCCTCACGCCACGATGGTGGATCTTCTGTTCGGCATGGGGAGCCTTTTTGGCGATATCCCTGCCCTTTCCGAAATAGGCGGAATCTCCCCAGACGATCTGTTCCTTTCCGTGGAGCAGACCGTCGATGCAGTGCGAATCATGGACGTTGGCCGGTGTGGTCACCAGACTGTGGACCGTTCCCGTTTGAGCATCTACGCCGATATGGGCCTTCATGCCGAAGTACCACTGGTTGCCCTTTTTTGTTTGGTGCATCTCAGGGTCCCGGGTTTTGCCTTTTTTTTGGTCGACGATGGGGCGGAGATGATGGTGGCATCCATGATGGTCCCTTCGGACATCCGCAGTCCCCTGGCCTGAAGGTGCTCCGAAACTGATTCGAACAGCTTTTCCCCCAGGTCATGGGCTTCGAGGAGGTGGCGGAACTTGCAGATCGTCGTCTCGTCCGGCACAGGTTCGTTCCCCAGGTCGATGCCGGCGAATCGGCGCATGGATTCCATGTCGTAAAGGGCTTCTTCTGCGGCCGGATCGCTCAGGTTGAACCATTTGAAACCTTGTCCATTTCGGCCAGGAATTTCTCGCGGCGTGTCTGTTTCTCCCTGTGTTTCTCGAAGGATTCGGCATTCGCAAGGCTTTTCTGGCGTTTCATGGACATCATCTCCCCGGGAAAGTTCGGCAACTCGAACAAAGTGGCATCGTCATATATCTATTCTAAGCGGTCAAGGTGCAATTTCACGGGACTTTTTCAGAGGTTCCCTAGAATTATTTGGTGAGACGTACAGACTATTCGATGTTTATCCAATACCATTTTGACTTTTTGGATGGAGGTAACAAAATAACGTGAACGAAATGCAAACGCTCCTCATCACCGGCGGCTGCGGCTTCATAGGAAGCAATCTTGTTCGGCATTGCCTTGGAAAAGGGTACCGGGTCACCAATCTGGACAAGCTCACCTACGCTGGAAACCTGGCATCCTTAAGGGATGTTGAGGATGACCCTTCATACAAATTCATTCACGGCGATATCGCCGATTCTCATCTCACTAGACAAATCCTTGAAAATGAACAGCCGGCAGGGATCCTGAACCTGGCGGCTGAAAGCCACGTGGACCGTTCCATCGACGCCCCTGATGACTTCATCCAGACCAATATCGTGGGGACTTACAAGCTCTTGTCCGCTGCCCTGGATTACTGGAAAAACCTCGACGCTTCAAAACAGGAAGATTTCCGGTTCCTCCACGTTTCCACCGACGAAGTCTTCGGTTCCCTGGGACCCGAAGGATTCTTCAACGAAAAGACACCCTATAGCCCACGTTCGCCCTACTCGGCTTCAAAGGCTTCTTCGGACCATCTTGTCCGGGCGTTTTACCATACCTACGGCCTGCCAACGGTTATAACGAACTGTTCCAACAACTACGGGCCCTACCAGTTCCCTGAGAAACTCATCCCTCTCATGATCATCACGGCCCTTGAAGACAAGCTTCTTCCCGTCTATGGTGATGGCGGCAACATTCGCGATTGGCTCTACGTACAAGATCACTGCGAAGCCCTGCTTGAGGTATTTGAAAAAGGGCATCCGGGGGAAACCTACAACATAGGCGGCCACAACGAAAAGACCAACCTCGAGGTCGTCCATACCCTCTGCGACCTGCTCGACAGTCTGCGGCCCAAAGAGGGCGGAACATCCTACAGGGAACAGATATCTTTCGTTGCCGACCGGCCCGGCCATGATAGACGTTATGCCATTGACGCCAGTAAAATCCAGAGAGAACTCGGATGGAAACCGAAGGAGACCTTCGAGACAGGCCTCAAAAAAACCGTACAATGGTACCTGGACAACCAGTGGTGGGTCAAAGAAGTTACCCACGGCAAATACGGTCTTGAACGGCTGGGCCTTGGCACCAGCAGGGAGGCGGGAAAATGATCAAAAAAGGCATCATTCTCGCCGGGGGAAGCGGCACGCGACTTTATCCCGTCACTCTCGGAACAAGCAAGCAGCTGCTACCTGTCTACGACAAGCCCATGATCTACTACCCCCTTAGCATCCTAATGCTTGCCGGCATCAGGGATATTATGGTCATCACAACTCCCGAAGACCAAAAAAACTTCAACCGTCTTCTCGGTGACGGAAGCCAATGGGGCCTTAGCATTTCCTATGCCATCCAGCCCAGACCCGGAGGTCTCGCCCAGGCCTTTCTCATCGGCGAGGATTTCATCGCTGGCGAAGGGTGCGCCCTGATTCTTGGGGATAACCTCTTCTACGGCCAGGGCCTGACAGGGATACTCCAGAAAGCCATCGAACAGGAAAAGGGTGCCACGATCTTCGGCTACCCCGTCAAGGATCCTCACCGCTACGGCGTCGTCGAATTCGACGACACGGGAAATGTCATGTCCCTAGAGGAAAAACCATCGAAGCCCAAATCACACTACGCCGTGGTGGGCCTGTATTTCTACGACAATTCCGTCGTCGAGAAAGCACACTACATCAAACCCTCCGCCAGGGGAGAGCTTGAAATCACCGACCTCAACCGCCTCTACCTTGAAGATCAAGCACTCAAAGCCAGGGTGATGGGGCGTGGCTTTGCCTGGCTCGACACGGGCACCCACGACAGCCTTCTGGATGCATCAAAGTTTGTAGCTACCATACAAAACAGACAGGGATTCATGATTTCCTGCCCCGAAGAAATCGCCTGGAGAAGAGGCTACATCTCCGAAAGCCAGCTCGTTGAAACAGCCAAGGGAATGAAAAACGGCTATGGCGAATACCTGCTTCAAATTGTCGAGTAAGGGAGTGATCAGCTATTTCAAAAGACAAGGTAATCAACGTCACCAAAACATACCTGCCCGACAGGGCCCGACTGGACAAATACATCGACAGGATTTATGAGTCCAACTTGCTGACCAACAACGGCCCGCTGGTAAAGGAACTCACGGCCCGGCTTTCCGAATATCTGGAAGTTGACAATCTTCTTTTAGTAGCCAACGGCACCCTTGCCCTACAGGTGGCCTACAAGGCCCTTGGGGTTACGCAACAGGCCGTTACGACACCCTTTAGCTTCGTGGCCACGACGAGTTCCCTCGTCTGGGAAGGAATTGAGCCCGTTTTTGCCGACATAGACCCAAAGACCTTTTGTATCGACCCAAGGGAGGTTGAAAACGCAATCACTCCCCAGACAGAGGCGATCGTCCCGGTTCATGTGTTTGGGAACGCCTGCGAAATCGACGCCATCGAAAGCATAGCGGGCACACACAACCTGAAGACCATATACGACGGATCCCACGCATTTGGAGTCAGGTACAAGGGGAAAAGCATATACGCCTATGGTGACGCCGTGACATTAAGCTTCCACGCCACGAAGCTTTACCATACCATCGAGGGCGGCGCTATTGTCTTCAAAGACAAGGAGATTTACGAAAAAGCAAAACTCATGACCAACTTTGGTATTGACGGCCCAGATTCAATAGCAACTTTGGGCATCAACGCCAAGATGAACGAATTCCAGGCAGCCATGGGGCTTGCTGTACTTGATGAAATCGACGAGGTCTTTAAAGGAAGAAAACGGGTCTGGAAATTCTACAAAAGCAAACTTGAAGACAAACTTCAGTTGCAGGAACACAATCCGGACAGCACAAACAATTTTGCCTATTTCCCTGTTGTCTTTAAAACGCAGAAAGAATTACTTCGAAAAGACTTTGAACTGAAGCAAATGAACGTCAAACCAAGGCGTTATTTTTTCCCACCACTTGAAAAGCTCCCATACGTTACCTTAGAAAAAAGTTTACCCCTTTCTCATTTTGTTTCTTATAGAATTTTATGTCTCCCGCTTTACCCAGGATTACCGAACGATAGACAAATATCCATTATAGAAATATTAACTAATTGAAGTTTTGGAATAAACATTTGGCTTTTGCGATGCTTGAAAGGAATGAAAAATTATGAATAAAATCCGAGTCCTTGTTTTTCCTTGTGGCAGCGAGATTGGTCTTGAACTATACAAATCCCTTGTCGATTCAAAGCACATAGAACTTTTTGGTGCTTCTAGTATTACCTCTAATCATGGAGCGTATGTATATAAAAATTATTTTGACAACATACCCTTCTTCAATGATCCAGAATTTGAGCCCCGTCTAAGTTATTTCATACATAAGCACGAAATAGATGTGGTCTATCCTGCTCATGATGATGCTGTTCTAAAACTATCGAAATTATCGAACCAGTTACCTTGTAAAACAATTTGCCCAGACGAAGAAACTGCTGTTGTTTGCCGTTCAAAGAAGAAAACGTACGAATTTTTTAGAGGTATCCTCGAAATCCCTAAGGTATTTGTCGATTCTACTGATATCGATTTCCCAGTTTTCCTTAAGCCAGACATTGGCCAGGGATCAAAAGGTACGGCTATTGCAAACAATTTTGAGGACTTACAGTATTTAATCCGGCAAAACCCAGATTATTTGATTATGGAATTATTACCCGGGGCGGAATATACCATCGATTGCTTCACTGATCGCAACGGGAAATTACGCTTTGTCCAGGGACGCGAAAGACACAGAACGATGAATGGTATTAGCGTTGACACTTTTCCCGTAAATGACACTAGATTTCGAGAAATCGCAACAGTGATAAACAAAAACTTGCTATTACGTGGAGGGTGGTTCTTCCAACTTAAAAAGCGGGCCAATGATGAATTAGTCCTTTTGGAGATCGCGCCTCGCATAGCTGGGTCGATGGGTCTTGTAAGAAATCAAGGTGTTAATCTTCCTCTTCTCTCGATTTACGATCTTTTCGAATACGACATCGAGATAATCCCGAATGACTATGAAATACGTATGGATCGGGCTCTTTGTAGCAGATTCTCGCTAGGCCTTAAATTCAAAAACGTTTACATCGATTTCGACGATTGCTTGCTAAAAGACGGAAAATTAAATAACAAGTTGATATATTTCATTTATTTGTGCCGTCAACATAAGGTAAACATCCATCTGATTTCCAAACATCAAGGAGATTTACACTGCGTTTTGCAAAAACTTGGAATTCTCGAATTATTTCATTCAATTAAACACATATCTGAGACTGATGAGAAAGCAACATATATAGAAACAACAGATAGTATCTTTATTGATGACTCTTTCCGTGAGAGAAATCTTGTAAAAAAAGCAAAAAACATCGCAGTTTTTGGCCTCGAGTCTTTAGACTGCCTGATTACAAGTCTAGAATAGTTGTTATTGGAGGGATGCAATAATGAATATCCTGCACGCATATTGTCTGAATTACAATTTAGGAGACCATGCCTTAGGTATTGGAGTCAAAAGGGTTTTGCGAAGTTTACTCGATGTCACATCCATAGGGGAAACAAATCTCCAAGGAACCGTTTTTGACGATTACTTCATAGAAACAATAAATAAAAAATACGATCTATTAGTTATTGGGGGTGGCGGAATTATTCATGGAGCTCATTGGCCAAATGGATGGTTTTGGTTGATTGAAAAAGAAAAAATAAAGGAAATCAAAATACCTTTCATCATTTTTGGGGCTGGGTATAATTATTTTAAGGGTGAAGGGGAAATTCCTCAAAAAGGTATCGATCACCTTATTGAGACGAAAAAACACGCCACCTTTTTCTCAGTTCGTAACGACGAAAGCTTTGAACGGTTGATAGAACAAACCGGAATAGAGGCTGTAGAAATTGCCGATCCCGGTTTCTTTGTAAAAGACCCAAAATTGCATTTGAAAAGACCTATTGATGCTCCTTTTGTAGTAATCCAAGTTGCTTATGATCGCCCTCATCAAAGATTCGGAACCGAAAAAGATATCGAACGTTTCATCGGCGATATGCGTGAGATAACCCATCGCCTTTCAAAAGATTACACGGTCATCCTTGCACCTCATGTTGTCGCAGACATACCATTAAGTAGAGAAATCTCGAACGATTTAAAAAACACTTTTGTATGGGAATTTCCTCGGTTTGCATTTGACAAAGCTGAAAAGATTTTCACATTTTATGAGAATGCCGAATTCGTTTTGGCTATGCGCGGGCATGGCCAGATTTTGCCAATTGGCATGGGCACTCCAGTTATTTCCCTCGAAAACCACCATAAAAATATCGGCCTTATGAAAAAACTCGGTTTGGAAAGGTGGAATAGCGACATTAAAGACAAAGATTTCTTGGAAAAAACATGGAGCTTGATAGAAGATATGAGAACAGACCTCAGCAGTGTTGCATCTTACTGCAACGATTGTCAACGGACAGGGAAAATGTCA
>NPIE01006063.1_pt1 | contig 27319 bp, 30 predicted proteins | sample 8637661 | NCBI WGS metagenome assembly NPIE01 (sample SAMN07420842, study PRJNA396082) | bioreactor metagenome | isolation source: sample BA12 brine-fed electro-methanogenic bioreactor BA | place: Japan: Kochi | collected 2016-12-09 | reverse complement strand
GCACCATCCCGCCAGTCGGCGAAAAACGTTTCCGCGGAAACGTTTTTACGCTCCGGCACGAAAACCGCAAGGCCGGCCTCGATATCAACCCGGACACGACAATTCCGCTGTGGGAAGGCGAGAAAATGGACTACGACATGGCAATCGAGGCGATGCTGTGGATGGAATCGCCGCAAAACCAACGCAGCGCCCGGAGGGATCAGCCGTGAAAAGGGATCTGGAAAATCTGGAAGTCACTTACTTCTATCGAGACGGTGGCAACAACAAGCGATGCCAATCTGTCGTGATCGGAAATTCCGATGGCCTGACACCGGATGAAGTCGCCGAAGCCATCCGCAAGCGCTTCAGCGATCTGCAAGGATGGGCCGACATTCTGCACTTCCAACCCGAAACCTTCGGCTGGCCCAGCGCGTACTTTCCGGGACACGATCTGAACGGCGATGATTTGAATGTGCATGAGCTCGACAGGATTGTGCCGACGGACAAACCGGTCACGGATGCCGGCTTGGACCAATCTGGAACAGCTCGATCTGCCTGATAGCCAGCACCTCGCCCGCCTCGTTCTCGACTGAAATCGACCGTGGATTCAAGCGCCGGCGAAGCAGCAGGACGCCGGATAGTTCACTTGACACGCAATGCGCGCGTTCGGCAAGCCACCGTCCACCACGACTTCAGCAACAATCCTGACTGTGCCCTGCTTGCTTTCCTACCTGCGATCAGGCTTGACGGCTGTCCAGAAACTCGGCAGGGGTCACGATGGAGTGGCCTTCATACGGGTGCAGTTGCAGGAGGTCCGAATCACCGGTGATCAGCAGTTCACCCTCGCCGTCAACCAGCACCTCGAGAAATCGGTTGTCATCCGGATCGCGGCAGTCCTCGACCCGAACCGAAGGCCGGACCCATTGCGCCAGTTCGGCAAGCCAGTCGAGATACCGGTTCATTTGCTCCGTCGTCCGGTAACGATCAAACTTCGGCCGCGCGAGCCTGGACGCCAGCTCCAGAAACGTGACGCGCGAAAACAGCAGCGTCGTTTCGGTCGCGGCAAGCACCCGTATACACTGGCCAGCCTTGCCTTCCGGTGTCAGCAAGGCACTGATCAGCACATTGGTGTCGACCACCACCCGCTCAGCTTTCATCCGCCAGCAGCTCGTCCAGGGTGTCCTCGGTCAGGCCTTGCTCGGCCGCATGGCGGCCCGTTTCCTCCATCACGGCAAACAAGTTTCGCCAGGCGCGTTCCTGGCGGCGCTGGTACTCCGCCGCCGACACAATGACCACGCTCGGCCGGCCCTGGCGCGTCACCGTAACAGGCTCCCGCTGGGCGGCCTCGATCACTTGGCCAAATCGATTTTTGGCTTCCAGCGCGGTAAATGTCTTCATGGCGCGTCCTGATGGCTAAAACAGCTATTTTAACCGTTTTCCATAGCGGAATTGCGGAGACCGGGCATCGAGGCGTGCGGGTCAGGCCGGGGCAATCCCGGCCCGGGAAATATTTGATTCGGTGCCTGGAGATCGAGGCCTGTGCCCTACACTCCCAGCGTCTCATCGACCGAGTGCAGTTCCTGCCGGAGGATTTCGCGCAATCTTGCGGCGGTCACCGGGACGCTTTCATCGTCGACTGCGGCGCGAAGGGCCTCGTTGATGGCGGTCTGGTAGCCGATACCCCTGGCATCTGCCCGCGCCCGAAACGCCTCGATGATGTTGTTATCCAGCATGATCGTGATGCGGGTCTTTCCGGGAGACTCAAGGGCAGGACCTCGTTTTCCCTTGCTGAAATCGTACTCTTTACGCATGGTAGTTCCTTGCTACGTTTCGAGGCCGCTTTTGCCGGATCGAACTCGATTTCCATGCGTCAAGAATACATATATTATGCATATCATTCAAGCGCGAGCCTTGGCTGTTGAAGATCGGCGCCGAAGCGGGGTGACGGCTGTGGTGTGAGTTGGCGAGGCTTCAGGCATGAAACATCGCCGGCAGGCTGGCTCCTGCTGAATTTTTCCGAGACGATGCGCATCGCTGGAGTGCCTTGTCGTGCTTGTGTTTACGAACAGCCCGGCCTCCGAGGACGAGCGCGAGAGCGGCGACCGATCGCGCTTGTTCCAACCGCCACGGCGGGCGTAAGATGGCGTCGCCCCGCACCTTCCAGGCCCATGCCCAAGCTGCTGCTGTTTCCGTTCTACGGCCCCGGTTACCGCGCACGTCGCCCGGTGGTCGAGCTGCGCATCGATTGCGCCGGCGATCCGGCCGAAGCCCTGCCCCGACCGCCGGCCGCAGTGCTTGAGGAACTCCGCGTCGCCGGCGCCTGCGACGGCGATCCGGGGCCCGATCTGGAAGGCTTGCCGGCCTCGCGGGATGTCGCGCTCGCCGAGCTCGTAGCGCGCACAGCCCTTTGGCTGCAGCGCCGCTGCGGCCACGATGTGAGCTACCACGCGGTGTCCGCACTGGACGGCGACCGGCGCTGGCTGGTGCTGGTCGAGCATGTCGACCCGCAGGTCGGGGTGACGGCCGCGCAATGGGCCGCGGGCCTGGTGCTGGGAAGCCAGAACCGACTCACGCCCGCCGAATGGCAGAAATTCTTCCACGCCGCCAGTGCCCGCGCCCCCGGCCACGAGACCCGCGCGCTGACCGCGGCAATGCAACGCCGCGACATTCCCTTTCTCCGGGCCGACCGCGAACCTCTGGCCGAGCACTTCCAGGTCCGGGGCCGCGCCCGTCCCAATGGTCTGCTGGTAGCCGGACAGGGAATCCACCATCGGGTGCTGGACGGCAGCTTCTGCCTCGACCCGGCGAACACGGCACAACTGGCCCTACTGCATGATCCGGTCCGTCGCCAGGCCTGCCTGCGCGAGCGCGGCCTTTCCGGGTCAACCCCGTTTGCCGGTTCGCGCCAGCGCTATCGCCTGCTGTGGCTCGGCGGTGAACTGAGTGCGGTCGAGCTGACGCCGGCCGGCGGTCGCCAGCAGGTCAGCGCCGTGGATCCGGCCTGGCGCGCCCTGGCTGAAGAGCTGGCCGGGTCGCTGGGGCTGAAACTTGTCGGCCTCCATGTCGAAGCTACGGGCCTCGACTGCCCGCCCGAACAAGGCGATGCCGCGGTGCAGGACTTCGAACTCGCGCCGGACCTGGCGCTGTACGTGGGCGATGACGAGCACGGACAAGCCCGTCTTGCCGCCCACGCTGATCGCCTGCTGGCGCAGCTGTTCCCCGGGCAGAGCGACGGGCGCATACCGGTGGTCGCGGTGACCGGCACCAACGGCAAAACCACCACCAGCCGCATGGTCGCTCACTTGCTGGGCACGGCCGGGCAACAGCCCGCTCTGGTCTGCACCGACGGCATCTTTCTCGATGGCCGGGAGGTGTCCCGCGGGGACGCCAGCGCCTTTCTCGGCCACGCGCGCGCCCTGGCCAGCGCCGGGGTCCGCAGCGCGGCGCTGGAAACCCACCACCGCGGCATCGCCGTGCGCGGCTTCGCCTTCGACCGCTGCGACGTGGGCGTGTGCCTCAGCGTCACGCCCGATCATCTGGCCCCCGGCGAAATCGAGACCCTGGACGAGATGATTCGGATCAAGCAGGGACTGGTCGAGTTCGCGTCCCGTGGCGCGGTGCTCAATGGCCAGGACGCCGGTTGCCTTCGCATGCTGGAACAAATCGATGCGCCGCGCGTGGTCCTGATCGCCTCCCGCCCCGGCCATGAACTTCCGACCCGCGTGCGTGACAAGCAGATCATCCACTGCCGAGTGGAACTGCGCAACGACGGCGAATGGATCGTGCTGGACGGTACCGAAGGCCGCATGGAAGTCATTGCCGTCAGCGAGATGCCCTGCTCGCTCGGCGGCGCTGCGCGCGCCATGATCGAGAACGCCATGGCCACGATCGGCTGCGGCTATCTGCTGGGCATCCCCGCAGCGGTGATGCGCGACACCTTGCGCGACTTTCGTCTGGGCCATGCCACCACGCCCGGGCGCCTGAACCTTTATGACCGGCTGCCGTTCCGGGTGCTGGTGGATTATGCGCATAACCTCGATGGCGTGAAGCGCCTCGCTGAATGCGCAAACAACATGAAAGTGCGCGGCCGCAGGATGCTGCTGCTCGCCGCACCCGGTGACCGCACGGACGAGGCCATTCGCGATCTCGCGCGGGCCGCCGCCGGCGGCTTCGATCACTACCTGTGTCGCGCGTACCCGAGGCTGCGAGGGCGGGCTACGGCGCTGGAGGTCCCGGACCTGCTGGCCGGCGCCCTGCTCGAAGCCGGCGTGCCGGAGCACGCGGTGGAGCGTAGCGCCGATGCAACGGGTGCGATCGATCAACTGCTCGGACTGGCGCAGCCGGGGGATCTCGTGGTGCTGCAGCTCAGCCACGTCGAGTTCTCCGCCGTTCATGAGCGCCTGGCGCGACTCGAGGCGCAATACACCGTCAACAATGCGAATGAGTGAAGACATGAGCGAACCGGAGCTGGATGAGCCCCTGGCTGAGAGCGCGCCACTGGCGCAGGAGTGGGCGCAGCGCCTGTGCCCTCCGGTCAGCACCGAGCCGAACGGTTGCGACTGGTACCACGCTTCCTGGCAGTACTTGCGGCTGCTCGGTGTGTTCGAGTCGATCCGCTCCGACGATGATTTCCTGCTACCCGCCCTGCGTCGGCTGATCGATGACGGCGCCCGTCGGTTTCTCGTATCCGGCGCGGCAGACTACGCACTGCTGGCGCGGATCCGTGCCGCCGCCGGCGCGCAGGCGGGCGCGCTGGAAGTGACGGTCATGGACCGCTGCCGCACCCCGCTGGAACTGAACGCCTGGTATGCGCGCCGGGCCGGTATGCGCCTCGAGACGGTGCAGGCCGACGTGCTGGCCAACCCCCTGCCGACGCAATACGACGTGATCTGCACCCACTCCTTCCTGTGCTTTTTCACCGCCGGGCAGCGTGAGCAGCTGTTGCGTCGCTGGCATGACGGACTGGTTTCCGGTGGCCGGGTGCTCACGGCCCAGCGCGTGCGCGCCGAAGACCGGGACAGCCAGATTCGCTACGCCCCGGAACAGGTCGCGGCAATGGTGCAGAAAGCCCGGAACCTGGCCGAAGCTTCACCGGGCCTGGGCGTGAGCCCCGAACGCGCCGCGCGGCTGGCGGAAGGCTACGCCCGCAATCACTGGACCCACCTCATCGCCCACCCGGACGAGTTGCGACAGCCTTTGCTGAAAGCCGGCCTCAAGCTGGAAGTCTTCGCGCCCCCTGCTGACCGACCGGCTGTTCGGGATACGCCGGGCACGCCCAACGCTCAGGGCTCGGTGCGCTGGCGCATCCAGGCGCGACGGGTCCGCCGGGGCGACGACTGATCGTCTGCGACCGCTTCGCGGGCAACGGGCCNNAATCCTGATCCGCAAGCCGGGCCGTTCAACTCCCCAGCTCAGTGAACACACCAACCGCCAGCTCCGCCCAAACGTAGGCGAAGACACCGGCAAGCAGTTCGATGCACGTAGCCAACGCAATCCAGCCGAAGATTCTGTTGGCATGCAGCATATGGATTCAACTCTCGGTCACACGAACCCCGCGCCAGAAGGCCACTCGATCCTTGATCTCGGCGGCGGCTTGTTTGGGCTCGGGGTAGTACCAGGCAGCGTCTCGATTCTCTTTGCCAGCAACGGTGACGCTGTAATAGCGTGCCGTTCCCTTCCAGGGGCAGACCGATGTGGTCTCGGACGGCTCGAAATATTCCTTCCGCAGCGATGCATGCGGGAAGTAGTGGTTGCCCTCCACCACCACCGTGTCGTCGCTTTGTGCGATGACTTCACCATTCCACTCGGCTTTCATGAAACCTCCTCGGTATCTGTATTGCCATCAGGTAAGCCATAGAACCCACAATACACCCAGGCCGGCGCAGGTGCCGAGCAAGGGCAATATCCGCATCTTCAAACCGAATACACAGCCAAAGGCAATGATCGCAAGCGCCATCATCGGCACGTTGACGCTACCCGGCAACGGAAGCTGCATGTCCGCGCCGAAGCCGGTGATTCGTTGATGATCGGAAAACAGTGCATTGACCGCAAACCACACGGCCAGATTGGCAATCACGCCAACGACGACGGCGGTGACGGCAGCCAGGGCGGCGGACAGCGCATGGTTGGCGCGCAGTTTCTCTACATAAGGCGCGCCGCCGAAGATCCAGACAAAGCAAGGCAGGAAGGTCACCCAGGTCGTCAGCAGTGCGCCGTATGCGGCCATCAACAGGCTGGGTGCGACCGCCGCCTCCCGGTATGCTGCGAGGAAGCCGACGAACTGGGTCACCAGGATCAATGGACCCGGTGTGGTCTCGGCCAGACCCAGCCCTTCGAGCATTTCTCCGGGCTCGAGCCACTGGTAGGTTTCCACCCCTTGCTGTGCCACGTAGGCGAGCACGGCATAGGCCCCGCCAAAGCTGACGGTGGCCATCTTCGAGAAGAACACCGCGATCTGGGAAAAGACGTGCTCATTTCCCAGCATCAGCAGCAGCGCAGCGACCGTCAGACCCCATAGAACCAGACAGCTGATCGCCGCAAGCCCGGTACCCGGGCGCAGCACGGTCTCGGTGCTGACTTCCGGCACGGCTTGATTGCCGCCATCCGGGGAAAGATAGCGCGCGAACAGGTAGCCGATGATGCCCGCGCCCAAGACCACCAGCGGAAACGGCAGGCTGAACACGAACAGTGCCACAAAACCTGCTGCTGCAAGAACCGGTTTGAGCACGCCCCGCAAACTGCGACGAGCTATGCGTATCAGCGCCTGAACGACGATCGCCAGCACCGCGGCCTTGAGCCCGAAGAACAAACCTTCGGTGACTGCCAGATCACCCAATGCCACGTACATCCAGGACAGCAGGAAAATCGCCACTGCGCCGGGCAGGATGAACAACAACCCGGCAACCAGACCGCCCTTGACGCCATGCAGCAACCAGCCGACATAGGTGGCCAGTTGCTGCGCCTCCGGCCCGGGCAGAAGCATGCAGTAGTTCAAGGCGTGCAGGAAACGCGGCTCATCCAGCCAGCGCTTTTCGTCGACGATGATTCTGTGCATCAACGCAATCTGCCCGGCCGGTCCGCCAAAACTCAGCAGGCCGATACGCATCCAGACAGCGACAGCTTCCTTGAATGTGATTTCCTGCAGCGAATCAACCTCCCGGTGCGGGACTGGTTTGCCGCGGCCACGGCCGAAATGACCTCAGCCGCGCCGGTAGCGCCGCTGATGATCGACCGTGCCGACATAGTACAGCCCGCCGTCCAGACCATGGCTCACGGGATCGAGCGATTCAGCCAGGTCGGCCTGTTCGGTTTGCTGCATCAGGCTTTCGTATTCATCGATCGACAGCCGCCGGCGTTGGGCCAGATATTCGGCCGGATCGAGCTGCGATTTCCAGGCGTTGGCGCCGGCAGCGACCTCGGCGATGCAGTAGGTCGCACCGCAGCCGCTGCCGTAGGAAAACAGGCTGATTTCCCGCCCTTCCAGCGACTCGTCGCTCTGACGTAGCAGGTCGATAAGCGCCAGGAACAGCGAGCCGGTGTAGATATTGCCGATCTCGGCATTCAGACTGAGCCAGGGCTCGACGCGTTGCCGATAACTGTGCTCGAAGCGCTGCCAGCTTTCGTGGCGATCGGGTTCCAGCGTATCGCCGAAGGCCAGTTCGAAGTGCCGATGGTGGGCCTTCCAGGCCATGCGCACGAACGGCACGTGATACAGGCTGGCGGCCAGTGCGTCGAAGCCGGTATCGCCTTCGGCCAGCGCATCGCCACGCGCGCCCGAGAGCGCATCCAGGTAGCACTGGATCGAGTAGTGACCGTCGGCGAAAGCGTATTTGGAATACAGCGGTCGCCAGAAGTCCATCACCTGGCGGGTGTAGTCGCCGATTCGAGTCGGATCGAAGCGGACGAGCCGCGGCTGTTCGGCTACCACCATCGCCACCGCACCAGCGCCCTGGGTCGGCTCACCCGGCGTGTTCAGGCCGTAGCGGGCGATGTCGGAGGCAATCACCAGCGCCTTGCGGCCACGCGCGCGGCCCGAAGCGATCCAGTCCATCGACGAGGTCAGCCCGGCCATCGCACCATAGCAGGCGTGCTTGGTCTCGAAGGTGCGGCAGCGCGTGTCCAGACCGAGCAGTTCATGCACGTAGACCGCGACCGGCTTGCTGTGGTCAACGCCGGTCTCGGTACCGACGATCAGCGTGCCGATCTCCGAGGGATCGATGCCGAAGCGCTCCAGCGCCTGGGCACCGGCCTCGACCGCCATCGTGACCGTATCCTCGCAGGGCGTGGCAATCGCCATGCGCTGCTGGCCCAGGCCCTTGAGGTACTTGGCTGGATCGACGCCGCGCGCCTCGGCCAGCTCGCTCATTTCAACGTAGCCGCGCGGGCCGGAAAAGGCCAGCGCATCAATTCCGGTGGATTTCAATCGCTCGCTCCGCAGAAATTTCGACATACAGGCAGATCAGGCGAACCGTCAGTTCGGACAGCCGCCACCACGGTTCAGCCGTGCGCGCCGTGGCCCTGACTGCGGTCGAGCAGCAGGAACCCGCAGCTATGGCAGGCATTGAGAAATTCGGCCACATCGCTGCGTTCGGCCAGCGAGCGCTGCAACAGTTCATCGGCGCTGACCGGCTCACGAATCAGGATGCGCGCCTGACGTGAATAGGCGGTGTCGGACAGCGCCTGCAACGGCACTTGCGGCAGCATGAAGCGCACCTCGCCCGCAAGATCCGGATGCAGCGCGCCGCTGGACAATGCCAGTCCGGCCCGCCATTTCAGGTTGGTCAGATTCTGCTGCTCAAGACCCGCGATGTGTTCGACCATCTCGGCCGAGGAGACCCGACGCGCATCAGCACGTCGAATCTTGCGCCGCAGCAGGTGCGCAAGTTCTCGATCGGAGGCACTGGAATACCAGACGCCGGCACCGGGATCGACCACCAGTTCGGGCAGGTAGTCGCCGCCGATCAACACCGGTTGATCCCAATTGTGGCGGCGCAGATGCTCTGCCAGCGGCAATTCATCAGCGTCATCAGCGCCGAACACCAGCACCGGCCAGCCATCTTCCGATTCAGGATTCGCAGAGATCTCCAGCGCTTGATCCAGCAGGCGCAGCAATTGCTGGGCTCGAATCGGCTTTTGCAGTACCCGATCGGCGGCAAACTGTCGGCGACGAGTCAGGGCAATCGCCGCCACAACATCGCTGGATCGTTGCGGCCAGGCTGCGGCACCGTCCGGATGATCGACATCGACCAGCTGGACATCGCTGCCAGTACTATCATCGCCCTCCCCCAGAACCTCCCATTGCGTGCCCGTCGCGGCAGACAGGCTCAGCAGGGAGCGCAGCACCCTGAGATCCTTGGGACTGACGAAAAATGTACTGAGTCGATACGCTTCGGCCATTCGCTTGCGCTTTCTTTGAACCCGGCCCTCTATGGTACCGGAGCGCGGTGACCGCGCCAACCGTGACCGGCGCGAACCGGGTCACAGATCGGTGTGGTCGGAGGTCACGGCAATTGCAGCAGTGCCGTGACCAGCTTGCGAACTCGACGCATGCAGCCTTTGAGCACCGCATGAATGTCGTCTTCGGTAATCGGTCCGTCTTCCAGCCCGGCACCCGCATTGGCGATCATGCACAGACTGGCGTAGTCGATGCCGGCTTCTCGCGCCAGCGCGGCCTCCGGCATGGCCGTCATGCCGACCACGTCGGCACCATCGCGCGCAAGACGCCGGACTTCGGCCGCAGTTTCGAGCCGCGGACCCTGAGTCACGGCATGGCAGCCGCCGTCGAGTGCGGCCTCGCCGGCATCACGGGCGGCCTGCAGCAGCTTGCGGCGCAGCGGGCCATCGTAGGGATGGGTGAAATCAATATGCTTGAGCGGCGCCGAGCCGCCGTCACTGAAGGTATGCGCTCGGCCCCAGGTATAGTCCAGAATCTGGTCGGGAACCAGCAGACTTCCGGCCGCGAGATCGGCGCGAACCCCGCCGACGGCGTTCAGCGCCAGGATCGAATCGATCCCCAGCGTGCGCAGCGCATGAATATTGGCGCGGTAGTTGATTCGGTGCGGCGGAATCCGGTGCGGATCGCCGTGACGGGCCAGGAACCAGAACGAATGTTCACCGATCTCGATCCGGCGCGGTTTGTCCGAAGGCGCACCGAAGGGTGTCGTGATTGCCGTACGCTCGGCCTGGGACCAGGTTCCAAGCGCCCCGGTGCCGCCAATGATTGCCAGTTTCATCGTGCCCTCCGATGGCTGTCCATACCCGACTCAGGGCGCCAGTGCCCAGATCTCGGGCAACTCTCGAAAATTCTCGTGGTAATCCATGCCGCAGCCGAACACGTAGCGGTCCGGAAGATCGATGCCGAAGTGATCGATCCAGTCGCGCGGCAGGCCGCGGTCGTGCAGCTTGCGCACCAGCGCCACGGTGACCACGCGCTCCGGTGACGGCAGGCGTTCGCGGATCGCGGCCAGGGTATGGCCTTCATCGAAGATATCATCGATCAGCACGATCGGACCGGGATGGGCCGGCAGCGCCGGCCAGTGCAGCCACTGCACTTCGCGGCCACGGGTCTCGCCGCGGTAGCGCGTGGCATGAACGTAGTCGAAGCGCATCGGCCGCTCGATCCGCCGGGCCAGTTCGCAGGCGGCGAACATGCCGCCGTTCATCACCGGCAGCATCAGAATCTCGCCGGCGGGCAGCGCCTGATTCAGGCCTCGTGCGAGCTCGTCGTAGGCCGCGTCGACCGCGATCCGATCGACCAGACGCTCGGCACCGGCCGGCATCATGACTTGCCCTCGCCGCCTGCAGCGAGCATCTCGGGCATGCTGTCGACTTTTAGCGTGCGGGTTGGAAACGCGATTTCTGCGCCATGCGCCTCGATGATCTCGCCGATCTTCAACAGCACATCCTCGCGCACCTTGTGGTATTCGGTCCAGACCCGGGTCTTGGTGAAGGTATACACCATGATGTCCAATGACGATTCGGCATAGCGGTCGAAGTTGACGATCATGGTCTGGTCGGTGGCGATCTCGGGGTGATTCTGCAGCATCTCGCGTATCGCCTCGACGATCTTGCGCACGCTGGCGAAATCATCGTAGCGCAGGCCGACATGCTCGTAGATTCGGCGGTGGGTCATGCGCGAGGGGTTTTCGACCGTGATCGTGGTGAAGGTGGCGTTCGGCACGTACATCGGGCGCTTGTCGAACTTCATGATGGTGGTCACGCGCCAGCCGATCTTGGTCACCGTGCCCTCGATCGCCCGATCCGGCGAGCGCACCCAGTCACCGACCGAGAACGGCCGATCCATGAACACCATGAAGCCGCCAAAGAAGTTGGCCAGCAGATCGCGCGCGGCAAGACCAATCGCGATACCGCCGACACCGCCGGCGGCGAGCAGACCGGAGATCGGAATGTCGAGAATGCTCAGGATCGTCAACGCGCTGGTCAGCACGATCGCGATGCGCACGATCCGTCCGAGCACACTGACCGTGGTGATGTCGTAGTCCTGCTTGCGGCGCTGGCGTTCGTGGACAAAAGCCTGTTCGAAGCCAACTGACAGGCGGAACGCGAACCAGGTCAGCGTAACCACGAACAGCAACTGCTGCGCCATCTCCAGCAATTCGATACTGAACACGATCGCCGCGGTGTGCGGCGCCAGCACACGCGCGGCCATCAGGATGCCCTGGCCATAGATCAGCAGCGACACCGGCCGCTTGCCGGCATAGACCAGCGCGTTGTCCCACAGATGCTCGGTACGGTCGGCCAGCTCGCCGATCCGGTTGATGAACTTGCGCAACACGAAATCGAGCAGCAGCGCGCCAAGAATGATCGCGAACGCCTTCACGGTCCACGGATTCATGCCGATCAACTCGGCAATGCGGTTCAGCCATTCACCCAAGAGACTCTCCTGCGAGTTGCTTCAAAGTGTTGCGCCAGCCCCGGAACTCCGGCACCTGCAGTTGCTGTTCGAGCGTGAACGCCGCATGCCCGTACAGGCGTGCGGCAGCGCTCCGGGCCGCTTTGAGCGCATGCGCATCGATCGCTGCCGGATCCAGCTGTCCGATCAGGGCCGCTGCAGAATCCGGATCGCAGACCAGCGCCAGCTCGCAGCCGGCCGCACTGCAGGCTGACCAGCGCTGGAGTGCGTCGCCGCCACCGGCGGCACCGGCCATGTCCAGATCATCGGAAATCACGACGCCGCCGCAGCCAAGATCTTCGCGCAAGCGTCGTATCCAGGCGGCCGAAAAACCGGCCGGTGCGGAATCCAGCGACGGGTAGATCACATGCGCCGGCATCACGGCATCGAGTTGTGCAGCCAGCTCCCGGAACGGCAGCAGGTCGTGCTCGATCGCAGCAAGGGATCGATCATCAATGACCTGCTGATGGTGACTGTCAGCTTCGACCGAACCGTGTCCCGGATAGTGCTTGCCGCAGCATTTCATGCCGGCATCGCGCATCCCGGCCAGGTACCAGGCCGCCACGTCGGCGACTACCGCCGGATCGGCGGCGAAAGCACGGTCGCCGATCACCCGGCTGCCGCGATCCAGATCCAGCACCGGCGCAAGACTCAGGTCGACGCCGTGCGCGAGCACCTCGGCCGCCATCACCCGGCCGTGGCGATAGGCCAGGTCGCGGGCGCGATCCGGATGGCTGGCGTACCAGCGCCCGATCACGGCCAGCGGCGGCAAGGGCGTAAAACCCTCGCGAAAACGCTGCACCCGACCGCCTTCCTGGTCCACGCACAGCAGCAGGCGCGGCTGCTTGATCTCGCGCAGCGCCCCGGCAAGCTCCAGCAGCTGGGTCGGCGTGCGGTAGTTGCGCGAGAACAGAATCACGCCGACCACCGCCGGATGCAGCAGGCGCGCGGCCGTGGCCGGGTCGAGTGCGGTGCCTTCGATGCCGACGATCAGACCCGCCTTCATGCGGCCTCCCGGACGAACAGCGCGATCGACTCGACATGCGCGGTATGCGGAAACATGTCGGCGACGCCGGCCGCGGCCAGACGGTAGCCGTGACGATGGACCAGCTCGCCGGCATCGCGCGCCAGGGTTGCCGGATCGCAGGACACGTAGACGATCCGCTGCGCGTCGGTGGCCGCGACCAGCGGCAGCACTTCCAGCGCGCCGGAGCGCGGCGGGTCGATCAGCACGCCGTCGAAGGGCTGGCGCATCCACTCAAGCTGTTCGATCTCCTGCTGCAGGTCGGCGGCGACGAAACGCGCCTTTTCGATGCCGTTGCGACGTGCATTGTGCTCGGCCGAGGCGACCAGATCAGGTGCCAGCTCCACCCCCAGCACCTCGGCCCCGGATCGGGCCAGCGGCAGCGAGAAGTTGCCCAGGCCGCAGAACAGATCGAGCAGGCGCTCGCCGGCGACCGGCGCCATCAGCTCGATTGCACGCGCGGTCAGCAGGCGGTTGATCGCGGCATTGACCTGCACGAATTGCTGCGGATGGAACTCGAATTCCAGATCGAAGGCGTCCAGACGGTAACGCAGCTGGTGGCCTTCGGGATGCAGCAGCGCCACCGTATCGGGACCGCCGGACTGCAGCCAGACCGCAATTTGATGTTCATCGGACCAGGCACAAAGGCGGCGGCGATCGGCATCGGTCAATGGTTCAAGGTGGCGCAATACGATCGCTGCCGCATCATCACCGGCGGCACATTCGACCTGAGCGATGCGGTCGGGCGTGCTCAAGCCACCGATCAGCTCCGACAGCGACAACAAACGCTCGGCAAAGGCCGCGTCCAGCACCCGGCAATCGCCGATGTCGGCCACGTAGCGACCGCCGACTTCGCGGAAGCCGACCAGCACCCTGCCCTTGGCCGGCACCAGCCGCGCGCTGAGGCGTGCTCTACGCCGGTACTGCCACGGCTCGGCGGCCAGCGGCTCCAGCCAGGATTCCGGCTGGACCTGGCCGATGCGCTCGAAGTTGGCCGCCAGTCGACCCTGTTTCCAGCGCAGCTGCGCCTCGGGCGCGAGATGCTGCAGCGCGCAGCCGCCGCAGTTGCCGAACCAGCGACAGGCCGGCTCGACGCGATCCGGCGAGGCCTGCTCGACCTGCACGGCCACGCCTTCGTCATGGCGCCGGTTGCGCCCGGTCAGGCGGGCGCGTACCTGCTCGCCCGGCAGCGCGCCGTGGACAAAAGTGACCTTGTCGTCAAGCCGACCGACACCACGCCCGTCATGGGCAAGGTCGGAGATCTGGACTTGTACGGGCTCGTCCGGCAGGCGCCGGCGATTTCGTCGACTCATTGCAAAAACGCCAGTCCGGTCAGGAACGCTTACTTCTGCTGCCAGGCCCCGGATTCGTCCTGGTAGTACCAGCCCGGCCGCGCGTTGGCGGTCCAGCGCCGCGCGAAGGTGTCACGGATCTGGTCTTCCCACTCGGGATGCCCGTTGGCCACGGCAATCTCGCGGTAGACCGCGCGACGATCGGCGTTCTCCTCGGTCACGGTCTGCTCCAGCTGGCGCCGTTCAGCCAGGCCGACGGCGCTGCGATCGCGAATCGCGACCAGCCCGTCGTGGTCAAGGCCGATCGCACCGGCTTCGAACCAGCTGGCAAGCTGGTCGCGGTGGCGCTGGGCCATGCGCTGCTTGATCGCATCGATCTGCGGGCTGGCGATGTCGATATTCGCGGCCTGGGCATGCGCCGAGGGAATCAGAAAATCGCCGATCCAGGCCAGCAGATTGCGCTGCGATGCCGGTTCAAGAACACCCAGTTCCTCGACAGGAAGTTCATTGCTGCCGATCACGTCCTGGATGAAGCGGTCCGCGGCACGCTCGGCGGCGGCCTCGGGGAAATACACGTTGATCGTGACGCAGGCCGCAACCGCGGCAGTCGCCAGGAAGATGGGAATCAGGCGGATCGGAGCGCGCATGGCAAATACCTCGGGGAGCGGGTGGACGATCAAGAAAGCAATGACGTGATTCTAGCAAATGGCAGCCACCGACCCCGTGTCAGGATTCGATCAGCGCGCGCAGTTGTGCGACCAGTTGCGGCCAGTCGACCCGGCTGCGATGCCCGACCACGTTGAGTACCGGAAACGGCCGCCCTTCGATGATCATGTAGCCGCCGCTGTCGACCCTCTCAAGCCCGCGCATCATGCAGATATTGCGTTCGAGCCGACAGCCCAGACCAATCCGCCGGTACGGAAAATTCTCGAAGATCTGCAGCATCGTCCCCGACAGCACGGCGCTGCCGCCTCCGCCCAGAGTCGAGAGCGAGTCGACCGCCTTCTGGCTGATGCGACGATCGCCGCCGGTGTCGAGTGTCTCGAACCAGGCATCGAAGCGCACCGGCTGCCAGTCCAGCAGGCGCAGTTCACGCAAGTGTCCGGAGACCCGACCCCGCATCGAGCCGATTTCGAAGGCACCGGTCACCAGCGCAAGATCCAGCGACTCGAACTCGATGTCTGCGGCCAGTGCCGGGAGCGCGCCGAACGGGCGCTCGATCGAGAGTCCGCTAACCCGCGCCCGGCCGTCGAACAGCTCCAGCTCCAGCCCGCCGTCCAGCTCGATGACCCCGTCCACGACGCGCAGGCCCGGGATGCGGCCGGACAACTGGCCGCCGAATTCGGTCCAGCCCAGGCTGCGGGTCAGTTCGCTCAGGCCGATCGGTTCGAGCCGCGCCGCCAGATTCAGCTCGCGTTGTGGAGAGCGCCAATCCCGCCATTCCAGCGAATCGAGCCGCACGTGACCGTCGAGCACCGGAATCGAAACCGGTCGATCGAGACGCAGCATCTGATCCGCAGCGGTCAGCGCCAGCGCCATCGGCCCGATCGGCCCTATAGGCACACGGTGAATCGCCGCGCCGGACCAGCCCAGTTGCAGCTTTGCTGTTTGACCCGCTTCGGACCAGTCGAGATCGAGGTTCAGCCCGTCGATGCGAACACGCTCGTCACGATCGCTCAATCCCGCCTGCTCCAGTTGCACATGACCCGAAAGCGGCTGACCTTCGACCAGCTCAAGCGCGCCCCGCAGCAGACCCTGCGGCTGCATCCCGGCCCAGCCGGCGGCACCGGCCAGCGACTCCAGCCCGAGCGCCCAGGCCCCGGCCAGATCGATCTTCTCCAGCAACAACTCCGCATCGACGCCAACAAGGCCGCGGCAGGGATCAACTCGCCCCCGCCCCCGAACCGAGAGGGTCGAGGATTGCTCGATCGCCCAACGTTCCAGACTCACAGGGCAGTCTGCGCCGACCTGCCCGTGCATCGAGACATGCACCGGCTGTGCCGGCGCCGGCAGGTACAGCGGGCCGAGCAGGGCCTCGCCGGCATGCCATTCGGCCTCGATCGAGACCGCATCGGCTAGTCGCTTCCAGTCCAGCTTGAGACCCAGCTCACCGGCAGCATAGCGGCCGTCCGGCGTATCCAGAGCGCCATCGCGAAGTTCGAGCTTAAGGCGCTGCCCGTCGGGCTCAATCTCGCCGTGCATGACGACCGCGCCGGCCAGGCTGCTCAGACCGAACATCTGCGGCAGCAGCGACGGCAGCGCGCCAAGGTCGGGCCACGTCGCATCCAATCGCCATGGCCCGGACGGTGCGGGACGCTCCAGCCGAAGCTCCATGGCCGGGCCGTCCACGCTCAGCTGTCCGCGCGCCATCTGCAGCGCGAACTCCAGCGGCGGCAGCTCCGGCGGCTGCCAGGCCAGCTGCGAACGCGCACAGACGGGCACGGCATCGGACGCGCAGCGCAGCTGCAAACTGCCCAGCAGCGTGCCGTCGGCAAGATGAACCGGCCCGATCTGCAGCGTTCCGCGGGCGCGCTCGAGTTCAAGCTGCTCGACCCGGACACCGCCAAGGCGTAGCTCATCGGCCTGAAGCTGCCAGTCCAGCGCGGCGACCGGCGCTGCCGGCATCAGCCCCAGCAGCATGCAGGTCCAGCGCGGTGTCGAGAGCTTGCAATCCATGGCGCTCACGCTACCATGATCGGCGATGCAATCCGATCGCTCGATATCACTGGATCGTGCTCGTGTGCTGGCCGTGGACGACCACGCCATCAACCGGCAGTTTCTGGCCGCAACGCTGACCGGCACCGTCAGCGCGCTGGAACTGGCTGCCAGCGGGCTCGAGGCCATCGAGCACTGCCAGCGCAGTCGCTTCGATCTGGTGCTGATGGATCTGCATCTGACCGACATGGACGGGGTCGAAGCCTGGTCACGAATGCATCAACACAGCAATGTCGCCGCGGCCCGCGTCCTGGCGCTGACTGCCGACACGCGTGAGCAGCAGCGCGAGCGGGTCCGACAGGCCGGGTTTCATGGTCTGCTCGGCAAGCCGATCGAGCCGGCGGAACTGGTGGCGGCGCTGCAGCGGGCGCTGGATCCGGCCGAAGGCTTCATCGTGGCCGCAGCTGCCGCCAGACACGGCAGTCTGCTGATCGACCCGCAGCGCGCGATCCGCGCCAGCGGCAGCCCGAGCGGCGCGCACGCGATTCAGCGCGCGCTGGCCGAGGAACTGGAACGCGGCTGGCCGCAACTTGATCGTGAACTGACGGCGGGGCAGTTCCGAGTTGCCGCCGAGCGCCTGCATCAATGGCGGGGAGCCTGTGGCTATGCCGGTGCCGGAGCACTGGATCAGGCCTGCAGTCGGCTGGAAGATGCACTGGGCGATGCAGCCGGCAGCAATCTCGGCACGGCCTGTTTCGAACTGCACCGCGTGCTGGAGGCAACGCTTGACACGATCCGACTCGAAGTTCAGGCAGCGACCGAACCCGAAGCGGGGATTTCACCGACTTCGTCATCCGCGAACTGACGCCAATACCCGCTCGGGACAGCCGGGAATCGCCTCGGGAATCGCCTCAACCAGCGCCTGATCCTCATGTCGAGCCCGGCCATTGTCCTGCCCTGCTGAATACTTGCGAATCAGGCCGCGGCGGTGCGCCGTGCTGCAACGCGTGAAGCCAGCCAGTCAAGCCATTCCGACAGCTCGGGCACACGTCCGGCGGCTGTCCGGATCATCGGTGTCTCGAGACCGAGCTGACGCAGCGATCTTTCGGCACGATCGAGACTGAAGTCGTCGAGCACCGGAAGCAGGTCGGCCTTGCTGATCACGACCAGATCGGCGCTGCGGAACATCACCGGGTACTTGGCCGGCTTGTCGTCGCCCTCGGTCGTCGAAAGCAGCACCACGTTCAGGTGCTGACCCAGATCGAAGGCCGCCGGGCAGACCAGGTTGCCGACGTTCTCGATGAACAGGATGTCGACCGGCTGGCCGTCCTCGACCAGCGGAAACTCGTGCAGCGCCTTGTGGATCAGGTGCGCGTCGAGGTGACAGGCCGAGCCGGTCGTGATCTGGTGCGCGCGCACGCCCCCGGCACGCAGCCGATCCGCATCATTCTCGGTTTCCAGATCGCCTTCGATCACCGCGATCCGATAGCGCTCGCCGAGCGCCTCGGCGGTCCGCTCCAGCAGGCGGGTCTTGCCGGCGCCGGGCGAAGACATCAGATTGATCACCAGCACCCCGGCACGATCGAAATGTTCGCGGTTATGTGCCGCCGCGTGGTCGTTGGCGTGCATCAGGCCCTTGAGCACCTCGACGGTCTCGGTGCTGGCCGGAGCCGGATGGTGGTGATCGGGGATGGAACAGCCACAGGTCTCACACATCGGAAGCCTCTCCTGAATCGGGTGTTTGTGCGTCGTTCGGCTCGGAATCCTCCAGCTGCAGTTCGACGCTTGCCAGCAGCATTTCATCGCCGTGAACCAGATCCACACGCCAGCTGCCGCATTTGGAGCATAGCATCCGGTTGGGTGCGGCACCCGATTCGGCGCCGCAGTCACGGCAATGCAGCGCGATCGCAATGGTCTCGATCTCCAGTCTCGCCTGCTCGGTATAGGCACCGGCCCGGGCAATGCTGAAGGCATGCGTCAGCAGCTCCGGCTCGACTCCGGACAGCGGGCCGATTCTCAGCGAGATCGCGCCGACCGAGCGCGCACCGCGCTCGGCGGCCAGCGCCCGGACCTGGCGCAACATCGATTCGCAGACAGCGAGTTCATGCATGGTCGGCTTGCGTCTGAAGCTGGAATCCGAATACGATGCTAGCAGCCGGACGGATCGGGCGGATGATCCAGGTCAATCGCCACAGTCACCCGGCCCGAGGCTGGCGCGACCGCGTTTCTGCGCGCCGTTCATCCGATTGACCTGCATCAAAATCAGACCTGCCGGCCCGCCGTAGGATGAGCGTATCGTCCCTGGGAGGAAGTCATGCAGGCGACAGCAGATCGGCCAGCGACTGCACCGGGATCCAGCCACACTGACAGACCGGTCGCTGAGCGCACGACCATCATCGGCATCGGCAACAGCCTGATGACCGACGACGGTGCCGGTGTGCACGTGGTCCAGGCCCTGGGCAATCGGAAGCTTGGCGAGCACATCCGGGTCCTGGACGGCGGCACCCTTTCCTTCACCCTGCTCGACGAGGTCGAGGCGGCCGAGTTCCTGATCATTGCGGATGCTGCTGAACTGCATTCGGAGCCCGGCACGGTTCAGCTGTTCCGCGACCAGGAGATGGATGCCTATCTCGGCAGCAGCAATCGCCCCAGCGTGCATGAAGTCAATCTGATGGACGTGCTGATGGCAGCCCGGATTCGCGGCCGGATGCCGAAGCGCTACGCGCTGGTCGGAATCCAGCCGCAGTCGATCGGCTGGGGCACCGAGCCCAGTCCCACGGTCGCGCGCGCGGTCGATCAAGCCGCCTCGATTATCGAGCAGTTGATCCAGACCGCCGGCCGTGCCGAGCAACTCGAGGAGACCTCGGCATGACCGCCGCCATCCCGATCGCGGTCCGTGCCGGCAATGCCGCCACCAGCGGCAGCACCATCGGCACCGGACTTCAGGCCCTCGCGCATGAAATCGTCGCTCACCTGGAACGCCTCCAGTCCTCCGGCGAGTCCGCCGCGATCGACCTGAAAAGCCTGCCGATGGCGCCGGCCGAATTCAGCGAACTGAAAGCCATGCTCGGTCAGGGCGAGATCGACCTGAGCCTGGACCTCGACGGCACGACCCGGGTTCGCGAGACCGCGTATCCGGGCGTGTGGTGGATTCAGCATCAGGCTGAAAACGGGCGGATTCTCGCCGAGTACATCGAGATCAATCGTTTCCCCGATTTTTTGAGCGCGCAGCCCGAACACATCAGTGAAGCCGTCCGGCAACTGCGGGATCGACTGCAAGGAGCCCAGTAAATGAGCAATCAAGACCACACGCATCGACCGACCATCGGTCAGATCCTCGATGAAAACGGGGTCGGCCGGCGACGTTTTCTGAAGTATTGCGCGGGGATCACCGCGCTGATGGCAATGCCGCCCGGGATGACCGCGGCCTTTGCCCAGCAGCTGCGTGCCGCACGGCGCCCGACCATCATCTACATGCCGTTCCAGGAATGTACCGGGTGTCTTGAATCGCTGACCCGCTCGTTTGCACCGACGCTGGAAAGCCTGATCTTCGACACCATCTCGCTGGACTACAACCACACTCTGCAGGCCGCCGCCGGGCACGCCGCGGAGGAAGCCCGGCACGAGGCAATGAAGCAGGCCTGGGGCGAATACATCCTGATCTGCGACGGCTCGATCCCGACCGGTCTGAACGGGCAGTACGGCGCCAGCGCCGGGCACTCTTTCGTTGACCAGCTCAAGGAAGCCGCCGAGGGTGCCGCCGCGATCGTTGCGGTCGGTGCCTGCGCAAGCTACGGTGGCGTGGGGGCGGCCTACCCCAATCCGACCGGCGCAGTCGGCGTGTCCTCGATCATCAAGGACCGCCCGATCATCAACGTCCCCGGCTGCCCGCCGATTCCCGAAGTGATGACCGGCACGCTGGTCAGCTTCCTCGCCTCGGGGGTGCCGGAGCTCGACGCGCAGCTGCGGCCCAAGGCCTTTTTCGGCAACACCATCCATGATCGTTGCTACCGCCGTCGCTTCTACGACCGCGGCCTGTTCGCCGAATCCTTCGACGACGAGGGTGCGCGCAACGGCTGGTGCCTTTACAAGCTCGGCTGCCGCGGGCCGACCACCTACAACGCCTGCGCCACGATCAAGTGGAACGGCGGCACGTCATGGCCGGTCGAGTCCGGTCACGGCTGCCTGGGCTGCTCCGAACCGAATTTCTGGGATCAGGGCGGTTTCTACGAGCCCGTCACCTCCAAGCTGTTCCGTGACACCGGCCAGATCGCCGGCGCGGCAGTCGCTGGCGTGGCGGTGGGTGCGGCGGCCGCTCTGGCCGCGCGTGCACGCAAGAACAAACTTGCCGGCAAGGCCGATCAGGAGGCATCGTCATGACATTGCTTGAATTCTCACGCGGCCCGATGCTGCATGCCGCACTCGTGATCTTCATCTTCGGTGTTCTCTGGAGACTGACGACAACCCTGTTGCTGGGATGGCGCAAGCACTACAGCGAAGCGCGCAACCCGACCGGCAAGGCAGTCGCCGGCGGCCTGGTCGCGGTCGGCAACCGCTCCTGGCCGCATCCAGAGTTCATCGGCCGGACCGCGTTCGGCGAGGCCGTCGGCTATGGCTACCACATCGGCCTGTTCAGCATCGTTCTGCTGGGCGCACCGCACGTGGTGTTCTGGAAGAACCTGTTCGGCATCAGCGCGACCTGGTGGCCGACCCTGCCGAGCGGCATCATCAGCGTGATTTCGGTGGTCACCATCTTCCTGATGCTGATCGCGACCATCCGTCGCATGCGTCAACCGGTGCTGCGCCGGATCTCGAACTTCGACGACTGGTTCACGCTGGTGATCCTGTATGTGCTGCTGATCTCGGGCGTGATGGCGGTGTTCGGCATCGGCGGGCGCTATGAGACCGTGCTTGCAATCCACATCGTCTCGTTCAACGCGCTGCTGATCTGGTTCCCGTTCAGCAAGCTGATGCACGCGTTCTACATTTTCCCCAGCCGCTTCATCAACGGCTACATGCATGAAAAGAAGGGAGCAGCGTCATGACCACGGCCACCCAGACTTTTTCCGGCAATGCCGCACAACTCGCCCCCAGCGAGCGCGAGGAACAGGCCATGGCGGCCTTCGCGCAGCAATTCGGCGCACTGGCGGCGATGAACCTGGAATCCTGCATCCATTGCGGCATGTGCGCGGATGCCTGCCACTTCTACATCGCCACCGAGGACCCGAAATACACGCCGATTCTCAAGGCCGAGCCGTTCAAGCAGGCCTATCGGAGGGAATCAGGTGCGTTCGCGCCGTTCTTCAAGCTGTTCGGCCTGAAGAAGAAGGTCACCGCCGACCAGCTCGAGCAATGGCAGGAACTGATGTTCGACAGCTGCACCCAGTGCGGCCGCTGCAGCCTGATCTGCCCGATGGGGATCGAAGTGGCCGAGCTGATCGAAGCCGGCCGGCGCGGCATGGCCGAGGCCGGTCTGGCCCCACGCGAGCTGATGGATCGCGCGCGCCGCCAGGCCGAAACCGGCACACCGGAACAGCCCTCCCGACCCTACATCGAGATCCTCGGCGAGATCGGCCGCGAGCTTGGCATCGAGATCCCGATCGACAAGGCCCGGGCCGATATCCTGGTGCTGGCACCCCGCTCCGATCTGGAGCAGAATCCGGCCGCGGTCGGCGCGATGGTCAAGGTGCTGAACAAGCTCAAAGCCAATTACAGCTTCCGCAGCGATGCCCTGGTGGCCGAGAACTATGGTTACTACGCCGCCAGCCGCGGCCTGCAGCGCAAGATCACGCAGCGCGTGGTCGATGCAGCGAAGAAGCTGGGTGCCAGCCTGGTGCTGGTGCCGGAATGTGGTCATGCCTATACCGCGCTGCGCTGGCAGGCGGCCGAGATCATCGGCGAGAAGCTGCCGTTCAAGGTTCGCCACGTCACCGAGTACCTCGCCGAGCAACTGACCGAAGGCAAGCTCAGGCTCAACCGGGTCAATGGTTCGTCGTATGCCTTCCACGATCCGTGCCAGCTGGTGCGCAAGGGCGGCGTGATGGATGCACCACGTGCCCTGATGGACGCGATGGGCGTCAATCTCAAGGAACTGGAAAACAAGAAGGGCTTCAGCTTCTGCTGCGGCGGTGGCGGTGGGGTCAATGATCTCGAGCGGGCGCGCCCGCTGCGCTACCGGGCGCAGGAAATGAAGCTGCGCGAAATCGACGATACGGGTGCCGACCACCTTCTGACCAGTTGTTCGGACTGCCGGATCGCGTTCAACGATGCGGCGGAACACTTCAACTGGAACAAGCGGCCGGAAAGCCTGGTCGAGCTGGTCGCGGCCAACATCAAGGAGTAAGTCATGTCGAATCACACCGTTGTCGTCGATCCGGTCACCCGAATCGAGGGTCATCTCAGGATCGAAGCAGAGACCGACCAGGGCCGGATCACTCGAGCACTGAGCTCGGGCACGATGGTTCGCGGACTGGAGATCATTCTTCGCGACCGCGACCCGCGCGACGCCTGGGCATTTACGCAACGTATCTGTGGCGTCTGCACGCTGGTGCATGCCATCGCTTCGATACGCGCGGTCGAGGATGCACTCAAGATCGACATTCCGCCGAATGCGCAGTTGATCCGCAACCTGATGATTGGCGCGCAGTTCGTCCATGATCACGTCATGCACTTCTATCACCTGCATGCGCTGGACTGGGTCGACGTGGTNNCTTCACGCCCTGGACTGGGTGGACCTGGTTTCCGCCCTGTCGGCCGATCCCAAAAAGACGGCCGACCTGGCCCACTCGGTCAGCGACGCCCCGGGCCAGGGAACCAAGGATTTCAAGGCCGTCCAGGACAAGCTGAAGGCCTTTGCCGGCTCCGGCCAGCTGGGCCCCTTTGCCAACGCCTATTGGGGACACCCGGCCTACAAGCTGCCGCCCGAGGCCAACCTGATGGCGGTGGCACACTATCTCGAAGCGCTGGAATGGCAACGCGAGGTATCCAAGCTGCAGGCGATTTTCGGCGGCAAGAATCCGCATCCGAACTTCGTCGTCGGCGGTGCGCCGGTCGGCATCAGCGTGCATTCCGGCGAAGGCGGTGCAGGCCAGACCGCGGTCAACACCACCGGGCTGCAGCAGGTCAAGAACATCATCGCGCTGATGAAGAGCTTCGTCGATCAGGTCTACGTGCCCGATACACTGGCGATCGGCTCGTTCTACAAGGACTGGTTCACTCCCTTCCACGGCGAGGGCGTCGGCAACTTCCTGTGCTATGGCGACTTCCCGGCCGACGGTATCTGGCGCAGCGACAAACTGCTGATCCCGCGCGGCGTGATCCTCGACCGCGATCTGAGTCGCCTGCATGAAGTCGACCTGCACGCCGAGGACGAAATCCAGGAGTTCGTGTCGCATGCCTGGTACGACTACGAAGACGGCAAGGACAAGGGCCTGCACCCGTACGACGGCGAGACAAAGTTCGCCTACGACGGCCCGGCACCGCCCTACCAGCACCTCGACATGGACCAGGGCTATTCCTGGATGAAGTCGCCGCGCTGGAAGGGCCGACCGATGGAAGTCGGTCCGCTGGCGCGTGTATTGACCCTGTATGCCGCAGGGCATGAACCAACCCGCGAACTGGCAGGCTATGCGCTGGGCAAGCTTGACCTGCCGCTGGAAGCGATGTTCTCCACCGGCGGACGACTTGCGGCAAGAACGCTGGAATCCAAGATCATCGCCGATCAGATGTCGACCTGGTTCGACAGCCTGATGACCAACATCAACGCCGGCGATACGCGAACCCACAACAACGAGCTGTGGGAACCGGAAACCTGGCCGAAGGAAGCGCGCGGTGCCGGCTACATGGAAGCCCCGCGCGGTGCGCTCGGTCACTGGATCGTGATCAAGGACAAGAAGATCGCGAACTATCAGGCGGTCGTTCCGACGACATGGAACGCCGGGCCGCGGGATCCCCAGGGTCAGACCGGTCCGTATGAAGCCTCGCTGGTCGGCCACGAGTTGATCAATCCGGAGCAACCGATCGAGATCCTGCGGACCATCCACAGCTTCGACCCCTGCCTGGCCTGCGCGGTGCATGTGGCCGACAAGGACGGCAAGTCGAGCGTCGAAATCAAGATCAGCTGATCTTGCCGGTTCTCCCGCCCCCGCGGCGGGAGAGCAAACCAGAACGCCGACGGCTCATCCCGTCGGCGTTTTGTTCATGCCAGAATCATCCCTGCTGCCCCGCGTCGAACCGGTACCCGACCATGACCGTGATGGACCGACTGCTGACCGCCGGCTTTCGCCACAACAGCCGACGACTGACCCGATTTCTGGCACCGCAGCCCAGCGAAACGCTGCCGGATCCGGACACCAAGCGGCGCTACATGCTGTATCTGCATGTGCCCTTCTGCGTTGTGCTGTGCCCGTTCTGTTCGTTTCACAGGGTCTGCTTCCAGCAGGACAAGGCCGAGCGCTACTTCGCCAGCCTGCGCCAGGAAATCCGCATGGCGCACCAGGCCGGATACCGCTTTTCCGACATCTACGTCGGCGGCGGAACGCCGACCGTGATGCCTGCGGAACTGGCGCAAACGCTGGATCTGGTGCGCAGTCTCGACGACATTGGCAGCATCTCGATCGAAACCAACCCGGATGACCTGACCCCGGAAATCATGGCGAGAATGCGTGATGCCGGGGTCACTCGATTGTCGGTCGGCATCCAGAGTCTCGACGACCGGTTGCTCAAGCAGATGGACCGCCATGACAAGTACGGATCGGCCTCCCAGACCCTGGCACGACTCGAAGGCGCCACAGGTTATTTCGACACCCTGAACGCTGACATGATCTTCAATCTGCCCGAGCAGGACGAGGCATCGCTGCTGTCGGATGTGGCGCGCATTACCTCGATCGAGGCAGTCAACCAGGTGACCTTCTATCCCTTGATGAGCGCCTCCAGCACGCGGCGCAAGATGCTCAAGACCATGGGCGAGGTCGACTTCAATCGCGAAGGCCACCTGTATCGGCTGATTCTCGACGCCCTGCCTGACAGCTTCACGCCGAGCTCGGCCTGGTGCTTCAGCCGCGGAAGCTCGACCGTGGACGAATACGTGATCGAAAACGAGGAGTACCTCGGCCTGGGCTCCGGCTCGCTGAGCTACCTTGACGGCACGCTTTATTCGAGCAGCTTCTCGCTCAATCACTACAGCCGCCAGATTGCCTCGGGACGCTTCGGCATCAGCCGGCGCCAGCCGCTCACCCCTCGCGACCGCCTGCGCTACTTCATGCTGATGAACCTGTTCGGCCTGAGCCTGGACAAACAGCTCGCCGAGCGTCGCTATCCCGGATTCTTCCGCAAGCTCGCCCCGGAAATTCTCGGTCTGAAGCTGCTCGGCGCGGTGCGCGACGAAGGCGACCGGCTGGTGCTGACTCGCTACGGCATGCGGATCTGGATCCTGATCATGCGCGAATTCTTCATGGCCGTATCCGACTTCCGCGACCTGATGCGGCATGCCATCAAGGACGAGCTGGACGCGCCGGGGCCGCTGGAAATCCGCCTGCAGACCCCGGAGATCCGGCCCGGTCAGCGCAGCTGAGCGCCAAACCGGATCAACGCACGACCGAACTGACCCGACGTCCCTTGATCACCGTGCCGATCACGTGGCTTTGGCCGCGGTGGTGAACGAGAAGTTGGCGGTTTCGGCACCGCCCCAGGCACGGATCATGGTCGGATGAACAATCACCTCGACCCCGGCGGCACGGATTTCATCGATCAACAGATGCGCGTCGGCCGCACCGGCCAGAATCACCCGGATGCCGAATTCGTCGCGCAGCCGGATCGCGGTCAGCAGGTCGTCATGACAGCAACACGCCGACGAACAAACGGGTTGACGGATTCATGCACGAAGTCAAAGACCGACGCGCGCGACGGCGCGCCGGAGGAACACTGAATCCGTAATGATCATGTCGAAGGACCAGTGATGATTTCATCGCAGCATTCTCATCGGGATTTCCCGGATCCGAAAGAGGCGCCACCTTGCCAGACGCCGGGAGCGAACGCAAGCACCCCCAACACACGATCCAATGCCGCAGTCTTCGCTCGCGACGCGGTCATTCAAAACGAGCGGACCGGGATCGCAGATCAGGCCGAGCGCAGACGCAAGGCGTTGCCCAGAACGAACAGGCTGGACAAGGACATCGCGGCTGCGGCCAGCATCGGCGACAGCAACAGGCCATTGACCGGGTACAGCAGCCCGGCGGCGACCGGAATCAGCAGCACGTTGTAGCCGAAGGCCCAGAACAGGTTCTGCCGGATGTTGCGCATCGTGTGGCGAGACACCTGAACGGCGTTCACCACGCCGCGCAGGTCGCCCGACATCAGCACCACATCGGCGGATTCGATCGCCACATCCGTGCCCGTCCCGATCGCGATCCCCACATCCGCGTGGGCCAGCGCCGGAGCGTCGTTGATGCCGTCGCCGAC
>NPIE01002988.1_pt1 | contig 27331 bp, 32 predicted proteins | sample 8637661 | NCBI WGS metagenome assembly NPIE01 (sample SAMN07420842, study PRJNA396082) | bioreactor metagenome | isolation source: sample BA12 brine-fed electro-methanogenic bioreactor BA | place: Japan: Kochi | collected 2016-12-09 | reverse complement strand
GTCCTTTTTGCAGAAATGACCCTAAAAAGGTGAAAGAGTCCAAAACATTTTTAAATGTTAATGCTCTCTCTCTTTCCTACTTAAACCACTTAAACTATACTATACTACTACTACTGCTATTGGTTTTATTTACTTAAAGTTTTACTTAAACGAACTTAAAGGACTTAAAGCATTGCCCGCTAGCGATTAGCTAGCGAGCCTAACATAGTTGCTGCCGAAGTTAATCCCGTACCTCAATAGACTGTTGAGATCTGTAGTAGTGTATATACATATAACAGTGTATACACTTACAAATTACAACACTCTATCTTGTTACGTTACTATCAATCCATAACACAGATGCTAACCTAAAGACCGCATCTTTATATCCATCTGCTAGCCTATAAGAATCAGCTCGATTATCGAAGTAGTCTCCGTCCGTAACCCCCCTAGTTAGACGTTCCACTAGCCCTAACGCTTGAAGTTCATCTAAAATCCTCTTGGTCGGATTTGGCGGCATCCTAGCTGCATTAGCAACTTTGGATGACGTCGTCCACTGATCGCCGATAACCGCTAAGATGTGTAACCTCTTGGTCGGTATATTATCCAGGATTATACGAAGACCGAAATTGAAATCGTCATCGTTCAACTCGTCCCGACCGTATACCATCGCATGGACTGCACAAAGCCTACTTACTGTCTTAGCGATTCTCGTCGGGAACTCCGGCTCCGGTATTTCGTCGAACTCCCCCCGATAGTCAGTATGTACGTGAGTTCTAGCAACCGCTAAAAGATCGTACAACTCGCCCATCTCTTCATCGAACCACCCCGGCTCCTCCGGCAAACCCCGCTCTTCAACTTCAGCTTTCTTTTGCCGAATAAAACCCATAACAGCGTTGCTAATGTCCCGTCGCATCGCAGACTCTGACCCACGATTAGCTTTAGCCCGCTCTCTCGCTTTCTTAGGGTCTCCTCTCGGCCTAATAAATATCAGCCGCTGCCCTAAGCTCGAATACAAGCTATTATACTGCTCAATGGCGTTAGTCGATGCAAAAAGAACAGAACTGCTTAATCCCTGGTAGTCTTTGATTACCCCGCTACCGTATTCTTTGTGGATGTACCCGTCTGCCATCTCCCGGAAGTCTGCGAAGATTCCTGATCGTACCGTATCCCGGCTGCTCAATATCGACGTTAAGTCTTTGATAGTTAGCAGTCGGCCTTTGAGCCTGGGCGCTAAATCGTCACTTTCGGGATAGCCCGATACAAGGGTTTTATCCGTTATCGTCGATACCGGATAAACAAGGTCGTTCTCCTTAGTCCCTAGACTTCTGATAAACTCAGTTTTAGAGGATCCCGACGGCCCAACGATCCCGATAATGTCAGATTCACCAGGGCAAAAGTTAGCTATCGCGGCGCACAACGGCCCCACAATTACATAGTCTTCAGCAACGTGCAACCACCGCCTGAAGACTGAGATCACCCCGGCAACAGGAGCAGAAGCAGAAGCCGCCTCCACCACGGGCTTAACCCTAACGTACTCCTCATACTCCCGCTGCATTTGCTCTTCAACATAAGCCAGATAGCCGGGATCTTCGACCTCAGCCACTTCAGACCGCCCCCTGCTTCGGGACGTATTCCCGTAGCTCGGTGATCTTCCGCAGGTCGTTCATGATCAGTAGGCCGGTTTTAGTCCGAAAATAGAGCTTGGATCGATCGACTTTAACGAGCCTGCTAACGAAAGTCCGTCCGTTAGCCAGCCGTCCCCAAACCAGTTTTCCCGTCAACGATTCCAGAGGATCGAAGTCCTCCACAACATTTATATAGTCTTCCGTTGTACTACACATGGTTATACGTCCTTTTTCGAGGTCGTGCGACGTTGCAGCGTCGTATGCCTCATCTTAAACCCAGAATTATTTATCTGGGGTTATCTCCATTGATAACTGCAAGCTTCGCTCAAGCCTTTAGTGGTCATAATCCACCGATCCCGCTTTTCCCCGTCCGCTTGGGACGGATGGGGGCGACCCGTCACCGGGCCGCCTTAGAAAAGCAAACGTAAGATATACCTCTCAACATATAAAGGTAACGATCGCTAGCAGCTGAACTAGTCATATAAATACTTTGCGGTTTTAGTTATATAAGTAGTTTGGGGTTAGCTTCGGACGTACCAAAGCCCGTCGTCCCTAGCCTCCACCATCGACGACCCATCCAAGAACGCTTGGGCCGCTTCGTGGTCGATCTTGTCGTGTCGGATTTCAGCACCTATCGAAGTCAGCCAGACGTCCCTCCACCCCGCAAATGCAGCGGTTGAAAAGCCAGCCTCGCCCCGTTGGACAAACACCGATCCCTGATTTAGAAACGTTACGAGACGGACTTCTAACGCCTGGTCTTTGGGGTCTACCTCAGGTTTTGGCTCATAGACCACAGGCTTAACTTTCTTCCAGTGGACCCCGTTGATCCGACCCGTCGCCTCGTCGAATTTTGAAGTCCTAAACATCTCCTCCAAAAAACCTATAAGCTGGTTGTTGCTGACCCTCAAGCCCGCTAGCTCACTATTCGCGTGATCCTGAAACCTATCGATCAACTCCAGCTGATCAACATTAGACGACTTGGAAGGCTCCAGGTTTGCAGCAAGCCAACGGGCCACGGCCCGTTTGACCATCTTCGACCTATCCACAGCTACCGCCCCCTCTCATGGAAGTATGTCTTAACCAGCGATTCCAGGAATCGGCTTTGTGACATCTGCAGCCGTTCCGACTCTTCCTGTATTTTCTCGAATAGCTCCAAGGTACAATACAGGTTTACGTGCGATGTTCTCAGCATTTTAGGCCCTCACGATTTTGAACTTAGACTTCGTTGTACTGACCCCCATCGCCGAGGCGATCTCGTCGTAACTCGGCAGATCGGGATCATCGGTGCTATCGGCTGTAGGCTGGCTCGTTGTCTCCTTTCGTAAGATTTGCCGCCGAACGTATTCGCTAAACTCCTCGTCGGTGTAATATTCCTGGTCGGTGCGGTCGGTGCTGTTGGTATGCAGCCCTGGGAACAACTCGGTGACGGGACCATGTTGAAGCTCTTCACAATGTCGTATTTTTGCCATGTTTCCTCCAATTGTATTTAATTTACCTTAAACAAGTGTTCTACTAACTTAGTCACTTTGGCAAAAAAAGAACAGCCGCCAGGGGTGTACTGGCGACCGCTCTTCTTTTGGGTGAGGTCATGCGTGAGGTCATGCTTAAAAAACCGTGGTGGGTTGTGGGGTGGGCTATCGTCTCCGGTGGAGGGCCATCACAGACGAAAGCCCCTATGCTTGAAGACCTTGCCTCGGGCCATTGGGCCGTCATCGGCGTGAGCGTGAAAAGACTATGTTTCTCAATAGTATAGCAAGCCGAAGTTTCGTTATGGATTTTCCCCGTTTCCATAAGTATAATACTTATTTCCAACACAAGTTAAATCTTTACGAAGCTTCTATTTTGCCCTTAAATTCAATAGTATGGGGGTCAGTTTTTTGTTACACTATTCCGTAATAATTTTTGAAATCCCTATTTTGCACCTTCAATAGTATAGGGGTCACTTTTTTCATTTGATTTTGTCTTCAATACTATGGGGTCACTTTTCTATTACATATAAATTACGATTAATAATATCGGGTGGAAGGTTCCCTATTTTGCACCTTCAATAGTAGTGGGTCACTTTTTTCAGTTGTAAAATTACCATGTCAGGCTTTTACATTATCCCCAATAATAACGTAGTTATTTCCATTAGAAGTTAAATCGGGACGATCCACGTCGGTATCTAAATTTCAGTTTTATTCTATCTTCGTTTTTGTCTTCTTCAATAGTTATATACTTATTTCGCGTAGAAGTCAAATCGTTTCGCTTACCTTGTCCACATCCACAGCTTGAAGTCCTACCGCTCAGAAGATGAAGTCCCCTAACCGTTCCCCGCTGCATATTCCACGAATCTAAGCGAACCGTAACATGTTACAGTTACGGTTCTGCTATTCTGAAGCGAAGACTTACATAATCCAAGTTGTTTATATACTATTGCTTATATTATATCCATATCCCCAACTAATCCTTACTAATTTCTATCAGATGACCGTCACATCTGACACGTCAGTTTTTAGCCGCTAGCGATTATTTCCTAAGACCATAACTGTAACATGTTACAGTTTACCATCCTTAATTATCCGTATAAGATGGCGCTGCTTATGCTTCGGATCTTTCACGATTGCAAAACGGGGATCGCTGGCTATCAAGGGTTTTAGTCGGTGGGCGTGCATCCTAGAGACACCTAGGAGCTTCGAAGCATTAGATACGCTGATCTGTCGCGTTCCCGACTGTAACATCAGCTTATGAAGCTTGTCAGCATAAGCAGCGGCTGTATCCGATGTTACAGTTTTGTTACGGTTTTCAAGCTTTGAAAGTCGTTGGCGGTCGTAGGCCCTTTCAAGGGCTGCCTCCTCCCGCAAGGTGCCTAGCTCCTCCCGTAAAGCTTCGATCTCCTCCAACTGTGATACTACCAGCCGCCGAAGATCAGCCTCTGTGAAGACTAATGCTTCAGCTTGCATTATAGCCTCAGAAACTTATTGTAGTTTGATCGCCGCGTCTCATCGCACATGTGCATGTAGCGGAATGTCGTATGGGGGTCTTTGTGTCGCAGAAGTTGTTGGATCGTCAGGATGTCGCAGCCATTAGCGATCATTATCGAGGCGCTACTATGTCGTGTGAAAACATGAACGCCTCCCTGCTTCTCGATGCCCGCCCGTCGTTTATATTTTATAAAAATCCTGTATATGTCTCGCCGGTGCATTCGTTGGCCGTAATCACTGAAAAACAACGGTCGCCTTCCATCAATCACCAACGGCGGCCTAACCCGAAGATACTCTCTTAGGGTTTTGGCTGCCTCATCGCTGATGTAAGCTATGCCGTCTTGGCCGCCTTTGCCCTCCCTGATCATCAGCCTTAGCCGTGATAGGTCTAAGTCTTCGTCGTCCAGGTTGCAGACTTCGCTAGCTCGCAGACACCCAAAGAAGGCCGTCTGCAATAGCGCTAGGTGCTTAAGGTTGTCTATAACGTCGAAGATCCGCTGTACATCTTCAGCATCGAAATAGTGCGGTATCTGGTTGTTTCGTTTCAAAAATGGGAATGAAAAGTCCTCACCTAGCATCTCGTGAAAACGCTTTACGGTGAAGCTGTAATTGTTGATGGTGCTTCGGGCTCGCTTGCGTTCAAGTAGCGAATCCCGGAAAGCTTCGGCCTGTGATATCGAAGGCTCGTCAGTCCCCGCCCACTCAAGGTATATCTTGCATACCGAAATGTAGTTGGTGATCGTAGCCTCTCGGAAACCCTGACCTTCGAGATATCGCTTGAATCTACTTAGTGCGATATCCGTTGTTGGCACGTCCCATGATACATCTAGCCGCTTTGGCATCTTTTAGACCTCCCAAAGCGGCGCGACCTAAACGCCTACTACTCAATGTGGGTTCGCTTCACAAAATCGATAGGCGCGCGCAGTGCGAAGCACGAGCACGCCTCGTTAGGTTCAGGGCCTAGTCTCGCAGNNTCCCATCCCCCGCACCAATTTACTAGTAATCTTTAAATAACAATATGCCCAAGTATATGTTTGGTGGGTATATTGGTTAAACCTGATAGATCTCGTTATGTCTACGTCTACCTTCCTTCCGCCGAGGATAAGAAGCGATGGGATAACCTCGCCTCCGAGGCAAAAGTCCCCCTCTCGAAGTTTGTGATCGAGATCGTGGAGAACGCTCTGGCGGATGAGGCGGAGATCAAACCTCGCGCAGAGCTCGTCAAGCAGATGGGCTCACTGCGGGACGAGATCAGGAAGCTGCAGGAAGAGCTGAAGCTCAAAAACATCGTCCTCGACAAGTACGAGAATGAGCTTAAGAGGTATCGGAGCGCCGCCTTCCTTGAAGACGGTTTTGAGGGCGCCCGGAAGTACAGCCGGGAGCTCATAAAGATACTGAAACGCGGCGACCTCGTTGATAACTACCGGCTTCTCGAAGAGCTCGGGATCGATCCGCGGGAAGCCGACATCGTGAAGGCGGTATCGACGGAGCTAGAAAACCTGGAGACTTACGGGCTCATCACCTCATCGCCGAGAGGTTGGAGGTGGGTGGGATGATGGAGAAGGCCTCTGACAGGAGCTCCTCAGAGCTCGACTCCCTACTTCACGAGGACCTGATAGAGCAATACCAGGAAGATAGCGAGATCCGGGGGCTATCGCCGGAATCGACTCGAAGGTACCTCTCATCGATAAGGATCTACGTCCAGTTCCTCGAAGATAACGGGATGGATCTCCTCGGGGCCGATAGAAACACCATCCGCAAGTTCCTCGAATACCTCCGAAAAGTCCGAGACGTCCACCAGAAGACGATCGAGAACTACTTCACCGGGCTATCGGGTTTCTACGATTTTCTTGAGTACGAGGGGCACGTGGACAAGAACCCCGTCCATTCGGTGAGGAAGAGGTATCTGAGGAGGTACAAGGACAATGACGATGGTCAGATGAGAAAGCTCATCTCCATCGAAGAGATGACCCACCTCATCAACTCCACCATGGACATCCGCGACAAGGCGATCATCACCCTCCTCGCGAAAACGGGGATCAGGCGAAAGGAGATGATAACTCTCGACTTCGACGACATCGACTGGGTGGAGCAGAGCATCAGGCTGAAGCCGACGCCCAAGAGGACGAACCGGATAGTCTTCTTCGACGACGAGACCGCCTTCATCCTGAAGAGGTGGCTACGGGCGAGGGCGTCCCGGAACGGCGGCGACTCAAAAGCCCTCTTCACCAACAGCACCGGCGGAAGGCTGAATAGGAACGGCGTCTACACAGCCATCACCAAGGCGGCGGAGCGGGCCGGCATCCACAAGCCCGAGTCGGATCGGATGGAGGATCACTTCTCGCCTCATTGCTGCAGACACTGGTTCACCACCCACATGAGACGATCGGGGATGCCTCGCGAATTCATCCAGGAGCTCCGGGGGGACGTGCGGAAGGAGGCGATCGACATCTACGACCACATCGACAAGAAGGAGCTAAGAGAGAGTTACCTTGCGCATATACCGCAGCTAGGGATATAGGCGATCTTCGGCCTTTCTCCCGCCCCCCTTTCTTTTCTGAGTCTAACCGTTGCACTGTCTACCCCTCCTCGACCAGAGGGTCTCCCCCAGAAAGTCGGGATCGCAGGGCCGCTATAGAATAGATCTGCCTCTCTGCTATTTATATAACGCCTCGATATTCAAATCTCTTATCCAATCCTGGAGTGTCATATCCTGGAGGTCTCCTCACTATCTCTGGCGCTTCGATCCGACTTCCTGGGGGCTCTGGTGGCCTATTGCTTCTGGGTCTTGACGACCCTGATGGCTCCCCTCCACGCCCTTCCTGCGGTTATGTGATTATCTCCCCACCTTGATACCGGGGGATCGAAACGTCGTTATAGGCGATCCAGGCTCCTGCATCTCCACTTACTGCTGCAGACACTGGTTCACCACCCACATGAGGAGATCGGGGATGCCCCGCGAGTTTATCCAGGAGCTACGTGGCGACGTGAGGAAGGAGGCCATAGACATCTATGATCACATCGACAAGAAGGAGCTTCGCGAAAGCTACCTCGCGCACATACCGCAGCTGGGGGTGATTTAATTATTCTCTTCTGGCCTTCTTCCTAAGTATTTGACCTGCAGAAAATGGGCTATTTATTTTTCTCTGTATTTTTCTAATAGATTTCTCCAACTCGAAATGGTCATCAATGATCTTACTAAGAATATTAGTTACATCATTAATATCAAGTTCTTTCGATTCATTTTCCAGGAAATATAAGAAAGAAATGAAATCTAAAATTTTCATAGTTTTCCAAACATCAAAATAAGTTTCTCGTTCTTTTTTACTCAATTCGTCCAAGAATGCTTTTATGATTTCTGCTTCGGGAGGGTTTTTCATATTAGGGATATTTGAAATGCTACATAAAATTAGGGGATTCAATCGGTAGACTTGCCTGTTACGGCCATTTACTTCTGTATCAATAGAAATAAGAAGCTCTTTTTTTTCCATTTCCTTAAGCAGATGGCTGAGTTGGCTGGGGTCCTTCAAACTTTTTAATTTTTTAAGCTTATCTTCTGACCAACCCTTCTCTTCTGTTACCTCTATTGAAAAGTACTTTTTTGCCATGTTATAAGAATAATCTTCTCCAAGAGCTAGGTACATAAGAACTAAGCTCTTTTTTTCTTCGCCCGATTGCTTGACCGTATCTTGCCATTTCATACTTTATGATATGTGTCCCAATTCACATATATAGTTTGCTTACAATATGTTGTTAAACTACAATATATTAGATTTCGGCTAATTTAGCCAATATATTGGATAATGAGGGTCGATTAGTTTGATATTGCTATTTATTTTAATCCATCATGTGAGGTAGCATGGTCCTGACAGATCTCGATAGCGTCTTGCATCCCCGCGCAAGCCGGGAAATCGCAGCGCAGGTGCTGGATATTCTAAAATCCACACCGGCGACATGCGCAGCGGAAGTGTCACAGACCGTGGGCTGTTCTTACGTCACGGCGGAGAAGCACCTCGCTAAAACAGTAGAAGCCGGATTGGCTATTGAAAAGAGACTCGGCAAAGTACGTGTCTTCATCGCGAAGAAGCATGGCCTACCAACCGGGGGAGTTCAGGAATGATACCCTCCATAGAAATCCGCCGTCTACACCCCTGGGAGGAGGCGGTCGGCCATCTCACCGAACTTAACGATGAAGAAAGCATTCTGCTGGTTAAAATCGGAAAGATCGTTCTTGCTCTTCCAACAGAAATGGCTGATATTTTGCGCCCTCACGTTGGCCAGAGGATCGCTCTACTTCGCTGCGACGACCCCGCCAGACCGTACCGGTTCCGAACTGTTGATTCCGTCGCGAAGAAAAATTCGCCTGCCGGTGGTGCCAAAACCGGTGGAAGCGACGAACACTGCGCACAGACCACGGGAGCGACCAAGTGATCTAGATGGTAATTATTATACTCATCTTATTTAAAACCTCCTACTCAAGCGCGATCCCGGAGGAAAATCCCCGAGAAGGACCCGTGGTAAAACAGTCTCCATCGGACCAGTTAACAGAATCCATTGAGGAGGCGGTCTAGGTGTCCTCCTCCCCTATTACGATAGAGCATTACGAGCGCCCTGAGGTCCGAGATATCATCCTGCGGCAATGCAAGTATGGAGGAGGTCTACGAGCCCTCAACGGTGACAATGGGTGGTATGTACACCAAGATAAAAAGGTGAGACTCCGGGGCCCAGACGACTTCGACGACACAATAAGCAGGGCGCGGACACTGTATATAACTGCTGATGTATTTGACCCGGCGGTATTCGAGACCTCTGTACCGTGGGAGGAGGGCCGGGGTGGCGAGGGTAAACCCGTTGTATCTATTGGAAAACGGGGTGACTTAATCGCCTACACCCTCATCGCCGATATCGACGCGACTAAAGATGAGGCCGATAAAGGCGACAAAGAAGGTAAGCCTAGATCTAAGATTTATCACGAAGGCCGCATCGAGGGCCTGGAAGCGGCGGCCACGTTCATGGTGAGATACCTGAAAGAGCGCGGAATCACTGATTCGGTGATGGTCGCGTTTTCAGGACAGGGGATTTACGTCTGGCTCCATCCGGGGCTCTCGGATATGTCCGAGGTGAGGGCCCTCCCCGACTTCGACCGCGACCAGCTAGACGAGACCTTTAAAATCTATCTTATGGCGTTTAACGATCTTCTGGCGGATATCGAGAAGGCGTTTTTCCAGGAGTTCCCGGAGCACAAGGGGCGAGTGAAATTCGATAAGCTCAACAACATTAAGCGAAAAATCAAGTGCATGCTATCGATCCATAAGACCCTACCTTTTGCGGTCGTCCCTCTTGATCGGGATGATATCAAGATTGACCTGGAGGCGGCGAGGATCGGAGACCACGGGCTCCCCGCCGAGACGGTAGAGGGGGCGAAGGTCTGGCTGAGTACCTGGAAGGCTGGTGAGGGCGAGAGATCCGCTCTCGTGAAGCTTGTGGAACCTTACCGCCAGAGGGCCGCGGAGGATGTGACGGCGAAGGCGAAGACCTCCGGCGATATCTGGCGATCCTTCGAGCCTATCCCTGTTGAATCGTGGTGTCCCTTCTATCGGGCTCTTCTGGAGTTCCCGGGCGGTGCTGGAGCGCATCGGGTTTGTGGTGGTCTTGCGACATGGCTTTACCAGGCAGGTTGGCCCGAAGAGGAGGCCCTCCAGCTGTGGGGGCCGGTGGCAGCCAGGTGCGGCGTCGAGTCGCGAATCTTCTTTACATCATATGGGGTAATCAACTCACCGAGTTGCGAGACTATCCAGAAGCGGGGGGCGGGTTATCCGGTCCTAAGCTTCGGCGAGCTGGGGCTTTGCGTGCCTAACGACCAGTGTACGGGATGCAAGTGGCCAGGCGACTACGGGGCGGACCCCGACGGGGCGGAGGCCAGGGACTTCCTGGAGACCATGATGGAGGCACTGACTGAGAATCCCCGGAAGCTCAAAGACCGAGACGTCCTGGCGGCGTTGCTGACTCTCCGAGAAAAAGACCACTTAGAGTTTGATATCCTCGCCAATGATCTGAAGGAATCGGGCGGGGTTAAGCTCCGCACCCTCAAGAAGATGATTGACGACGAGGCCGAGACACAGAAGAAGGCGAATAGGACCGTGGGTGGCACAGCTTTCGTCGCCAATTACCCTAACACCGAAGGCGGAAACGCTAGCCGGCTGAAGGAACTGCATGGCGAGAATGTCCGTTACTGCCCTCAGATGAATTCGTGGTTCATATGGGACGGGAATCGGTGGGCGATAGATAGGGTTGGTCGAATATTCGCATTGGCCAGAGATGTCGTCACCCACCTATACTCCAAAGGTCCGCCCGAGGAAGGCGAACCTGACTGGGCTAAAATATCAGACTCGCGTCGTGGCTTCGACAATATGGTGATGTTGGCCTCGCGGGACATGGATCTCGTCGTCGATGCCAGTGAATGGGATGCAGACCCCATGAAAATGACGTTCATAGGGGGCACCTTCGACTTCCGGAACAACGTCTACTACCTCCCCAAGAGAGAGGATCTCATTTCGCTCCTCGGGGGATGCGAGATGGTCGAGGGAGCAGTCGGCAAGCGGTGGAACCAGTTCGTCGAGGAAGTCTGGCCCAACAAGGAGATCAGGAACTGGGTCCAGAGATGCGTGGGCTACGGGATCTCGGGGGACATGTCTCAGAAATGTTTCTTCTACGGTGACGACGCTACCGGGGATGGAGACAACGGGAAATCAGTCTTCCAAATATCGATCCGCACAATGTGTGGCGAGTACGGTATCCACGCAAATATGGAGACGTTCCTCCGCAAGAAACATGGGACAGATATACGCGATGACTTGGTTAATCTCCGGGGTAAGAGATTCATTACAGCAGGGGAGCCGGGAGAGAATGCTGTCCTCAACATGGAGGTACTGAAACCGTGGACAGGAAGGGATCCTATCAGGGCCAGATCCCTGTACCAGAAGGAGATCCAGTTTACTCCGCAAGGTACGATATGGTTAGCTGGCAACAACAGACCTCTAATCACCGAAACGACCGCGGCCGCCTGGGATCGGGTCAAGGTTATACCCTTCCACGTCAGCTTCAAGGGGCGCCAGGACCGGACACTGGGTGACAAACTTGACTCGGAGCGTAGTGCCATACTCTGGTGGTGTATCGAGGGGTACGCAATGTATCTGAAAGACGGCTTAACTCCACCCGAGGAAGTGTTGAAGGCACATGAAGAGTACAAGAAATCATGTAACAGCCTCGAAACTTTTATCAACGTTGATTACAAGGTTATTGTATGCCCCGGTCAGCGGGTGAGAACTGTCGAGTTCCATAAGGCGTACAAGGAATACTGTGAGGAAAGCAACTTGCACCCCCTCAAACCACGCAAGATCAGGCCCCTATTGTGCGAGATCCCCGGGGTCACGGTGGTTAGGCGGAGCGATGGGGAATATTACGAAGGAATCTGCCTGTATGCCACTGCGGACGAGGAGGTGCGGGAATGGCACTTCGAGCAGTTACCCGATAGCGTTAAGGATGCGTCGGGCGATAAGGGGTGGTCATGCTCGTGATTTCGACTACTACACTAATATCACCAAAATCGGCAATCATTACACCAAGTCAAACGCTATGCGTCGCCATTGCTAGTGATATTAGTGATATTAGTGTAATGATTGGTCAGGTGTTTACCTTAGGGGAGTATATGTGTATTAGATACCTATACAAGACACATATACTATTCTGTATGAAGACAACAATAGCTTGGTGATTACACTAATATCACTATGTATCATTATCGCTATGCTGCGGCTTCGTGAATAGATTGATTTTGGTGTAGTGTTTGAGAAACGTCCTGATTTGAGTAAGGGTGCTTTTCCACTGGAGAACGAAGAAATGAAGCCAAAGTGCTCAAGGTTTTAATGCAGGCCAAAGAATGGGATGACCACAAGGCCAGCAAGGCCCTTGGTGGGCGGAGGACGATAAGGGGCGTCTTCATCCTCCCGGCCGAGGGGATCGCTTGTGATGCTGATGAGACATGTCAGCCTCCCGCTTATGGCGTTCTACATCGACGCTAGACAATATGTTAAATATTATATAATATTATATTATTAATATTTCGTTATATGCTAGAGAAAATATCCTGTTCCTATTTTAGGCTAAATGTTAATATTTACATCATTGATCATTCATTATGATCATTTTATAACCATATTATATAGGCAAATTGTTGTTTGGGTGTGGTGGTGTGTGTTTCTGCTGTCTGGTTGTGGCGTTGGTATTTGAGGGATGGTGAGTCGGTGTAGCGTGGTGGTTTGTGATGAGATTGTGGTTTTGGCGCTGCCGGTGGTCCCTGCTGCCCTGATCCCGGGAGATTATTGTCGTGGTGGCATGGTTTGTGGTTTGAGGAGGTTGATGCCCTGGGCGGCGTTGCCGATGCTGTCGGATCTTGGGCGCCTGGGACTCGATGTGGCGCTATCTCAGGGCGCTGGGGTGATGCGTGTTGCGGTACTCGTGGGCGCCGTTCTCTCGGGGAGGTGGGCGCTTTGGTGAGAGGGGGCCGCGTTCCTGGGGGACGTGATGATCTGGCGGAATGGATGGGTGGCGGCCTGATATCCTGGGGCTTGGAACCGAGGTGGACTAGATATTCTGCAGCCCGGGAGTTGTGATATGCGAGAGAAGGAGGCCGAAATCTGAATAGTGGTATCTGTGAGGGGCAGGATCTCCTTGGGCATCGACTATGGCGGCCTCGATTGAGGCTCTGTGGCAGCATTGAGGAGGTCGAGCTCGAGGGGGGGGACCTGGCCGCCGAGGATCCTCGCGAGTACTCTCATCCAGCCACGGGGGCGTTTCCATATCAAAGGGGAGGGCGTTCATCATAGACGGGACATTATGCCTCGTTTCTCTGTGGCAAGATACCCCGTCCGGCGCGGATGCTCCCGGGATATCGCACTTTCGATGCATATATCGAGAAATATAGATCACGAGGTATTTAACGATATATATTCTTTGCAGGAACTGGTGTGTTGAGGAGGAGGATTGCGGAGAACGCGGGTAGTCTACCTATAGTGATTTTTTGCCCCTTTAAACCGCACCAAGCAACCCACTCCAATATGATAGCAACTGCTGGGGCCAATCTGAAATCTGGGTATCTAAATGTTCTGCGCGGAGAATATTTCTGCCCCTTGGGCGGGGTAGCAGCGTGCAATTGGATTGATGATCTGTTTAGGAGAATATGGCAGAAGAAGGGTGCTGTATCCGGGTTTCGTTCCAGATACGGCACCCTTGGCTGGGTAGAGGGCAAATGGTTGCGATGCCATCTTAAGGAGGATGTGGCATGGTGTCTGATTTGAACCCCTTGTTATCATCATCTCAATCAGTAATAAAGTTTTCTGTTGAATTCATACCAGATCATAATTTGTTTCTTGTTCTTCTGAGGAAACGTCGCTTGGAAGGGATTTGCAGCGGACCAACGCCAATCCGATACTGGGCCTAGCCTAAGGTTGTCCACGGGATTATTGGTAATCAATGCCGCCCGGGATGGATGCTGAGGCACGAATCCTTGCGCCCGCCATCCTAGAGGTCTGTTGCAGGATCCATTCCGTCAAATGCAGGTGATGAGCATCTTGATTTGCTCGTGGTGAGGTTAGGATAGCGTCTAAACGGAGGAACGGGGCCAGTTCCACTGATCGCGAGGACCACGTTAAAAACGCTGTACAGCCATTTTCTGGGACTTAATCTTTGCTTTGGGTATCCCAAGTACCCGTCGGGAAATATTGGGGCCCTAAACAGCTTGTACAGATCATATCCAGCATAAAAGGTCCGTCCGTTCACCTTCTCCTCAGCATCAGAATATTCGCCGGATAGGTTGTGGCAGGAGAAGATGCGCTCCTCGAGATCTGGCGCGCGAAAAAAGGTGTGGGGCGATTCCATGGGGGGTGGAAGGTGCCCAGGTCCCTCCCTTCACGGCATATACCGCGAGGACCAGCGGCGCGGCCTGCGGTCCGCGTCTTCGTCGTCGCTGTACCCCAATTCAATAAATCAACGCAATACCTTCTTTAGAATGCAAGAGGCGGAGGGGACCCAAGGGCAGCGCCGCCGCTCTCGCCGCGAACCTCGCCCCGGCCTTCGGCCGGACCTCGCCTCGCGGCTTCGCGGCGTTTATTCCTGGAGAATGCGCTGATCTGAAAAACATGGATCATTCGAGGTGTGCGAGTCGCAATGTGGATACTGCTATCATCTTGGTTGCAGGAGGGGTGCAGGCGGTGTGCACGGCAGGGCCTGGGGATATATTGCTGGATCATCGTGGGCATGGAGAATATCCGGGGATTTGATGCAATTGCGGCGGGAGATGATATGCTTTCAGATAGCGCAGCTCCTGTCTCTGCCTATTAGATGTCCCGGGGGGACTTTCAACTACAACCCCACTCATTGTAGCGCAGGCAGATTTGCATATTGGTCCTGAATAACGATAGTGATTAAGCAAAGAAGAAACGGAGCGCCGGATCGGTCCCGAGCAACTCGGTTACTCCTCAGCGTGGTAGCTGGTCAGCAAATACGGGGGGCTAATGCCTACCGAGGTATCACGAGGGCGAGGATCTCCAGTCTATCCGCGACTCTCCGGCGGGAGAAAATGCGCAACTTGGCGAATAATTACCTGCTGGTGAGACATCTGATTAATCAATAGGCCGGGTTCAGATAGTCTACATATAACGAGTTGTTGGGCGTGAAAACCACAATGGGTGGCTTCACCCACAGAGATAGCATTTGTGGAGGCAAATCAGATGCAACCAACTTTCCCTTTCCTTCCCACGTGATCGGATATTGTGAGATCAAATCATTTGAGGTAGACCACCCTACTATTCCCAATCTATAATAGTAGTGATGGAATTTAAGCATCCCACATTCTGCACCGTGAGTTATGAAATTGGTAGTTTAAAAGTTATCGATTTATAATATCATGTTCAATTAATTCAATTTAATTTTTTATAGGATTTTCAAAACCCATTATAAAATCTTAAAGTTAGGACCAAGCCTATTTAAAGGTTATTTAAATGAAGGCACAAGGTCGGAGGTCAATCGAAATCCTTATATATTGATATGACTCATTCAAAAATTAAGTGGTAGTGCATTTAGAATTGGTTGACATATTCAAAGAGAAGGAGATCGATTCTGATTTTTGGAATACTCCATTTGATCCATCCTGCAGTCAAAAAGTACTACTGTGTAGCATCTCCAAAAATCCAACGCGAAATATCAGCCAAATCGAAGAGCACCACCAAACAAATGGAGGGAAATAGAATGAGTGGAAGTAAAATGGTGTTGGTAATCGCGGTATTTCTAATGCTGGCATCGGGAATCGCCAGCGCTGCCTGCGAGTTCGATATGCAGGGATGGCATATAACTCTCACTTCGGAACCACCTTGCCTTGACGTGGATGTCATCGGATTTGCTGTTCCATATCAATACTTGGGAACGATTCCAGTCAGCATCGCGATGGGATCGACCGAAAATCTCGCGTTGAACTTTTACCTTCAATCCAAAAACGCCGACAAGCCGTTGGCCGAATATAATTTCGAAGCGTTGGCCCTGGCGGCGGCAAAGGATAGTATCAATGTGCAGGAGAACCTGCAAACAGCAACCGTCAACGGGCGGAAATGGGGACTGGCCGCCGGCTTGGATTCGCTAAACACGGATGCTTATGTCGGTTCGACTCTTCTCGACGATTACACGCTATTTTCGGTGACTGCTTTCGATAAGGGCGATTTAGAAGACGCCATCAAAGGATTTACCGCGGTTTCAGTGAGCACCTCGTTCTTTGAATCGGAATCAAGAGGCGGTGGAACGACGTTTTCATTATGAAATATCGCGCAGCCGCCATTGAATTAAGGAAAGCTTTTGCTACTTCTAATTTTTTAATTAATGTGTGCGGAAGTTTGACTTTCGCTCACGTTTATTGCGCATGAATATGGTGGGAGCGTGGGGTAGTTTATCTATAACGAGTTGTTGCGCATGAAAACCATAACGAGAACCCTCATCCAATATGATAGCACTTATGAGACCCAATCGACGTAATTGCCTTCTTTCTGTCGCCCATTTTATCTTGGAGAGTGAGATCAACTCAGTTGCAGTAGACTACCCGGGTTCATGAGCTTGATTATCTGGGGGCGGGAGCTGCTATGCGGACCTGTATCAATTGGGGCGGGGGCAGATCTGCTATCAGCTTTCGACGCTCTGGATGCCGAGTCTGATATATCCCGGGCAGGGCTTTTCGCAACTCTGATTGGAAAGCTGCTTCCGGACAACTTTCATTATGCGCACCATCTTATCAGCCGGCTCTATTCGCGGGAGTTCTCGGTAGGATGATCATCATCATCGGTGCGCTAATTTCCAGGGAGGCGAGCGACTACCAAAATCGGGGGGGAGATTTATCGTGACCACAGGCCAAGGGCGGCGTAAAATGAGTGGGTATACCCAAACTCATGCTGGGGTCACTAATCGCGTCGAAGGGGGCCAAGTCCATTTCGCCCGACGGTCCCGAGGCGGGAAGCGGAGGCGAAGATATTCTACCTCAAGCAGGTTCGGTTCTCCCAGGAGCTCCATTTGCCTGTTAGCGCCGGCGCCAAGGCGCCGGTTGTAAGCTGGATATATGCTGATTCCACTAACTTGGCTGGGTTGATCAATCTGGAACAGAGGGGCTGTGGAATCCCTAAATTGGCCGTCGGCTCGCCCAGTCACGACATTTGCGTGACCCGTCCCCCCCTTGTTGCCGAAGCGGCGGTGTGAGCGTCCAGGGCAGATCAAGGCCCCGGTCCGCGCGCGTCTGGTGTTCGCGCGTGACCGGATGCCATGATCAGCCCTGTCCGCTTTCTCGGCTCTGCCGCTTCTGCGGTGGGGCGACGGGCCGGGTGTACGCAAATGTGCGTTGGGCGGCCTGTTGATCCTCCTCGATCCTTCAGCCTCGTTCTTATCCACCGGCCCGATAAGGGGCTCAGGAGCGCGGGTACCGCAAATGTGCTTCGCACAACCCTCCGGGCCGGTCTTGGTGTGGCAGGATACTTCGCAGGAGCGGGGCTTGCCTCTCGAACCACCGCCTCCTGTTCTTTGCTGACCGATCCCGGAGGTACATCTCCATCGGCCTCGCCGATTTGGGGGGGAGGATGCCTCCCACCATCAGATCCATACCGCTGTGAAACGCGGTCGGGATAGCTTGAGGGGCGGATCTGCTTTCGGGGGGAAGCACCCAGGGCCTCGCGCCGCCACGCTTCGCGCGGCGGACGAGAGTAGTTAATATATCAATGAGAAATGAGAAATGAGATTTGTAAATATTTATAATTTTGCTATTATAGGTTTGAACTATATTCTTGACCCGAGGTTTGGTTTAACCACCGATAGCTGGCAGTGCTCCGCACCTCCTCCATGGCCTTTTTTGGACTTATGGAACCGCTTTGCACCGCCTATGTTCGCCCCAATTAGTTATGTGACTCTCCCCACCACCTATATATAGTATAGTCACATAACTAATATGCATGGCGGGGCAAAAGATCGTCTACAAAACAACATCTGGCGAGGAGATCAAGTCCCTAAGAGAGGAGGCCAGGCAGTGGAGGCGAGAGGCCGAGAAGGTCCGCGAGATATCAGGACTGGAACCCGCGGCGAGGGAGAGGGAGGCGGAAGCTGCCAGGTTGGAGGGCGAGGCCGACAAACTGTGGAACGCGGCCCGGCTGGAGGCTCTGACGGTTTACCAGGGGAGCATCGCGAAGAAGACGAAGAAGGGCGAGATGACCTACACTTATTGGTATGCGAGCTGGCGAGAAGGCGACAAGGTCAAGAACGTCCACCTGGGATCCACCCGGAAGATGGATAGAGCGGCAGCTACGGCGAAGGCTCGAAAGCTGAAAGCGGAGGCGTTGGGCCGTCAGTGACTTGAGCATACGGCATAGGTGCATTCTCATCTCGTCGGATATGATTTTAGATATCAAAAAATATAAATCTCTTGAAAACCGGTTCAACTCCCCGAGGGAGCCAGCAATGGGCAATGAAGCAGATATAGATCCGAATGCTGATGATCAAGCTGCCGCCATCGTGGACGGTTCCAAGGCTGAAATGAAGGCCAGCGGCCCGCCCCAGTTTATACCTGAGATCTCAAGCGGGCCGATCAATATTCGCATGAAGGACGGCCGACCCATAAAAGGGGTGCTTGAAGCCCACAACCTCTATCAGTTACTCCTCGATCTTGGCCATGGAAAGAAGATTATCGTATTCAAAGGAGCTATATCTTCGATCGAATACGAGGACAAGCCCAAGAAAGTGAAGCCTTCGGTTCAGAAGTGGTGATCTACACGAAGGAAAGCTCGGTCAAAGTGCTAGACAACGAGGATATCGAGTTTGCGGATATCCTCCACAGTTTAGGTATGCAGCGCAGGGTGGCCCTCATCGTCACATATCCGGCAAACGTGGGTGAGGCATCGTCGAGGGAGATCGGACATGCTACGCGCCTAAGCCAGCCCGAGGTCAGCGTGGCGGTGCGAGATCTTCGCGACGAAAATTTGGTCAGCGAGCTCGAGGTCAAGTCCGGAAGTAAGGGACGACTATCGTTGGTCTATACTCTGATTGAGCCCATCGACGATATCATCAAGCGTATCGAGGACGAGAAGCGGAGGGATCATGCCGAAGCTATGGCGAGCATACAGAAACTTAGGGGTCTGGTATCGTTCCGCCAGGCGGCCGAACCGTCGTAGTTTAAGCATAGGAGAGATCAACTAAGAGACAGCTTGAACCTCTCCAGGACCTCGCTGACAGCTCTCCATGGGATTCGACACCTGCTATCCAAGAATCACCACTTCTAAACGGGGAGCCGGGATCGAGGTCCTGGGGGGCGTCCGGGAACCCGCCCCGCCCCGAAAGCCCTCTGGCATATTGTGCCCCTTACGCATGCCCAACTCCCCTTCGCCAGAGGGCCGGGATTGCAGGGCTTGATACCGGGGATCGAAACCTCTTTTGCCCGTAGGGACTGTCACCACCTCCATAATGCAGATCCGAGTCGTCAACTCCCGAGCCGAGATAGCCAGCTTGGACCCAGAGGAGAGGGCGGTCTATCTGGCCACCCATCCCGTCGTCCTCGCCCTCCTGGAGCTGATTAAAAGATGCCCCCGGAAGGAGGGAAAATTTAATTAGTAGCGATACGGAATTGCTCCCAGGAGGAATAACAATATCATTAAAATTATTGTATTTCGCGGCGGCAGCAATCCTTTTAATGATGCCTGCTGTTGTAGGCGTTGAACAAAATTTCGAGGAGTTCGGGAAAAAAGCCATCCCCGTAGTTACGGATAGACCAGTTAATTCGATTATTGCCTTCGGTGATCTGGGAAGCACCTGGATAGGAGGCACCCCTTGGTATGATCCGAAATACGATAAACTGGGACATGATTTGATGTGGGGCGGAGTTATGGATCTCGCTAACCTAGTGGGCTGGGCTCATCCTTCAGTAAAAACCGCAATCAAACCAGTGGAAGGGGTATTGCTAATAGGATCCCTTCAAGAGCCTAAAACACCTGACTGGGCAAAATCAGAATTAGTAACTAACTTTTGGCTATCAGTAATGCCTGATCCATCAGAGAGAGAACCGGTAAGACTCTCGGGGGCCAAGTTGCCAAGTTCTTACCAGTCAAAGGCGTGGGGGGCGAGCAGCATTAATTATGGTAGTTCATCATCCGGAGGTAGTTCATCATCGCTACCCTGCATCTGAGTAGGACAGGTATCTTTTAATTACGGTTGTTCTTCGTCCGGTGGCAGTTCATCGTCCAGTGGGTGGGGGGGAAGTGGAGGTTTTCCATCCTGGTCTGAAGCAGCACCTTAATTGTAAGGGTGGATCAGTGATCCTTTCCACCCATATATTTTTATTCGACCTAGATATTCAATCCTCTCCTTCGATCCTGGGGGCTCTCTCTCCGGAGGCCTTACGGCTACGGCTGCAGCGGCGATCCGCCACAGATGGGGATCTGGCGCGTCCCTTCCTGCCGGCGGGGATGATCTCCTCCGCTCCGATAGTCTCCGAGAGGTCTATCTCGCTTCAATCCTCTCCATCCTCTCGGCGGCCGGATATGCGGGGCAGGTTCGGTAAGCATCGAAAGGCTTTTCGCCTGTCGGGACTACCTATCTTGAAGGCGGAGAGACAGTCTTGAAGGCGGAGAGACAGAAATGAGATTGAACATGATTTTAGCGGCGCTGGTGGTGCTGGCGACGATGGGGGGGGGCTGAGGCTGGAAAATCGGATGACTACACGGATGGGTATCAGGCCGGATACCACGGGGGGGCCGTTATTTATTATTTCGTCGGGGTGATGCATGGTGCAGAGATGGTGCTGTTCCTACTTCGATCTGAGGATGTTTCCACTGTTGTGGATACCGAGGCGATTATGCGTGGACTTGATTCAGCAGTCGAGGAATTCTACGCCGACATCGCGCCGTTAATACATGAAATTACCGCGCGAGTCTATAACGAGACCGAGCCGGTGCCGAGTAATTTTTTTCGATATCTGACGCCAATACCAGACGTAAAATTAGATGAAGCTGAGATCCTCCGAGAATTTCAGCTGGCGATAGACCAGGGAGAAACGAAGGCGGGGCGGTGATCCTCGCCCGTTCTGCTATTTTTATTCGACCTCGTTATTCAATTCTCTACGCGCGTTTTACGGGCATCTCGTCCTGGAGGTCCTTGGACTATCTCCGGGGGGCCGATCCTCTGTAGGCGAGGTGCTGGCGGGTCCAGCGGCCGGATATGCGGGGCCGGGTCTATGAGCATGGAAAAGCTTTTCGTCTGTCGGGACTATTGCTCTCGAAGGAGCGGAGACTAAGATGAGATTTAGCCTGTTTTTAGCGGCGATGGTGGTGCTGGCGGCGCTGGTGATGCCGGCTATGGCTGATAAGGTGGACGATCACATCGTGAATCTCAAGGATAAACATTCGTGGGTAGTCCGATACGAGGCTGCCCGTGCTCTTGCCCTGATTGGCGATACCAGGGCGGTCGATCCCCTCATCGAGGCTCTCAGGGATGACGATTCGGGGGTCCGAGGGATGGCTGCCTCTGGTCTCGGCTCGATCGGCGATCCTAGGGCAGTCGATCCTCTCATCGAATCTCTCAAGGATGAGGGCGCGTATGTCAGATGGAGTGCTGCTGATGCACTCGGCTGGATCGGTGATGCTAGAGCAGTCGATCCTCTCATCAATGCTCTCAAGGATAAGGACGAGATAGTCCGACGGAGCGCTGCTGATGCACTCCGCTGGATCGGTGATGCTAGAGCAGTCGATCCCCTCATCGGGGCTCTCAGGGATGAGAACGCGAATGTCCGAGAGTATGCTGCCCGGGCTCTCGGCAAGATCGGCGATACGAAAGCGGTCGATCCTCTGATCGAGGCTCTCAAGGATGAGGACAAAGATGTCCAAGCGGAGGCTGCTAGGGCCCTCGGTGAGATCGGCGATGCCAGGGCGGTCGACCCCCTCATCGGGGCTCTCAAGGATGAGAACTGGGAGATCCGATTGGGGGCTGCCTGGGCTCTCGGCAGGATCGGCGATACCAGGGCAGTCGATCCTCTCATCAAGACGCTCAAGGATGAGTACGAGGATGCCCGAATGAATGCTGCCATGGCCCTCGGTGAGATCGGCGATTCTAGAGCTATTGATCCACTTATAGAGGCCCTCCAGGATGAAGATAAGTGGATCCGATTGGCTGCGGCCTGGGCCCTCGGCAAGATTGCAGATGTCAGAGCGGTCGATCCTCTAATTTTGGCTCTCCGGGATGAAGCTGAGGATGTCCGACGGGAGGCTGCTTGGGCTCTCGGCAGGATCGGCGATACCAGGGCAGTCGATCCTCTCATAGAGGCTCTAAAAGACGAATACGTGTGGGTCCGAATGTATGCTTCCATGGCCCTTGGTGAGATCGGCGATTCTAGGGCTGTTGATCCTCTCATAGAAGCTCTAAAGGATGAGAATTCGAATGTCCGATTGAATGCTGCCGATGCTCTCGGCGAGATCGGCGACCACAGAGCAGTCGAGCCACTCACCTACGTGGCTTCGAGGGATATGGATGAAATGGTCCAAAAAGCAGCGTTGAAAGCGTTGGATATGATTAGCGGTGGACAATCGGAGGCAAAAGAGGGTGAAATAGCCAGCTACGAAACGGCATTAGAAGTGAATTCTGATTGGTACGACTCCCTGGTCTGGCTTCGGGAGAACACCCCGCATCTAGGGATAGACATAAACTCCAGCTACGAAAGGCCTCCGCTGGGCGAGAAGTCCCTTTACCCCGACTCTGCCTACTGGATCATGTCCTGGTGGGAATATGGCTATTGGATCGAATCGATAGGTGAGAGGCTCCCAAACTCCAAACCCTTCCAGCAGGGGATTGGGAATAGAGAGACAGGAGATCCAGGATCGTCGCCCTTCTTCCTGGCTCAGAACGAGGCCGAGGCCGAGGATGTAGCGGCGGGCCTGGACATCGACAGGTCCCCCTACTCCAACATAAGGTACGTGGTCACCGACGTCGAGATGGCTATGGGCAAGTTCCACGCCATAGCCGCCTGGAGCAATATAAATCCCGGCAATTATCTGTTCGCCTACTGGCAGAACAACCAGCCGATCACCATCTACAGGACGCCCTACTTCAGGAGCATGGTGGCGAGGCTCCACTTCTTCGACGGAACCGAGACCGACGTTCAGGAGGGTTGGGTGATGGGCTTCCGATTCGACGGTCAGGGCGAAGTTACTGCAGAGCCTCAGAAGCGATCTGGAAACTACCAGGTGCTTCTGGAGGGCGTCAATGAAAGTCTACAAAGAGGCTACGCTGCGGCGGAGGTCGTCACCCAGAGCCCAGTCATGACATCTGTACCCCTGGAGGCGCTGGGGCATTATCGGCTGGTCTACGAGTCCCAGTCCTCCGTAACCACCAGCGGCCAGAAGTACGTCAAGATCTTCGAGCACGTTCCTGGAGCGACGATCTTCGGGGAGGCCCCACCTGGGACGTATGTGGTCATCTCCGTTCCTATCACTACAAACAGGGGGAGGAACTTCCTCTACCAGCAGTCTACTGTCGCCGACTCTGACGGCGAGTTCTCCCTCATCGTCCCCTACTCCACCGAAGGTCCCGAAGACTGGTCCACCAACTTTGAGACGGGACCTGCCGGACCCTACACCCTGAGGGTGGGGGACCTCCGTTATGACGTCCGCGTCCCTGAAGGGGCGATCATCGCTGGGAGTTCAGTCAGCTTAAATTTTGAGAGTGTTGACGACGACCTCGGTGCCTGGAATCAATCAGACTTTGGGGTAGGGGGGCGGCTGATCAACCAGTACTTTGAGAGCGTCTGCGACGTTTTTAAGATGTATCCGGAGAACCTCGTCTTCGCCTTCTGGATCGATATGACCGCCTCCAAGGACCTCACCGAGGCCGCAGCCCTCTCTCTCCCACCGACCGTGGGCCTGACCTATCGAGATCAGGTGAACATATACCCCTCGCCGATCGATAGGGTCTCCTGGGGGCTCTTCGGAGACGAGATAGCCGAGTTTCACTGGACGAAACCCGCCCTCATTGGAGCCCAAGGCCTCGCTGTATTATACAACGGGTACCAGCTGGCGCCCGTCGGGACGACGGAGATCGTCACCGTCTTGGGCACCCCCGTCCTCTTCGGAACCGAGCCTACCGTTAAGTCGGTCCTGGACGTTCTATCAGGGGAAGCCCTCACCACCGGGAAGTTCGTCCTACCTTACGACGAGGTCGCCGACCTCCAGATATCTGCCCTGGGAAGAGACGCAATCGATAACCCCAGCTTCATGCCTCCTCTGGGCGGAGAGTACCTCGAGTCTTACCTGGGTGTCAGCACTTCGGATGGTGGCTTTTCGCTGACGGTGAAGTACCTCGCCCTCCGCGGCGAGAGCGAGAGGAGGGTCGAAGATCTGGCGACGGGCCTCGGCCTCGGTACCCGCAGAGAGGGGAGGATAGTGACATTCTCGGGCTCAATTGAAAATGAAAGACTAGCTGAGACGCTCGGAGCATTCATCGCTCCATAGTGCAACCTTTTTAGCTAGAAAACCGATCGCTTCGCTATTAGAGATGTGAAGATGAGAGAATGTGACGACAGGGGTCTGGCAGTTCTTGTCCAACCTGTAGAGCCCTCGTGGACGAATTGGCTGACGGCATGATCTATGAGAGGGGTAAATCCATATCCTTCCTGAACCCAGGGACTCAGCTTAAGGGTTTACATTCTCCCTTGAGATCATAATGGTGGGGGCAAAAGACGTACAATATCTACTGGTTGTAGAAGCATCCTCTCGGCGGCCGGATATGAGAAGACGGTTCTGCGAGCATCGAAAAGCTTTTCGTCTGTCGGGACCGTCTATCTTGAAGGAGGAGAGACGACGATGCGATTGAGTCTGATTTTTGCGGCGATGGCGTTGATAGTGATGCCCGCGGCGGCGGAAGCGTTGGCGAAGATCCAGGCGGGGCGGTGACAGGATGACAAACCACCAATTGGCGAAAAATATTGCATCGGGATTGATTATTGTCGGTGTAGTCACCACTTTAATTGCGGGACATTGGCTAAGTGATACGCAAGAACTGTGGTCTTACGACACCTCAATGGACCCATCCCAATGGCATGAATGGCACAAAGCCCAGTATCGGGCAACATTCATGCCGGCCGTACTTTACGCGCTGGGATTCATGTGCTCTGGATTAGGATTCACAATTTATGGAGCAAGTCGAGACAAACTCGACGTAATCGGCATAGTGTCTATGGCGTTTGGCATGATGTTTGTGCTTCCTAGCCTAGTGATAATCTTGAATAGGATTGTCTCAGTATTGAGCCTTTAGGCACTCCTATGCACGCTATTTTTATCGAGCATCGATATTCAAAGCTCTCCTGCGATCCTGGGGAATTTCGTCCTGGAGGTCCCGGACTATCTCCGGGGCTCCGATCCTCGCCAGGAAGGGCGCTGGAGGGACTTTCTAGGCGTTTCTGGCGATCCTTTCCCGTCTCCCCCTCTCCCTCTCTGATGGTTATGTGAAATTCTCCAATCGAAATGGTCAGAATAGTCACATAACAATCCGGAGTGGGTGGGTCCGGGCTCTCCACCGTCTCCAGCGGCGAGGGCTAGGCGTGGGTTTCTGTGGAGGTGGTGGTATCTTGCGGAGATATAATCCAGCCCGTCTAGGAGGGGAGGCGGCGACGGCATAGAAACATTTTTGGTGGTTGGCGACAGTATCTTCCGCCAGAGGGCGACTAAGATGAGACTGAAACAGATTCTCGGGGCGCTGGCGCTGGTGGCGCTGGCGATGACCGTATGCGGACAAGAGACTGTTAAAGAATGGCTAGATGAAGGCAATGCGTTCTTTTACCAGGCCAAGTATGGCGAAGCCATTCAGGCATACAATGAGATCATAAGGCTAAATCCCGAGTACAGCATGGCCTGGTATAACAAAGGAACAGCTCTCTCTCACCAGGGTAATTACGAGGAGGCTATCCGAGCATACGATGAGGCCATTAGGATAGATCCTGAGTTTGCCTATGCCCCATATAACAAAGGCAGGTCTCTTTATCTAATGGGCAACTACTCTAAGGCCATTCAGGCTTTCGATGAGGCTATCAAGCTTGATCCTGATTATACCAATGCTTGGATAATCAAAGGTGTGGCCCTTGAAAAGCTAGGCAATTATGAGGAGGCTATACAGTCCTGCAATGTGGCTATCGGGCTCGATCCTGAGTTTGCTATGACCTGGTATAACAAAGGCAATGCTCTCAGGAACCAGGGCAAGTACGACGAGGCGGTCCAGGCTTACGACGAAGCCATCCGGCTCGATCCTGAGTATGCAGCCGCTTGGAATAACAAAGGCGTTGCTCTATACAAGCATGGCAAGTACGACGTGGCGGTCATGGCTCTCGACGAGGCCACGCGATTAGATCCTGAGTATGCAAAAGCTTGGTATAACAAAGGCCTCGCCCTCTATGAATCGGGCAACAACATCGATGCGATCCTGGCGATCGATGAAGCCCAGAGACTAGGGTATACGGGACAGCCGTCCTGGTATTGATTCTCGTGGGCAAGCCTGGGGCGGGGCGGTGAAACGCCTCCTTGCTATTTTTATCGAGCCTCGATATTCAATCCTCTGCGTGCTTTTTACGGGCATCTCTCCCTGGAGGTCCGTGACTATCTCCAGGCCGGCGATCCTCCATTGGCGGGGCTCTGGTGGCATCGGTCTGGCGGTGGAGGCGATCATCTCCCCTTCGTCCTCTCCCTACCCCTCCAGCCATAGTCATGTGACTCCAGCCCATCGAAATGATTACGAGAGTCACATAACTAATCGGCAGCGCACACAGTTTTGCGCAAAAGAAGGCGATAGGAGATTCATAACCAGTCTACCTCGCTGAAATCGAGTTAATATTTTATTTACACAGCATAAATTATCTGATCCAACGCGTTCACACCATGGAAGAGTTAAAGAGCAGCCATGAATAGGCCGTTGCCATGAAGACAAAGATGAGGAGTTCTTCATTCATATAATTCTCATTAAATCTCATTCGGCTCATGCTGATTATGAATCAAGAATGTCGCTTTTTCTATCATAGCTGCCTAAATTGCGGCGTTTTTCGGGGTTTTCGTGTTTACATATTCCTTACCACTCGGATGAACCGGCCTGCAGCATATTATTTACATTGTATACATATAGCTGAATAGCAGCGCTGCCTTTTTATTACTTCGGGAGTGCGGA
>NPIE01011704.1_pt1 | contig 27339 bp, 27 predicted proteins | sample 8637661 | NCBI WGS metagenome assembly NPIE01 (sample SAMN07420842, study PRJNA396082) | bioreactor metagenome | isolation source: sample BA12 brine-fed electro-methanogenic bioreactor BA | place: Japan: Kochi | collected 2016-12-09 | reverse complement strand
CTCGCGCATGTACATGCGCACCGGATCTGTGGTGCGGCCAGCGTCGGTCTCAACGGCAGCAAGAGCAGCAGCGGCTTCGGCGGCAGCAGCTTCGTCGGCAGTGGAGTCACCTTCGGTCATCAGCAGGGTATCCGCGTCTGGTGTCTCTTCGCACACCTGGATACCCATGTCGTTGATCATCCGGATAATGTCTTCAACCTGATCCGGATCTGCGATATCTTCCGGGAGGTGATCGTTTACCTCGGCGTAAGTCAGGTAACCTTGTTCCTTGCCTCGTGCGATGAGGTCTTTCAAACGTGATTTCTGCGAATTGCCTGACATAGACACCCTGTGAACTCGCTTTTAAAAAGGAAAAAAGTTAAACAGCCATTATAGCTGTCGCTCGGTTGCGCTGCCACCGAATGGTTAGATGGTGATCAGGGCAACAGGTTTCAAGTGCTCAGCTTTCAGCCTTCGGATTTAACGTACCGGCGCTGAGCGTTCGCAGCTCCTCCCGTTCTTCCGGGGAAAGCTGTGCCAGGTTCCGGAGCAGGGTTGCCAGCCTCTGCTGACGCGCGGCCTCTTCATTCGGGCTTAACAGCTCTCTGGCAGCCGCCAGTGTGCTTTCCCGGGCCGGTATGTGCTCCAGTTCGTCAAACAGGTTGTAAAACCTGTCCCTGGCCTGTTTGTTCGTGGCCAGCCCCGCGACCAGTGTCTTGCGGGTCTGAATTTTTTCTTCCAGTAACCAGCGGGCAAAACGCCCCGCGCGTTCAAGCTGCCGGGTGCTGTCTGCCAGAGCTTTCACTTCGGTTGCCAGTTCCGGTGCTTCCAGCAAGGCCAGGCACAAGGTGCTGTCTTTGCTGAGTTTTACGTCAATCCGCTCTTCCGTGGGCCGGCTCTGGCCTTCACCGCGCCAGCCCCGTGCCTTGGTATTCTGGCCCTGCTGGCGGTTCTGCCACTGGTTGCGGCCGCCGCAAAGGCGCAGCATTTCGTGCCACATGGCGTCCCGCAACGTGCTGCGGGGCATCTTGTTCAGCAAGGGCTCAACTCGTGCCCGAAGTTCGCCTCGGTGTTCGGGCAACTGCAGATCAAGGCCCTCGCTCTGGCGATCAAACAGATAGCGTGAGAAGGGTGTGGCGCCCTCAATACGCTTCTGAAATGCGTCCGGCCCTTCTTTGCGCACCAGTGTGTCCGGATCTTCGCCTTCTGGCAGCATGAGGAACTGCAGGTGCAGCCCGTCTGCCATCAGTTCCAGGGCGTTCTCCATGGCCCTGTCTGCTGCCCGAAAACCTGCCTGGTCGCCGTCAAAACAGAACACGATATGCCGAACGTGCCGAAGCAGTGCGGTCAGGCTGTCCTGGTTGGTGGCCGTCCCCAGAGTCGCCACCGCGTAATGGATGCCGTGCTGGGCCAGCGCAATCACATCCATATAGCCTTCGACCACCAGCAACTTGTCCAGTTGTCGAATGGCTTGCCGGGCCTCGAACAGGCCGTAGATTTCCCGGCTCTTGTGGAAAACGTCCGATTCCGGCGAGTTAATGTACTTGGCCTTGTCGTCGCCCAGCGTGCGCCCGCCGAAGGCGATGGTTTTGCCTCGGGTGTTCCGGATGGGAAACATAACCCGGTTGCGGAACAGATCCCTGGGGCGGCCGTACTGGTCCGACACCGTGCGGGTCTCAATCAGTGGTGCTTTAAGATCCTTCGGGGCGGCGTCGTAAAGTGCCGTGCCGGTGCCCGGTGCAAAACCAATCTGATACTGCTGGATAATGCTTTCATCCAGTCCCCGCTGCTTCAGGTAGTCCCGGGCATAACCGCCTTGCTGACTGGTCAGTGCTGAGTGATAGAACCGGTTGGCAAACTCCAGGGCGTCGGTCAGTGTCCGCGCCTGTTGCATTTCCTGTTTGGCTGCTCGGTCGTACGGCACTTCCAGCCCGGCACGCTTGGCCAGTTCTTCTACCGCTTCGGTAAAACCCAGGCCCTCAAATTCGCGAACAAAGCTGATGGCGTCGCCATGGGCTCCACAGCCAAAGCAGTGATAGAAGCCTTTGTCCGGTCGAACGTTAAATGATGGCGTCTTCTCGTCGTGAAACGGGCAGCAGGCCTTGTAGTTGGCTCCGGCTTTTTTCAGCGTGATGCGCGAACCGATCAGCTCCGCCAGATCAATGCGATCCAGCAGGTCTTCAACAAAGCGTTGAGGGATCAATCCGCTCATGGTGGCTCCACTTCAGCCGGGGTGCCCGGTGCGAAGGCATTTTCGCCATAGCCAAAAATGCCGCCGAAGCCAGGCCTCGGCGGCATTTTCAGCTTGCCGGGTGGGGCGAAACGCCGTTCCGGCAATCAGTTGTGCAGTCGATGCGCGCCTGAACTCAGTACAGACGCTCGAACTTGCGCTGTTCCCGCTGAAGCTTCTTGAGATGACGCTTAACGGCAGCAGCTGCTTTACGCTTACGAACAGCGGTCGGCTTCTCGTAGTGCTCACGACGACGTACTTCAGACAGTACACCGGCCTTCTCGCAGGAACGCTTGAAGCGACGCAGTGCTACGTCAAACGGCTCATTCTCTTTCACTTTAACAGCTGGCATTCGAAAATCACCTACCTGATAGATTCGGTTTCAATTTGTTCCGTCGGCCAGTGCCGTACGGGCTCGATCCCTGGTCAGATTGGCTAAAACTCGACCAGTGCTAATTTAGGGCGGCAATGATAGCCGCTGGGCTGGCCAAGGTCAATCACTGTTCAACGAAACTGCCGGAAGCTTTCGGGTTTCTGCTAAAATGCCGCCCACGTACCCGACACCCCTTGGATGTAGTGCCCATTATGCTGATTCTTGGTATTGAAACCTCCTGCGATGAGACCGGTGTAGCCCTGTTTGACGCTCAGCGGGGACTGCTGGCCCATGCCCTTTACAGTCAAATCGGTATGCACGCCGATTATGGCGGCGTGGTGCCTGAGCTGGCCTCCCGGGATCATGTCCGCAAGCTGCTTCCTTTATGCGATGAGGTACTGGCTCAAGCCGGTAAAGCCCGTTCCGATATCGAAGGTATCGCCTATACCGCCGGGCCGGGGTTAGTGGGTGCCCTGATGGTGGGCGGCTCGGTGGCGCATGCCTTGGGGTTTGCACTGGGGATTCCGGTGTTGGGAGTGCATCACATGGAAGGTCACCTGCTGGCGCCCATGCTGGAGGACAATCCGCCGGCGTTCCCGTTTGTCGCGCTGCTGGTGTCCGGTGGCCATACCCAGTTAGTGCGGGTGGATGGCATTGGTGAGTACCAGATGCTGGGTGAATCGGTGGATGATGCCGCCGGCGAGGCGTTCGATAAAACTGCGAAAATGCTGGGGCTGGATTATCCGGGTGGCCCCCGGGTAGCTGCCCTTGCTGAAAAGGGTCGAGAGGGGCAGTACCGTTTTCCCCGCCCGATGACCGATCGTCCCGGCCTGGATTTTTCCTTCAGCGGGCTGAAAACCTACACCCTGAACACCGTGAACGACGCAAAAGATAAAGGTACGCTGGATGAGCAGGTAAAAGCGGACATTGCTCTGGCGTTCGAAGCTGCAGTAGTTGATACCCTGGTCATCAAATGTCGCAGAGCCCTGGAGCAAACCGAATGTAAGCGGCTGGTCATTGCGGGCGGGGTCAGCGCCAACAAGCGATTGCGGGCGGCACTGGAGGCCATGGCAGAAAAGCTGCGTGGTTCCGTGTTCTACGCTCGTCCGGAGTTCTGCACCGACAACGGTGCCATGATTGCCTATGCCGGTGCGCAGCGGCTAAAGGCCGGTCAGCAGGATGGCGAGCGGATTGTGGCGGTACCCCGGTGGCCGATGAATACCCTGCCGCCGGTGGCGGAACCTCGTCACAACGGCCTTGTGGACTAGCCGGGCGGGAACTCAGAGCCCGGTTTCCCGCCCCTGAGCCAGGCGAATCAGGTTGTTGCGGTGACGCACCACAATCAGCAGGGTCAGCAGTCCGAACAGGGGCAGGGTTTCCGGTTCCAGCAGGGCGCTGATGAGTGGGCCGCTGGTGATCGCCACCAGAGAGGCCACGGCTGAAATGCGCCAGCGCCACATCACGCCCAGCCACAAGCCCGCCATGATGGCGGTGGTGAGCGGTGCCAGCGCCAACCCTGCCCCGAGAGCCGTGGCAACACCCTTGCCGCCTTTGAACCGATAGAAAGCCGGGATCATGTGTCCGGTCACCGCGCACAGGGCAATCATCGCCTGCACCAGAATGGACATGCCAAGACTGTGGCCGAGCCAGACGGGCAGCCAGCCCTTGAACGCATCCAGCGCCAGGGTTGCCAGCGCAGGTTGCCAGCCACCTGCCCGGTACACATTGGTGGCTCCGGGGTTGCCGGAACCCAGGGCGCGAGGATCTGGCAGTTTCCAGAGGCGGCACACTGGTATCGCGAACAGCACGGAACCCGCCAGATAAGCGCTGGCGCAAAGCAAGACAATCGCAACGGGTTGGCTAAAGACGTCCATGGCGTAACCGCTGTACAGAGACTGGGCCCTGTGTTCTGTGAGAAAATGCCGCCCGCATCAAGGCAGGCTGGTTGTCCGTCACAGTATCGTCTGCCTGTGTAATATTCAATCAGCCATCAGTGGAAGGCTCGGGAGACCGGTTTGGCAAATGGCAAATGGGACACAGTCCTGATCGAAGGACTGGCGGTGGAAACCGTGATCGGGGTGTACGATTGGGAACGTGAAGTCACACAGCGGCTACTGGTGGATCTGGAACTGGCGTGGGATAACTCGGTGCCCGGCGCCAGTGACGATGTTGCCGATGCACTTGATTACGCCGCCGTTAGCGAGCGGGTCAGTCAGTGCCTGCAAACGCTGCAGCCGGAGTTGCTGGAGCGGGCCGCAGAGGAAGTTGCCCGTTTGCTGCAGAGCGAGTTTGGCGTGCGTTGGCTGAGGCTGACGTTGAGCAAGCCCGGTGCTGTGCCGGCCGCACGCTCGGTGGGCGTGAGAATTGAGCGGGGGGCACGGGCATGAAACGTGTATACATCAGTATCGGCAGTAATATTGAACGCTATCGCCATGTCAGCGCGGCGCTGGATGCTCTGGCCGGTTGGTTTGGAGAATTGGCCATTTCTCCGGTTTACGAGAGCGAATCGGTCGGCTTCGATGGCTCGGATTTTCTGAACCTGGTGGTGGGTGTGGATACCGATATGTCGGTAGGAGAGCTTTCCCGGCGCTTCAAAAAACTCGAGGCAGACAACGGCCGCAAAGCTTCGGCGCCCAAGTTCAGTCCAAGGACTCTGGATCTGGATATTCTCACCTGGGGCGATGCGACCGGCACCCTTGATGGGGTTGAACTGCCCCGGGCTGAAATCCTAAAAAACGCATTTGTCCTGAGGCCGCTGGCCGATATTGCTCCGGACGAATTGCACCCCGTGTGCGGAGAGAGCTATCGCAGCCTCTGGCAGTCTTACCAGAAGGACCAGAAGCTCTGGCCCGTCGATTTCACCTGGCAGGGGCGTCAGATCTCAAGTTCCGGAGCGGTCGCGGAATAACCGGATCAGGTTGTCGGTGGCGCTGTCTCCAGCGCTGCCATCTTCACTCTCGCCCAGCAGTTTCGGAAGAATTTCGTTGCCAATCTGTTTGCCCAGCTCCACGCCCCATTGATCAAAGCAATCAATATCCCAGATCACGCTCTGCACGAAGGTGCGGTGTTCATAAAGTGCAATCAGTGCCCCCAGGGTGTGCGGAGTCAGGCGTTCCATCAGCAGGATGTTGCAGGGCCGGTTACCGGGAATGGCCTTGTGTGGGGCCAGCTGGCGGGCGGCATCACCATCAAGACCGCCGGCCAGCAGTTCCTGTTCGGCCTCTGCTTCCGTCTTTCCGGCCATCATGGCCCGTGCCTGAGACAGACAATTGGCAAACAGAGCAGCATGGTGGCTGGCCACCGGATTGTGGGACCTCAGGGGAATGATGAAGTCGGCAGGAATCAGCCGGGTGCCCTGATGAATCAGTTGGTGATATGCGTGCTGGCCGTTAGCTCCCACGCCGCCCCAGAGCACGGGCCCGGTAGGGTAATCCACGCTGATGCCATTCTGGGTTACGCGCTTGCCGTTACTCTCCATATCCAGCTGCTGAAGGTGCTCCGGCAGGTATTTCAGGTATTCGTCATAAGGCAGTACCGCATGGCTCTCGGCGCCCCAGAAATTGTTGTACCACACGCTGAGCATGGCCATGATGACCGGCAGGTTTTCCCGCTCGGGCGCTTCCCTGAAATGGGAGTCCATGGCATGTGCACCGGCGAGTAGCTCCCGGAATGCCGCCATGCCAAGCGTTAACGCAATCGGCAGGCCGATGGCGGACCAGAGGGAATAACGACCACCTACCCAATCCCACATGGGAAAGGTGTTGGCGGGTTCGATGCCGAACCGGGCCGCTTCTTCGACGTTGGCCGTGACTGCCATGAAATGCTGGGAGACCGAGGCTGCGTTGCCACCATTATCGAGAAACCATTGCCGGGCGAGCAGGCTGTTCTCCAGGGTTTCCTGGGTACGGAAGGATTTTGACTGCACCAGAAACAGCGTGGTGTCCGGATTCAGGCATGCCAGGGTTTCGGTAATGTCGGTGCCATCGATGTTGGCGACAAAGTGACAGTTAATGGAGCCCTGCCAGTACGGGCGTAGCGCCTCGACGGCCAGCTTCGGCCCGAGAAACGAGCCTCCGATGCCAATACTGACAACGTCGGTAAAACGGGCGCCGGAGTGGCCGGTGCGTTCACCACTGTGAATGCTTTCAACCAGCGCTTCCATCTTCCCCAGTGTGCGATGGATTTCGGGAATGACGTTGTCGCCGTTCACCCGAACCTCGCCCTGTTCACCCTCACGAAGGGCGGTGTGCAGGGCGGGGCGTTGTTCCGTGAGGTTCACCAGACCGCCCCGGAACAAGGCCGTACGACGTTCCTCCAGACCACAGGCCCGGGCCAGGTTGAGCAGAGCCTCCAGCACTTCGTCCGTCAGCCGGTTGCGGGAGAAATCCAGCGACAGGCCTGCACCCTCTACCAGGTAACGCTGGGCACGGCCCGGATCTTGCTGAAACAGCTCCCGCATGGGTAGGTGTTCGAGCCGGGCTTTGGCGTCGTTGAGAGCTTGCCATTCTGCTCGGCTGGTGAGCGCAGGGTGTTTCTCAGGCATCAGGGGGTCCCTTCCGTTGTCTGGGGGTGAGGCTCCATAGTGAGGTTTCAGCGCGTGATCGAGAGGTTATCAATCAAACGGGTGGTACCCAGGAACGCTGCGACCAGTAGTGTGAGCTCGCGGTCATCCTTGCTGGCGGGCTTCAGGGTCAGGCTGTTGACGATGTTGAAGTAGTCCGGCCTGAGCCCTGCCTCAGACAGTGCATCGCGTGCCTCCTGCTCGAGGATGCTGTAGTCGGTGCGTCCCTGTGCCAACTGGTCAGCGGTATGACGGAGTGTTCGGAACACCACCGGAGCGATGCCCCGCTCCTGCTCGGACAGATAGCCGTTACGGGAGCTCTTCGCCAGGCCATCGTCTTCCCGCACCGTCGGCGCGCCAATCACTTCCACCGGAATCATCAGATCCCGGGCAAGTTTGCGTATCACCGCCAACTGCTGAAAATCCTTTTCGCCAAACACGGCAATGTCGGGCTGGACCATGTTGAACAACATGGTAACCACGGTGGCCACGCCTTCAAAGTGGCCCGGCCGGCTGGCGCCACAGTGGCCCTCGCTGACTTCGGGAACCACCACCTTGGTCTGATTGGCGAGCCCTTCCGGGTAGATCTCTTCAACGCCCGGGGCAAAGACCAGAGTATTGCCCGCTGCCGCCAGCTTTTCCTGGTCTTCAACCAGGGTTCGCGGGTAGGTGTCCAGGTCTTCATTGGCGCCGAACTGCATCGGGTTCACGAAAATACTGGTGACGACGATATCGGAGGCCTCGGCCGCCTTGCGCACCAGCGAGATATGGCCCTCGTGCAGGTTGCCCATGGTGGGTACCAGGCCGATGGTCTTGCCCTGCTGGCGATAGCCCCGCAGAATCGTGCGCAGTTCTTTGAGTGAGTGTACGGTTCTCATGCCTTGAACGTATGCTCCTCGGCTGGGAAAGTGCGTGCTTTGACGGCTTGGGCATAAGCCGCAATGGCTTCCGGGATGGAGTCGGTCTCGGCGAGGAAGTTCTTCACGAAACGGGGTTTGCGGCCGGTGGTGACGCCCAGCATGTCGTGCAGTACCAGTACCTGGCCATCGGTATCCGAGCCTGCTCCGATGCCGATGACCGGCGCCTTCACGGCCTGGGTGATACGAGCGGCGAGCGGGGCCGGTACACACTCCAGAAGGATGAGATCGGCGCCGGCGGCTTCCAGTTCGCAAGCATGCTCAATCATGGCCTCGGCGGCCTTCTCATCACGTCCCTGTACCTTGTAGCCGCCGAACTTGTTGACGAACTGTGGCGTCAGGCCCAGGTGGGCACAAACAGGCACACCACGTTCACTCAGGGCTTCGATGGTGTCCTTCATCCAGTCGGTGCCTTCCAGCTTGACCATGTGGGCGCCGGCGCGCATCAGCTCCGCAGCATTGTCCAGTGCATCGGCAACGGTACCGTAGGACATGAACGGCATATCGGCCATGATCAGTGCGCCTTTGTTACCGCGGGCGACACAGCTGGTGTGATACACCATCTGATCCATGGTGACCGGGAGCGTACTGTCGTGGCCTTGCAGCACCATACCAAGAGAGTCGCCAATCAGGATGACATCAACGCCAGCCTCGCTGACAACCTGAGCAAAGGTTGCATCATAGGAGGTCAGTGCAGAGAAGGCTTCGCCTTTTTGCTTGTATTCCCGCAGGGTATTGATGGTAACTGCCATAGAATCCTTGCCTTTTGGGTGGATGGGCCAGTTTTGGACCGGGGTCGACCGGTGCTCAGAGCGTTAATGTAAATCCCGGGTATATCAGACACAAGAGTAGCATGGTCTTCCTCACCTGGATGCCATAAGGAACCTGGTCAGGGGTGCGCCTGGGCTGGCAGCTTGCGCAGCTGGTTGTCCGGGCAATCTCGGCGCAGTTCCGCAACGGTGGTGCCGTCCGGCAGTGCCAGTTCCGGGGCCAGGTCCAGCAGGGGTTGCAGGACGAAATCACGGTTGGCCAGTTCCGCGTGGGGAACGGTCAGGCGCGCGTCGTTGAGGGTTGTCTGACCAAACAGCAGCAGATCCAGATCCAGGGTGCGTGGTCCCCAGTGCCTCAGCCGCTCACGGCCGTGGGCCTGTTCAATAGCTTGCAGGCAATCCAGCAGTTCGTGGGCAGAAAGATCGGTACGCAGATGAACGGCACCGTTAACGAAATCTGGTTGATCCTGCGGGCCGACGGGGCGGCTGGCATAGAACGGAGATTGCGCGACCAGTGTGGATTTGGGTAAGCCCGCGAGTTCCGACACGGCTCTTGCCAGTTGGGCTGCAGGCTGTTCCAGATTGCTGCCCAGCCCAATATAGGCATCGACTGTCATGGCTGGGGCGGTTTTCTTGCAGGTTTGCGCTTGCGACGGCGCTTTTTCGGACCACCGGAGCCCAGCTCGGAAAGCATTTTTTCCTGCGCACGCTCATCCGCCTGCTGGAATTCCGTCCACCATTGCCCGAGGCCCGGCTCAATTTCGCCCGCGGCTTCCCGCACCAGCAGAAAATCGTAGGCCGCCCGGAAGCGCGGATGGGTCATGGTACCGAACGCACGTTTGCCCTGGCGACGGGGTAGCCGCATCTGCAGTTCCCAGATTTCTTTCATGGGGCCCGAGAAACGTTTCGGTATTGCGGTTGCCTGCACCTGGCGCCCGATTACCTTGCCGATGGCGCCGTGCAGCGCGGGCTGAACCGGATCGCCATTGTCCTGGCGCCTGCGCCATTCCACCTGCAGAGCCGGCCAGAGCATGGCCGCAAACAGGAAATACGGGGTCACTGATTTGCCCTGGGCAATCCGGGCATCGGTGTTGCGAAGGGCTTGCAGTATCAGTTCATCGGGTTCGCCGGCATCCAGTGCCCGGGCGGTCTCCGGGAACAGTGGGGCCAGCAGCCCATAATCCTGAAGCAGGCGATAGGTTGCCTCGCCGTGGCCGGCGGAGAACAGTTTGAGGACTTCATCGAACAGCCGGGCCGGAGGGATGTGCGCCAAGAGCGGGGCCAGCTCCCGAATGGGGGCCTCTGTTTCCGGTTCAATCTCAAAATCGAGTTTGGCCGCAAAACGAATGGCGCGCAGCATTCTCACGGGATCTTCCCGATAGCGGGTTTCCGGGTCGCCAATCAGGCGGATCTGACGGTTTTTCAGATCCTGCACGCCGTTGGCAAAGTCGATAATGGAGAAATCCCGGATGCAGTAATACAACGCATTGATGGTGAAGTCGCGCCGCAGTGCGTCTTCTTCCTGATTGCCATAGACATTATCCCGCAGTAACAGACCATGTTCACTGGTCTTGTGCTCGTCGTCGGCCAGGTCGTCATCGGTATCCCGGGCATTACCACGAAAGGTGGTTACTTCGATGATTTCCCGCCCAAACACCACGTGCACAATGCGAAAGCGGCGACCAATCAGGCGGGAGTTCCGGAACAGGTCGTGAACTTCTTCGGGTGTTGCGTTGGTGGCTATGTCGAAGTCTTTGGGTTGTCCGCCAAGGAGAATGTCGCGAACGCCACCGCCCACCAGATAGGCCTCGTAGCCGGACTTGTTCAGACGGTGCAGTACTTTCTTGGCCGGTTCACTGATCATGGAGCGGGAGACATTGTGCTGATCCCGCGGGATCTCCTGCCGCTGGTAGTGGCGGGCTTTCTTCTTCCCGTTGCCGGGAATGAAGGAGCGTAGTTTTTCAACAAGTCGTTTAGGCATGGAATTCCGTGTTTGCGAAGCGCAAAAACGGGGATTTTAACGGTTTGCGCAGGAATTGCACATGTTTGACGGAAATGCCAGTGAATAAAGTGGTCATGGAGGCCTGTTGAGGGAAGACTGTTTTTGGCAGTCCGGAAAATCAAAAGGCGGATCCGTTTTCACGAATCCGCCCTGAAAGCGTTGACGATCTGCATTGTTTTTGTTGTTGCCGGGATTCTTTTTGATTCTTTTACCCCACTGTGTTGTCCCCAAGATAAGGACCTTAAGCAATGCAAACGGAAAGCTTTGAATACATAGAGCGGCCAGGAACACGGTGCGGGTTATGGGAGTATCTGCAGTGTCGCCTGGAAGACGATTCTTCTCTACATCTACAACTCGCACGTGTCGTGGGACCCCTAAAAAGCATAGTACCCAAAACACTCAGTTCGCTTGCACCCTGTTCTTGTTTTTGTTGCCGGGCGCTCGTGCAGCTATTTGTTTTTGTTTTGGCGCTGCGTTGTCACTTTTGTTTTTGTTGTTGTGCGCTTATTAGAGTGCAGTGGTCGTGCCAGTTTTTGAAAAGTCTTTTTAAACAAGGGGTTGTGGAAATGAGGTGTGTAAGTGTTACCCCGTATCTCCTGAAAGTGTTACTTGGGTCTCATGATCTGGACAGGAAGTGTTACCGAGAGGAACAGGTGGTAACAACTGATTCTAGGTTCATTCTTTGGGTCAGGCTTTTTTGCGGGGAATGCCCAGGCGTTGCCGACGCTCCCAAAGTGACTTCCGGCTGATGCCCAGCTTCTGTGCCAGCTCGGTCTCGCTCATCCGGTCCTGATTTTCAAGCACAAAGTGTTGGAAGTAATCCTCCAGCGACAGATCGTTGGACGAATCGACATCCCTTGCAGGGGTTTGTTCATTATTGCCCTCAACCAGTGTTTCCGGGATGTATTCGTCGGCGGAGTCGCTGTCCAGGTCCAGTACCGCCGGGGTAATGACATCGCCATCGGTCAGGATTGAGGCCCGTTCGATGGCGTTTTCCAGTTCCCGGACGTTACCGGGCCAGCGGTAGCGTTCCAAGGCCTGCATGGCCTCCGGGCTCAGAGACAGCTCCGGACGGCCAAGCTTGCTGGCCTGGCGTTTCAGGAATCGGCGAGCCAGGCCCAGAATGTCGGCGCGACGTTCCCGCAGGGGCGGTATGCGGATCTGCATCACATTCAGTCGGTAGTAAAGGTCTTCCCGGAACTCGCCGGTTCTGGTCATGGCTTTCAGGTTTCGGTGGGTTGCGGCGATCATCCGCACGTCCACGGTCCGGCTCTGGGTCGAGCCCACTTTGCGAATCTCGCTTTCCTGCAACACCCGCAGCAATCGGGCCTGGGCTTCGGCAGGTAGTTCGCCGATTTCATCCAGGAACAGACTGCCGCCGTCTGCCGCTTCAATCAGCCCGGTGCGGGCCGAGACGGCGCCGGTAAAGGCACCTTTCTCGTGGCCAAACAGTTCCGATTCGATCAGGCTTTCGGGAATGGCAGCGCAGTTTACGGAGATGAGCGGTTTGCGGGCTCGCGGGCTGAGCAGGTGCAGAGCCCGTGCCGCCAGTTCCTTACCGGTACCGGATTCGCCCTGGATAAGCACTGTGGTCTCGGTGGGGGCGACTTTGCGAATCAGGGTGAACACCTTCTGCATGGGCTCACACTGGCCAAACATGATCTCGGATGGGTCCGAGTCGGGCCCGCTCGTGCTGGCGGCATCACCAGAACCGGTTGTTTCATCGGAAGCCGAAGACTTGCGTGCCAGAATATTCTCTACAGCCGCGAGCATTTCGTCATGGTCGAAGGGTTTGGCAATGTAGTCCACGGCGCCCATCTTCATGGAGTCAACCGCGGACCGCAAACTGGCATAACTGGTCATGATCAGTACCGGCGTGTTGGGGGCGCGGTTGATCATTTCCGTACCGGCGGCGCCTGGCAGGCGCAGATCGGTGATGACTAGGTCGAAGCTGTCCGGGTCGAGGCCCTCGGCTTCTTCCACCGAGACAGCATCTGCCACCTCATAGCCGGCGTGCTGGAGAAGTTTGCGAACCGCCGAGCGGATAATGTCTTCGTCTTCAACAATCAGAATACGGGGCATAGGGTGTTCACGACCTTTCGTTCGGGCTGCTGTAACCGCTGTCGGTATCAGGCTCGTAGGCAGGCAGGCGGAGTCTCACGCAGGTGCCCAGGCCGGTTTCCGGATTGGCCGGGCTTTCCACCTGAATGTTGCCATAGTGCTCTTCAATGATGCTGTACACCAGTGACAGGCCAAGTCCGGTTCCTTTGTTGGGGGCCTTGGTGGTGTAAAACGGTTCGAAAATATGATCCAGCTGGTCTGCCGGTATGCCGGAGCCTTCGTCAATGACCTCGATGATAGCGGAGTAGCCGTCGGCCTTTCCAGCAACCCGGATGGTACCGCCGTCTGGGGAGGCGTCCCGGGCGTTGGCCAGCAGGTTGATGAATACCTGCACCAGCCGTTGTTCATCTCCCAGCACCTGCAGGCTGGCGGGGCACTCGTTCAGAAAACTGATGCCAAGCCCCTTGTCACTGAGCGACAGCAGGTTGATGGATTCATCAATGCAGCGGTGCAGGCTGACCGGCTCATAACGGTTGGCGTGGGCGTGGTTGCCGGTACGTGCGAAGTTCATCAGCGACTGCAGGATGGTGGATATGCGTCGGGTTTGCTGCTGGATCTGGTCTGCGGTTTCCAGAATGGAGGGATCATCGGTTTCCAGTTTCAGGTTCTGGGCCAGAGACGAGATGCCGGTGACGGGATTACCGATTTCGTGAGCGACGCCGGCCGCGAGGCGCCCCACGGAGGCCAGTCGTTCGCTGTGCATCAATTCATCTTCCAGCAGGCGGGTTTCGGTCTGGTCTTCCACCAGGATGATCGAGCCGCCTTCGGTGTGATCCGGGCCGCTTAGCGCCGCCTTGTGCAGGTTCAGCCAATGTGGCTTGCCGCGAAGATCCAGCCTGTGCTTGTAGCGGTGCAGGTCGTCGCCTCGATTGAAATCGTCCAGCAGGGCGTGCCAGTGCTCCGGCAGGGCCAGCAGCTTGGCCCCGACCACTTCCTCGGCGGAAATGTTGGTGAGGCTCTCCATGGCATGATTCCACATCAGAATTTCGCCGTCTTCACCCACTGAACAGGCGGGGATGGGCAGGTTTTGCAGGGTCTGCCGGTAGTGGCGGCGAAGGTTGTCCAGTTCGCCGGCCAAGCCGGTGAGCTGATTCTGGTAATCGCCCAGCGCTCGCTCCACATAGCGAATATCCTGCCCGGTACCTCCATGGGTGAGCGGTTTGAAGCCCAGGTGGCGCTTGACGATGTCCCGGGCGACCGAAGGCCCCAACAGGCCAGACAGGTTGATTTCCACTTGATCCCGCAACCGCCGCAACTGGTAAGGCCGGAACTCGACATTGGGTAGCTTGAGCTGGTTCAGGGCCCGCTCCACTTCCCGGCGGGCGACCCGGATGCCCAGTGGCTCGGCCAGCTGCTGGACGAATTCGTTGGAGGATGCTGCCAGCAGTTCCCGCCGCTGCGGCCGGGACAGGGCGCCGAGCGAGCACGCCTGAGCGGCACTGGTTTCCTCCGGTGATGCCGGGCTGAGAATTGAGACCAGCGCGAACACACTGATGTTGGCGGTCAGGCTGACGAAGGTGAACAGGTGCCAGTTGTCGTAGCCGGGCGTAACCGGCAGCTCAAGCCAGGACAGGATGTCTGCCGCCACCGAGAACGGCAACACCAAGGTGATCAACCAGATGAACAGGCCGGTAAACAGGCCGGCAATCAGGCCACGGCGGTTGCCTTCCGGCCAGTAGATGACGCCAAGCGCACCCGGCAGCAGCTGCAGTGTGCCGGAGAGCGAGATGGCGCCCAGAATAGACAGGTCCAGGTGCTGGCCAATGGTTTCATGGAACAGCAGGGCCAGAAACAGGATGACGGCAATCAGGAGGCGTTTGACCCACTGCAGCCAGCGATAGATGTCACCTTGATCCCGGGGCGTCTTGAGCGGCAGAACAACGTGGTTAAGAACCATGCCGGACAGGGCCAGGGTGCTGACGATCATCAGTCCGCTGGCGGCGGAAAGCCCGGCAATGTACATGGCCATGGTCAGGACCGGGCTCTCCAGGGCCTGGGCTACGCCGATACTGAAAAAGGCCGGCGGAGCGTCAACCGACAGCGCCTGGCCACCCCAGACAATCAGCGGCACCGGCAGGCCGACCAGCAGCAGGTACAGTGGCAGCCCCCAGCTGGCCTTCGCGAGGGCCCGGGGTGACGGGTTCTCGCTGAAGGTCATGTGATACATGTGGGGGAGCACCAGGGCAGCGGCGAACGACATCAGCAGCAGCGCCCGCCAGCTTCCGTCATTGATTGCCATGGTCATGGTGGCTTCCGGATGTGAGGCTTCCGCCAACCAGGCCTCCAGACCGTTGGTACCACCGAAAACCGAGAACAGGATAACGCCGCCTAAAACCAGGAGGGCAACCACTTTCACCAGGGAGTCGAAGGCGATGGCCAATACCAGCCCCTGATGGTTGCCGGAGGCCTGATGGCGACGGGCACCAAACAGCATGGTGAACAGCACCACGATCAGGCTGAACATGACGCTGATGACTTTCGGCGGCGCATCCGGGGCGAGCAGGCTGGCTGAAACCGAGACTGCCTGAATCTGCATGCTCAGCAAGGCCAGAATGGCTGCAGCCGAACACAGGGTGACCAGGGTGCCCGCCCACTGGCTGCGGTAACGATAGGCAAAAAGATCGGCCAGCGACGTCAGCTGGTAGGCGCGGCCTATGCGGAGAATCGGGTTGAGCAGAACCGGTGCCAGCAGGAAGGCGCCGCTGATGCCCAGGTAATAGGCCAGGAAGCCGTAGCCGGAGTCCGCTGCCATACCAATGGCGCCGTAAACGGCCCAGATGCCCGCATAAACCCCAAGGCTGAGGGTATAGATCAGTGGGTGGCGAACCCAGCGGCGCAATAACGTGCCCCGTTCGGTGCCCCAGGCAATGCCGAACAGAACGATCAGATAAAGCAGGCTGGCCAGCAGCAGGCCGGTGGCGCTAAAACTCATTGGGATCCCGCCGCCATTCCAGCCAGAAACCGATGGCAATCAGCCCGCCCCAGATCACGAAGGGGCTGTACCAGGCATTCTCCGGCGATGTCCACCAGTCCAGAATATTGGGCGAAAAAATGTAGATAGCCAGTACCAGCAGAAATACCAGGCGGTAGATATACATCGGGTTATCGGTCCGAAGGCGAAAGTGTCCCGCCGGTTATACCACGGGCCTGCCCGGATGTCAGGGGAATGGCGCTCCGTTGCCAGTGGGCCTCGGCCCAACTGAGAATCTCTTCAACCGTGGAGCGAGCCAGGGATGGCTCCGGTTGCTGGCCCAGGGCCTGAAGTGCCAGAAACAGATTCCGAGCAGGGTGATCGTCATCCAGGGCCGGAGCGTGGGTCTGCTTGCTGAGTTTCTGGCCTTGTTCGTTGACGATTACCGGAATATGAAGCCAATGGGGTGGCTCGGCACCCAGGGCCCGGAAGATCTGTTGTTGCTGAGCGGTCATGTCGAGCAGGTCAGAGCCGCGAACCACGTTGCTGATGCCCTGGTCGATATCGTCGACAACGACTGCCAGTTGATAGGCGTAGAAACCTTCCTTGCGTAGAATGACCGGATCGTCCAGTTCGGCGTGCACCATCTGTACCTGGGGGCCAAGCAGATCGTCCTGCCAGTGACTTGCTTCATCTTCGAGGGCAAAGCGAACGGCGTATGGGCCATCCCCGGGGCTGGTGTCACCTCGCCGGCACCGATTGGGATGGTAGCCGTGGTTGTCTTTGAGTTGTTTGCGTGAGCACCGGCAGCGATAGGCTTTGTTCTGCGCCAGCAGGGTTTCGATGGCACTCTGGTAGGCGTCGTGTCGCCGGGACTGGAATCGGACGGATTCGTCGGGGAAAAGGCCGTGGCATTCCAGTGAATGCAGTATCTGGCCGGTGGCTTCCGGGGGCTCCCTTAGTGGGTCAAGGTCTTCGATGCGAACCAGCCAGTCACCGCGGGCAAGCTTTGCTTCCAGCCAGCTGGCCAGAGCCGTTACCAGGGAACCAAAGTGCAGTGGGCCGGTGGGGGAAGGGGCAAACCGCCCGCGATAACGTGAAGTCGCCATAGGCGTAAAAGGGCCGGCGGAGGACACGCCGCCGGCCCGGGGCAGCGTCAGATGCCGGTCTGGCGTTCGCGAATCTCAGCCAGGGTCTTGCAATCGATGCACAGAGTGGCCGTCGGACGGGCCTCCAGACGACGAATGCCGATTTCCACACCACACTGGTCGCAAAAACCGTAGTCGTCCTTGTCGATACGATCGATGGTCTGGTCGATTTTCTTGATCAGCTTCCGCTCGCGGTCGCGGGTGCGCAGTTCCAGGCTGAACTCTTCTTCCTGGGTTGCGCGATCGCTGGGATCCGCGTAGTTTGCTGCGTCTTCCTGCATGTGGTGCATGGTGCGGTCGACTTCTTCCATCAGCTCCTGCTTCCATTGCAGCAGCAGATCTTTGAAGTGCTGGAGCATTTCCGCACTCATGTAGTCTTCACCCTTCTTCATTTCATAAGGGGTGAAGTTGGTAAAACGTTCGCGTGGTTGTTCTGCAGTGTTTGCCATTGAACCCGGCCTCTTGTTTGTACTTCACAAGAACGCTTTGCTTCCCTCCGCGCCAGTGTGGCTGCGCGGTTTTACCCTGGATAGCATTCGTCCTGAAACGGGAATTTGCGGAAAATAGCAGATAAGTCACAGGGGTGCCAGCCTTGTGACACGTACTTTTTGCGGAGAGCACATGAAGTTTCCTGAACCTTTGGTAGAAGGGCGGCTGATTCGCCGCTACAAACGCTTCCTGGCGGACGTGCAATTGCCGGATGGCACTGAGGTAACCGCCCATTGCCCCAACACCGGTTCCATGCTGGGGTGCCAGCCGGAAAATGCCCGGGTGTGGTTGAGCCGGAGTGACAATCCCAAGCGTAAGCTCCAGTACACCTGGGAGCTGGTGGAGACTGCGCCGGGGGTGCTTGCCTGCGTGAATACGGCACGCCCCAACGCCCAGGCCCGCGCCGCTATCGAAGCCGGGGTGGTGCAGAGCCTGGCCGGCTATTCCCAATGCCGGGCAGAGGTGCGTTACGGTTCGGAAAAAAGCCGGATCGACCTGTTGTTGTCTGGCCATGACCACGAACCTGATGCCTGGGTGGAGGTAAAAAACGTTACTTTGGCGGAAGGAGGGGAAGGTTATTTCCCGGACGCCGTCACCGAGCGCGGTCAGAAACACCTGCGGGAACTGATGGCTCAGGTGCAAGAGGGTGATCGGGCGGTGCTGTTTTTTGTGGTGAACCACACCGGGATCGAGCAGGTCCGGCCTGCGGATCATATTGATGCCCGCTATGGTCAGCTGCTTCGAGAAGCCTGCGAAGCCGGGGTAGAGGTGATCGCCTATCGGGCTGCACTGGCCGGTGAAGATGGCAACCCTTCGGGGCGCCTGGAGCTGGTTGAGGAGGTGCCGGTCAGTCTGGAACCCTGACCTGCACCTCACCATCGTGCAGGCGAATGTCCAGGGCGGAGAGCGCATCGCCCTGGCAGGGGCCCGCAATGCATTCACCGGTACCGGGCTTGAACAGGGCGCCGTGAGTGGAGCACTGGATAAACAGATTGTCGCTGTCCATGAATCGGCCCGGCATCCAGTTCAGCTCAATGCCCAGGTGAGGGCACAGGTTGAGGTAGGCCCGGGGTGTGGTGCCATCCAGAAAGGCAAAACCGGTGAGGGGCATGCCGGCCGGTTCTTTCGCTTTCTCTTTCAGGCGAAATTCCAGGAACTGGCCGGGAACAAGCTCACTCGCCGCCGCGACGGTTTGCCAGTTAGCTGCGTGGGCACTCATTTGGGCAGGATGGCGTAACGCATACGGGTGCCGTGGTTGAGTGACATCACGATTTCGTCGGCTTCCAGGCGGTGCGGGAAATAGCAGCCGGATATCTTGGCGCTGGCAATGCTGGCTCCTTCCATTCTCGATTTCGAGAAATCGATGCCGCGGAGGTCGGCGCCGCGGAAGTAGCCATGGCGGAAGTCCAGGCCCTTTGCGTCCATGCCGCGAAGATCCAGACCGCGGAAATCGCCATGGGCGAAGCTCGGAAGCTCGCTCAGTTTGGCTTTCTCGGCATTAAAGGCGTCCATATCCTCGCTACGGAGCAGGTCGTAAAGGGGGTGGTCTATATGCTGGAGATCGCTTTCCTGAATATCGTCCATCTTGCACCTCGCACGGACAGCAGGGTTTGTTTTTAGTGTCAGTATAGTGTGCCCTGCCGAAATGACAGGGCGGGTCGGATTACGCCGGTTTGGCCATGCCCAGATGCTGGCGGATGCGATCAGCAACCGCCTCGGCAACGTGCTCATCCTCGGTGTGCAGGTGCACCGTGTGGGTTTTCTCCTCAGTGGTCAGCGGCTCAAACCAGCTTTGCTGAGCATCCAGCAACTCTTCCGTTGCCTCCGAGGCATCACCTTTGCGTTTGCGCACCCACTCTCGGCGCAGAGCTTCCGGCGCCTCGCAATGCAGCAGAGCGAAGGGGACCCCCTGATTTTCGGCCACACCGGCAAACTGAGCCCGCTCCTTCTCTTTCAGGCAGGCCGCATCGACAATGACAGACAGCCCTGAAGCCAGCAGCTCTCCGGCCAGCTCTGCCAGATGCGCGTAGGTTTTTTCGGTTGCTTCCGGGCTGTAAAGATCGGTACCCAGGCCCGATTTGCTGTCGTCCAGGGGCCCCAGACCGTGCAGGCGCTTGCGCTCTACGTCAGAGCGCAGCCGGATTAGCCCGAGTTCCTCCGCCATGGCGGCACTCACGCAGGTCTTGCCGCTGGCGGAAAGGCCGGTGGTGGCCAGCAGGTAATGATTCGGTATGGCGCCGTAATCCTCCGCCAGTTGGGCGTAGCTCCGGTAACGCTGCATCAGGTCGGTTTTCTCGGCCTCGCTCAGGTTCGGGTTGCCCAGGGTGAACAGGGCGATTTTGGCCCGCACCATGGCGCGGTACGCCTTGTACAGGGGGAGCAAGGCCAGGCCTTCAAAATCACCGCGGTATTCCAGGTAGGTGTTCAGCACCCGGTTCGCCAGCGCCGGTTCCTGGCGGGATTCCAGGTCCATAAGCAGGAAAGCCAGATCATTCATCACGTCGATCCAGCGGAACGGCTCGTTGAACTCGATGCAGTCAAACACCGTCACCTGATCATTGAACACGGTAATGTTGGCCAGGTGCAGGTCGCCATGACATTCGCGCACCAGCCCGTTTTCCCGTCTGTGGGCGATTAAGTCCCGGCAGCGTTCGAAGGTGGTGCGGGTCCAGTCTTCCAGGTTGTCCAGCTGCGCCAGTAACCCGGCATCATCCAGCATGGGGCGGATCTGGTCGAAGTTTTCCTGCATGGCGGCATACACCGCCTCCGGGGTGCCCAGGGGCTTTTCATCGGCGACCGGTGGCAGGCTTTTGTGAAAGTCTGCAACCTGGCGGGCAAGATTGGTGAGCAGTTCTGCAGGCAGGTCGTCGCGTTCCTGGCGCACATCAAACAGCTGGCTCTGATCGAACTGGCGCATGCGAATGGCGTACTCGAAAGGGGTGCCGTCACCGCCCAGGCGAGGTTGCTCCGGGGTACCGGTAATAGGCACCACCTCCAGATACAGTTCGGCCGCCAGACGGCTGTTCAGGCGCAGCTCTTCCTCGCAGAAGCGTTTGCGGTGTTCCAGGGTGGAGAAATCCAGGAACCCGAAATCCATGGGTTTCTTGATCTTGTAGGCAAAGTCACCGGTGAGCAGAACCTGTGAGATATGGGTCTCAATCACGCGGAAATCCTTAACCGGATGATCGTAGAGTTCCGGGTTCTGCAGTGCCTTGATCAGTGTATCCGGGCCGTTGGCGCTCACGTTGTGCTCCTGGAATCCTTGAAGTTGTTGATTTTTCGTTTTTTGGAGGGCTCCACTATAACGGGCAGATTACAGAAATAACACACACCAGACCTGCCGATAGCGGTGCCCCCTTCGATATAATCCCGCCATGAGTAAAAAAACGCCTCCCCGCAAGAAAAAAACCGAATCCAGTCCTCGCCGCAAACGCTCCGGTCTCTGGCGCTTGCTGTTTCGCGCAGCTGCCCTGTGCCTTGTGCTGCTGGCGGGATGGATGGTCTATCTCGATGCCGTAGTGACCTCTCGCTTCGAAGGACGTCGCTTTGAAGTGCCCTCCCGGGTGTACGCCCGGCCCCTGGAACTGTACGACGGTGCCGGTATCAGCGCCGCCGCGCTGGTCCGTGAACTGGAGCTTGCAGGCTATCGCTCGGGCGACGGTCGTCGGCCCGGAACCTGGCAGCGAAATGGCGACCGTTTTGTCATCAGCACCCGGGGTTTTTCTTTCCCGGATGGCAAGGAGCCCAGACGGCGTCTGTCACTGGTGGTTCGTGGTGATCGGGTAGATTCGTTTTCCGTGATGGAGGGTGACAGCTCTCCGATTGTTCGGCTGGAGCCGGCTCAGATTGGCGGAATATACCCGTCCCATCGGGAGGATCGGATTCTGGTGGAGCTGGATGAGGTGCCCGAGTCCATGATTGCCGGTCTGATGGCTGTGGAGGACCGGCAGTTCTACGAGCATTTCGGCATCGCGCCACTCTCCATTGCGCGGGCGATGGTGGTGAACATCAAGGCCGGTCGAATAGTTCAGGGCGGCAGTACACTGACCCAGCAACTGGTGAAGAACTTTTTCCTGCCCCGGGAGCAAACCCTTCTGCGCAAGGGCAACGAAGCCCTGATGTCGGTATTGCTGGAGTTGCATTATGACAAGGACGACATCCTCGAAACCTACCTGAATGAAGTTTATCTGGGCCAGGCAGGCACTCGCAGCATTCATGGTGTTGGCCTGGCCAGCCAGTTTTTCTTCGGCGAGTCGCTGAAGGATATTGATGTCCACCAGATTGCCCTGCTGATTGGCATGGTCAAAGGCCCCAGTTATTACAATCCGCGCCGGCACCCGGAACGGGCCAGGGCGCGGCGTAACCTGGTGCTGGACGAGATGGCTGAGGCCGGGGTTATTTCCGGGCAAGAGGCCAGGGAGGCGAGAGCAAGGCCTCTCGGCCTCAGCGCAAAACCGTCCTATACCGATAATCGCTACCCGGCCTATATCGACCTGGTACGCCGACACCTGGCGCGGGACTACCGGGAGGAAGACCTGCAGAGCGAGGGCCTGAGAATATTCACCACCCTGAATCCGGAAGTTCAGCAGGCCGCTGAGAAGGCGGCAACCGATACCTTGCCTCGCCTGGCGTCGGGTGAGGTGGCCGAGGCGCTGGAAGCGGCGGTGGTTGTCACCGCTAAGGATACCGGCGAGGTGTTGGCGCTGGTGGGGGGCAAAGACCCCCGCTTTGCCGGTTTTAACCGGGCAGTTGACGCCCGGAGGCCTATCGGTTCGCTGGTGAAGCCGTTTATCTACCTGACGGCGCTGTCTCAGCCGGAGCGCTACACCTTGATTTCGCCGGTTCAGGATAAGGCCTTCACCCTCGAGTTTGACGATGGTCGGCGCTGGCAGCCGCAGAACTATGATGGCAAGGAGCGTGGCCTGGTGCCCTTGCATGAAGCTCTGTCCCGTTCGTACAACCTGCCGGCCGTGCGTGTAGGGCTGGATGTGGGCATACCGGCGGTGCAGGAGACGCTGAGGGCCTTTGGGGTGACCACGCCTATTTCGGATTATCCGTCGATGCTTCTGGGTTCCATTTCCCTGTCGCCGGTGGATGTCGCGCAGCTGTATCAGGGTCTGGCAACCTCCGGTTTCAATACGCCCCTGCGTACCATTCTGGAAGTCACCGATGCCGCGAATGAGCCTTTGTCCCGGTATAGCCTGAAAGTGGATCAGGTGGCCGATCCTGCCGCGGTGCATCTGGTGCAGTATGTTATGCAGGAAACCATGCAGGAAGGCACGGGCCGGTCAGCCTACTACCGGTTACCGGATTCCCTGACACTGGCGGGCAAGACCGGTACTACTGACGATGGCCGTGATTCCTGGTTCGCCGGTTTCAGCGGCGACCTGCTGGCGGTCGCCTGGGTCGGCCGTGATGATAACGGCCCGACCGCGTTGAGTGGGGCTTCCGGCGCCTTGCCGGTCTGGTCTGCCACCATGGCGCAGATTCCCCAGCACGGTTTCTCACCGGTGATGCCCGATGGCGTTCAGTATCACTGGGTGAACCCTGGCGAACAGGCGCTGACCGGCGAAAACTGCGACAATGCCCGGCTGATTCCGTTTATCGCCGGCAGCGAGCCGGAACAGCACACAGGCTGCAACGGCAGTCTTGGCCGGCAAATTCGAGGTTGGTTTGAAGGATTGTTTCAATGAATAAACAAGTGATTATACGGTCAGCCTGTCTGGCCCTGTTTGTCGGCCTGGCCGGTGGTTGCGCCACCGGGCCGGGTGGCGGCTCCATCTATGTGCCCGTGGGGGGCGATGACCGCCGTTCGGCGCCGGAACCACCACGCACCAATATTCCTGATGAACAGGACGAACAGGTATGGCGCAAGAGTGAGCAACCGACGGTCACTGAGCCGGACTCGCCGAGCACCCGGGCGCCCAGCTACAGCGAATCCGGTGACCAGTTGCCGGCCGCCGCGCTCACGTTGGTGCGTGATGCTGATCAGCGCCTTCGGCAGGGTGATTCCGCCGGCGCCATCGCCCGACTGGAACGTGCCCAGCGCATTGCGCCAAGATCTTCCGAAGTCTATTTCAAGTTGGCCGAGGCTTACGTTGCCGGGGACAATCTGGGGGCTGCGGAGCAGTTTACTCTGAAGGGACTCTCGTTGGCGGGCAACGATGAACGTATGCAGCGTTCTGGCTGGTTGCTGCTGGCGGATATCCGCCGGGCTCGCGGTAACGTGGCGGGGGCCGATCAGGCTGAGGCCAGGGCTGCGGCGTTGTAACCCGGGTTGACGGAATGAATGTTCAGAGACCGTCCCTGGTCTCTGAACGCCACAGCAAAATCAGGGCTGTGGTATGGGGTCTGCCACGGTTGTTTCACCGGCAACAACGGAGACGTTCTGTTGCCCATCAAACTCCAGAGCTTCATCGGTCTCGTTGTTGTCCAGCTGGCAGCTGTAGGCGATGGTGTACTGGCCTTCGGTCAGGAATGCTGCGGTCCACTCATAGAGAGATCCGGATTCCTGAGCGGTGACCGGAACCACCATCAACGGGTTGGTGCCATCGCGAGTGACGTTCAGGTCAATCGGTTCGACATCAGCGCCTTCGTAAACGTAGACCGCACCGTCGTACTCGCAATCCGCCAAAGTGTCTTCTACGTCGTCAGTGCCTCTTGTTTGGGCAATCGTTGCGTAATCAACGGTCCCCTCAATGGCGCCAACCTCCAGGTTGTCCACGAGTCGAAGCACGGGTTTGAGCATGTAGTCGGCCAGGGCCTGCCCCTGTGGGTCGACAATGGATTTGCGCACATCAAAATCGATGGTGAAGTTGTTGCTGGAATCAGCCGCCACCACGAAGTCGCCTTTCAGCTTCAGTCCACTCTGCTCACCTGAGGGAACGGCAAGGGTGAACTGGCTGTCGCCATTGCTTTCTTTGGTCACGTAGGAGTTGTCGGTGTCGATAATCAGCCGGATTTCGTTATAGACCCCGGCCGGCACTTCCTCGTTGGTGATCAGTGGCTCGGTTACGCCGCCTTGCAGCGTGAGCAGGTCAACCACACCGGTTTCATCAAGGTTGAACTCCAGCCAGTCCCCGTCGGCCGGCTTGAGCCGGATGGCATTGAACGCGATGTTGACGCTGGACAGCTCCATGGTCGGGGCGTCGGTCAGTCCAACGGAGACCGAGCCGGTCTCACCCGATGATGAGGAGCCGCCGCTACCACCGCATGCCACCAGTGCGCTGGCCAGCGCAGAAACGACAAATACTCTGCTCATTTGCTTCATAAAACCCTCCGGTTTTTTTGGTCCAGTTCTGGCCTGGTCGTTGGGTGCCAGTCAGAACCCAACGCAGAGGGTTTGAAAAAGGTTCCGGTTGCTGCATTAACATTCGGCCATAAATCCGTCATTATCGCCTGAAGTGCACACAGGGCGGGCGTAAGATAGACTGCCCTCTTCCAGAATTTCGATCAGGCAGTTGGTCTTTGGCAATTTTCCCTTTCCGCCCGTCCGCACAGAAACGTTTCCATCGGTTGGTTCAGCCCCACCTCGAGGGGATGTATGCGTTTGCCTACCGTTTGACCGGAACCCGTCAGGACGCTGAGGATCTGGTGCAGGATGTGGTCGTCAAACTGTATCCCCGATTATCCGAACTGGAGACGGTGGAACAGCTTCGACCCTGGCTGAACCGTGTGCTTTATCGTCAGTTTGTGGATTCGATTCGCCGCAGGGGGCGCCGTGCCGACCGGGCAGCCAGTGAACTCATGGAGGCGGACCACCAGGCGGATTGGTTCGATGCGCTGGAATCTGATGATGCCACGCCAGAACTTGTCTTCGATCAGTCGCGCCTCGGCTTCATGCTGGACGAGGCTATGGACCGGCTTTCGCCAGATCAGAGAACCTTGCTGCTTCTGCATGATGTTGACGGCTGGCGACAGGAGGATGTGGCCGAGGTACTGGGTGTTGCGGTTGGTACCGTGAAGTCGCGATTACATCGCAGCCGCGCCACGTTGAGAAAATACCTGCAGCAGCGCATGGAACCGGGAAGCAACGTCCGGCGTGTTGAGGAGTGAGGTGATGACCATGTCCTGTCCAAGCATTCGATCACAATTACCTGATTATGTCAGGGCGACACTCTCCGAGAATGAGGCGGCAGTGGTGCGTGAGCATTTGCAACGTTGCCCGCGGTGCCGGCGTCGTTGTGATATGGAAGAAGTGTTGATGTCCCGGATGGCGGCGCAGTTTGATGTGCCTCCGCCGGCCCCGGATTTTGAATCGCGGGTGTTTGGGGAGTTGTCTTCCGGTTCGGGCCGGCGTGTACACATGGCGTGGGGTGGTGCGGTGGCGGCAGCACTGGCATTGGGGTTGTTCATCGGGCAGTTCGGACTGTGGCAGCCTGATGAGGCTGGTCATGAGGCTGTCGCTGTGGCGGAGGTGGTGGACACCCCCGTTGTCGCGCCGGTGGAGAGAAGCGTACGCCTTGCATTCACGGCGGGAGAGCCCCTGGATGACGTTACCCTTACCTTGAATCTGCCGCCTCATGTGGAAATCGCAGGCTTGCCCGGGCAGCATCAGGTGCGCTGGCAGGTGAGCCTGGAACAGGGTGACAATGTGCTGGCATTACCCCTGCGGATTATGTTCCCCGGGGACGGCGAGCTTGTTGCCGAGCTGGATGCTGAAGGCCGGCAGAAAGTTTTTCGGGCCACCATACCCGATTACCCGGGGGCGAGCCGGCATGCCCCTGTGGATGTTAAGGAGCCTGCAACATGAGTGGTTATAACGGATCCCTTGGCTTCGCAACCGCTGGCCTTATACTTGCCCTGATGTCCGCGCCGGCGTTTGGCCGGGACGATCTTGACGTCACCATGCGGCTGGTTGGTGAGAATGAGGACGTAACGGAATCGGTTGCCCGTGAAATTCGGTTACCGGAGCTACCGGCACTGGAGCGTCGTTCCTCCGGGCTTGGACGTGGCGATGGTGAGCCGCCGGGCCAGCAAATTCGCGAGCAGGCCCGTGAAAAAGGGCGGGATTTTGGTCAGTCCATGTCAGAGCGTGCCCGCGACGTTCGTGAAAACCGGCCGGAGCGGCCTGGTTCCGACAAGCGCCCCGATATTGATCCTGGCAAAAAGCCGGAACTCCCGCCTCAATCCTCGAAGCCGTAACTCAAAGCTTGTGGTAACCTCGGTTTCCGTCAACGGTTTTCTATTTATTGACTGAACCCGGGGTTGTTCTTGCGTCTCCTCTTCATCTTTTTGTTTCTTCTCGGTCAGCCCCTGTTGGCCCAATCCGCATTCTCTGATGGGGCAAGCGAAGCTCTGGCCCAGGGCGTGGTCCAGTTTCAGCAAGGCAACCTTGGTCAGGCCCGGGAAAGTTTCCAGTTGGCTGCAGAGCTGGGCGTTCAGTCTCCGTCACTGCATTATAATCTGGGCGTGGTCTGTTATCGGCTGGAGGATTATCCGGCGGCCCGGCAGTGGTTTTCCCGTTTACTGGACAGCGACGATCGCGCCTTGGCCACGTACAACCTGGGCCTGGTCGCCCTTGCTGATGATCGGCCAGGCGAAGCCCGTAAATGGTTTGAGGAGAGCCTTGCGGCATCACCACCGGAATCTGTCCAGCGTCTTGCCGAGCAGCAGTTGGCAAAACTCGACGGCCTGGCACTTCTTCAGGGCGAGCGCCGAGTGGATGCCTACGGCTATTTGTCCCTCGGCGCAGGTTACGACAGCAATCTCTCGGCAACTCCTGAAGACTCCGCCAGTAATCAGGGAAGTGCGCTTGGCGAAGTGATAGCCGCTGGTTCGTTTGACTATGCATTGGATGCCCATCGTTGGCTCTCGCTGGATTTGATTGTGTTTGTTT
>NPIE01000691.1_pt4 | contig 27422 bp, 29 predicted proteins | sample 8637661 | NCBI WGS metagenome assembly NPIE01 (sample SAMN07420842, study PRJNA396082) | bioreactor metagenome | isolation source: sample BA12 brine-fed electro-methanogenic bioreactor BA | place: Japan: Kochi | collected 2016-12-09 | reverse complement strand
TGGTGCACCAGGAGAGATTCGAACTCCCGACCTACGGATTCGTAGTCCGTTTTTTTACCTATCACATAACTTAATATTGCCTACCCAAAATTAAAATATTATGTTGAATATATAGGTAGATAAATGGTACCATGTTTCACATAACACCACACAATGAAATACTACCAAATCGACAAAAACGTGGGGCAGATGTGGGGCAGAACCAAAACAACGGATCGAGGTGAGGCATGGGACAGAAGATTAAAACCAACACACCAGGAGTCAGATATCGGAGGCATGAAACCAGAAAACACGGTGTCAAATACGACCAATATTTCATGATCCGATACCGCCTTGGCGGAAAAGTAAAAGAAGAGGGGCTTGGTTGGGCCTCTGAGGGTTGGACTGAACGAAAGGCGGCGGCAGTCCTGGCAGAACTCAAGGCAAACCAGACGACCGGGGCTGGCCCTCAGACGTTACAGGAAAAAAGGGCTATATTGGAGCGTGAGAACCTGGCAAAGAAGAACCAGGCCCTCCAAGATGAACAAACCATTATGGACAACGTTTTTTTGCGGTACTGCGAAGCATCCAGCGGCAAGAAAAGCCTTAAGGACGAGAAGAATTATTATAAAAACTGGATCGCACCAGCTATTGGTAAAAAGAAGCTCGACGAAATCGTGCTGCTGGACCTGCAACGTATCCAGAAAAAGATGGAAACCGCCGGGAGGGCTCCCCGTTCAATTTCATACATCAAGAGCATCGTCCGGCAGATTTACCATTACGCCATGGATCAGAATCTTTTTGCCGGGGAAGTACCGACAACAAGGTTCTTGAAAGGGAAGAACCAGAAGAAATTTGACAACAAGCGGCAACGGTATCTTTCCCCAGACCAGGCCGACGAGCTCCTGGTTGAGATTCGCAAACATTCCGAAACTACTTATCGCGTCGCCCTTCTCTCTCTTAATTCCGCCATGCGCTTTGGCGAGATCGCCGGGTTGCGCTGGCAACATATCAACACCAGCAACCGGGAAATCATCGTCCTTGATCCGAAAAACAATGAATCTCGATCTGTTTACATGACAGATACCGTGCTCAGAATGTTTGAGGAAATGAAGCGTGGCAAGCCTGACGACCTGGTTTTTCCTGCACGTCAGCCAAAATATTACGAGAGTACGCAACAACCGATGAAAGCGGTTTCCAAGGTGTTTGACCGGGCGGTGGCCACCCTGAGGTTGAACGAAGGGATCACCGACCGGCGCATGAGAATAGTATTTCACAGCCTTCGCCATTCGTGCGCGTCTTGGTTGGTTAATGCTGGTATAGAGCTACCGACCATTGCACGGATACTTGGTCATAAGAGTATCGCCATGACGATGAGATATTCTCATGTTGACGACGAAACGGTGGCTGACGCTATGTCTGTGCTCGATCAAAAGCAGAATGGCAAATTCCGCAAGGTGGTGGCCGTGGAGGGGGGGCGATGAGCATCTTATCTGAAAGCACAAGAACAAACCTCATGACGATAATCGGTAATGATAAGGCTGTTGATGCGGTTGAATCGGCGTGTCGCCGATTCATTAGGATGAGAGAAGACCTTAGCGGCCGATCAAGCGCTGGGACGGTCAACAAAAAGCTCTTAGAACTGAACAGTCATCTACTCGCTATAAGTGAGATTCTCGGCGACAGGGCGGTTGGCGAGAAGATTAGCCTTTTGATCCAGGAACACAGATATTTCGAACTGGCGAGGGATTTACCAGAAATGAAACGCACTGTTGTGAAACTTTCCAGACTAACAGACGAAGTTGAAAAACTAAAACCAGGTAGGCCAACAGGAGACCGAGACCGTGCTCTTTGGCATCTTGGTGTCAGCTTCTATGAGATCTGCGAAAAATCGGGCATAGAGGTCAAAAAGAGTAACCCCAAGGGAAAAACCGATAGTGTTCTGCACAAGATACTAGACGAAATACGGGAACCACTCGGCATTGGAGCAGGCGAAGCCAACGGGATATTCAACAACGTCATCGAGGAAATCAAAAACCATCCGCAACACATTGGAATAACATTATGATAAATAACACCCTATTTTCCCACAATATTTATCATAACAAATTCATATAGTTACACTTGACCCCACCATAAACAGCCGTATAAGTGCATTATCAACATCAACCACGTTTGATGAGGTGATGCACATGTCTAGCAAAGAAATAGCCATAGAAACCATTCGTCGTGCTGCAGACAAGTGGCCGACCTCTTTTGTTCCTCGTCCCAAATTTCCTGATTTCAGCGGCGGTCTCTATTCCACTGGATACCTGGCGAATCTCGATAGTTCCGGAAAAGGCCCAAAGGGCGCTTTTCGGATCGGTCGTCAGATATGTTATCCGGTCGAGTCTGTTTGTGATTGGCTGATTGAACGGATCGGCGCGACTGAATAGGAGTGGCGGAATGAAAATTATCAATCCTTACCGGCGGTTTCGTGGCGCGTTTATTCCTAACGCCATAATGGAATATCGGGAGATATCGCAGTCAGCCAAACTCTTATGGGCGCGATTGGCTCAACACGCAGGTGAAGACGGTGATTGTCGCCCAAGCCTGAAAAAGGTCGCCGCTGAAATAGGGTTAGGCGAATCAGCGGCTAGAGATGCGCTTAGGCAGTTAGAGCGCCAATGTCTCCTTTTGGTTAAGGAGCGTATCGTCAACAATCAGCAGCGTTCGAACCAATACTTTTTTCTCGATCACGAAATATTTCATGACCAAAAATCATTGCCGCCGGAAACTGGTACAAGGGGTGCAGGAAACCGGGGGGTGGGGGTGCAGGAAACCGGGGGGTGGGGGTGCAGGAAACCGGAGACAGAAGAGAATCCGTTAAGAGAATCAGGAAGAGATTTTTCTTCGTCCGGGCAAGAAAACTGCCCTGACGGCGCCGCAGGAAAACCAAAAAAATATCACGGCACCGATGAAGACCATGATCTGGCAAAACGGATCTATGAGGCGGTGCTCGTTGTAAACGCCACGATCAAAGAACCAAATTGGGACCGGTGGGCTAACTCCATCCGCCTGATGAGAGAGCAGGACAAGCGGTCTCATGATGAGATCTGGCACGTATTTGATTGGGCGAATCGTGATTCTTTCTGGTGCAGCAATATCCTTTCACCTGACAAGCTCCGGGAGAAATATCCGCAACTGGCACCAAAAGCGGGGATAGTGCGGAAGATGCGGCCTGATGCACGGAAGGTCCGTGTTGCTGCTGATGATCGGAAGTGTGGTGCCTGCGTGTGGCTCGGATCCGGAAAGTGGTTCTGCAGAGCGGGTGACGGAGATCATGAGCGGGCTGTTGCCGGGTGCGATTTTTATCGAACGAAGGAGGCTGAGACGCTGCCATTATGAAGCGAAAGCGGAAGAAAGCACAGATCCGGTGGGGATTCGATTCTCCGGAATATTCCTCGATGAGCACAGAATGTCGGGCAGCTGTTCACATCCTGGAGGCCCGGTTTCTCTTGACCGGCAAACGTGATTTCGCCGGACAGGATGTCGAAAGGTGGTTCCGAATTTTAACCGAAGAGGAAAGTGATGGCCAAGTCTCTTGAGTTCTTACTGGCAATAGAGAACACGCGCTTTAACCGATCACTCGACGCTGCCGAGAGCAAGGTTCGTACTATCGGCCGCAAGATGGCCGATGGCCTTGATCCTGCCATTAACAAGATGAAGGCGATGAGGTCAGGAATGGCTAATATTGCCGCCGTCGGCATTGCTGCCGGGGCTGCTGCTGCGGTGGTCGGCCTGGCTAAGCTGAATGGCTTTATTCAGGAGTCCGTCGAGCTGGCCGGGGTGCAAGAGCAGGCCGAGGCGAAACTCAAAGCGGTTCTTGAGGCGACCGGTGGAGCGGCGGGACTGACAGCGGAGCAACTGAAGGAGTACGCAGGCCGGTTGCAAGACATCACCACTTATGGAGATGAAACGACCATTTCGGCCATGGCGGTACTTGGCACCTTCAAGCAGATCAAGGGAGACAACTTCAAGGCGGCGACCAAGGCGGCGATGGATATGTCCGCCGTGATGGGTACCGATCTGGAGAGCAATATTCTGCAAATCGGCAAAGCACTGAATGACCCGATCAAGGGTCTTGATGGGCTGGGCCGGGCTGGGGTTAAGTTCACCGAGCAACAAAAGGCGCAGATTACGGCGCTTGCTGAAAACGGCAAGATGATGGAGGCGCAGAAGATTATCATTGCCGAGTTGCAGGGCCAGTTCGGCGGGGCAGCTGAGGCTTTGCGCGGGACGTTCGGTGGAGCTCTTGATGCGGTTAAGGGACGTTATGCCGACCTGAAAGAAGAGGTTGGTTTCGCTATTACGAACAACGAATTTTTCCTCGAAGGCCTGAAGGTGCTGGAGGCACAAGTCCTCTCCTGGACCACGTACATGAAAGAGAACGGCGCAGAGGTCCGGGAGTATGCCAAGCAGGGGGCCTTGGCGCTGCTCTCTCTCGCTGAGGCAGGATTGACGACAGCAGACTTCCTGTATCGAGGGTTCCAGGGTATTGCCGGAACGTTTCAAGGATTGGCGGCGCTGTCGTTGGGGGTGTCTGGTGGCATCTTCAAAATTGTCCAAGCCGGGGCTGCACTTACTGATTTTCTCGGGATTACCGAGGGTGAGTTCGAGCGTTGGGGCATCGAGGCCGAGGGTGCTTTTGGAGCCGCTGGGGATCTGGCGAAGAAAACGGTAGATAGCTTCAGGGGAATGGTCGAGGGAGAACCGAAAATAAGGGCCGCTAAAGAGGCGTTGGCAGGGTTTCGCCAAGAAATTGAAAATATCCCATCTGACGCGGTAGACGTTTCAGCCGAGGCCAAAAAAACCATAGATGCTACCGATTCACTACGCGACGGGACCAAGCAGTACACAGAGGAAATGGTCAAGGTCAACGATCAATGGGTTGTTCAGAAACGAGAAGTGGCTGATGTTGGCGAAGAGGTAAAGAAAATTGAACAGACATTGAACAGACTTGATGGTCGTGAAATCAATGTCACGGTGATCGAGAAGCTTCAGCAAGGCAAGATGTATGGCGGCATGATCGGCATGGCTACGGGCGGCTACCTGGCCATGCGCAGCATGATGGCCGGTGGATACTTCCCCGGCTTCGGTGGTGGTGACCGTCGTCATGTCGTGGCCGAGGACGGAGAGTACATGCTCGATAAGTGGCGGGTGCGTGATCTCGGATTAAAGACTGTGATGGACCTACATCGAGGCCGTTACGCTGCTGTCATTGACTCGCTGATGCGACGGGTTAGCGGGGCGCTACCGATGCAGAACGGCGGGCTGGTCGGCGCTGGTGCTGCTGGTGGGGGAAGTCGGGAGATAACAATTACCTTCGCTGGTCCTGGTGGTCACTCACCTCGTGGGCGATTCTCCGAGAATGATGGGGAACAGCTGGTCAGGTTATTTCAGCAAATGGCAATCGGATCATCATAACAAAAAAAACGGGAGAACAATCATGTTGGGACCATTCGAAAACAAAGCGCAAGACGTTCTTGGTGAGGCATCAACGAGAGTGGCCGAGGCACATCTCGAGGCTGGCAGCGAGTGTATCTGTGGGGGCAAACCACAAATGTATTTCAATATGGTAGTGAAAACAAAGCCGCCGCAGCTGCTGGCTTTTACATTGTGCACGAGGTGTCTCGCAAAGCCAGTGCGTCAGGTGATGAAAGAGATCCTCGATGTTATGTCTTGTGGATCACAGTCCAACCAGATGACGATGTGATGGGGAGGGGCGGGTCAAATCTCTACCAACCCCGCCTACACAGCCGTTTGGCAGTCTTTCTGAACCGTCGGCGAGTTTCGAGGGGGGGGTTAAATTGGGATTGAGGGGTAATTGATATGGGACAGCGACGGGGACCATTGCCGCGACCGGCTAAAATACACAAGCTGCACGGGGCATACAGGGAAGATCGTCATGGAGGAGGGTTGAATGTCAAGCCCACCCTGCCTGACCCTCCTGACTGGTTAGATAAGGTTGCTTTGGCTGAATGGAACCGCATTGCACCAGAACTCTATAAGCTCGGAGTCCTAACCTCACTCGATACTGTGTTGCTGCAGATGTATGTGGTGGTCTATAGCCGGTGGATCAAGGCGGAGGCTGAGCTGCTTAAGGATCGTGAGTCAAAACCGGAGGTCATGCGCACGCCAAACGGATATCAACAGCAAAGCGCATGGCTGACGATCAGTAGCAACTGTATCAAGCAGATGCAGAGCCTTTGCGCTGAATTCGGGCTCAGCCCGGCAACCAGGGCGCGTATCAAACTAATTGAGTCCCGGCCGCAACAACTGGACTTGCTCGGGATGCTGGATAGGTTCGGTGAAAACATGGCCAGGTCAGGTGGTAAGTGATGATTGTCATATCAGGAACACCGCGGGCCTTTGAGCGATTCCTCAGGCAACAGGGTATCAGCGTGAACCAATCTCAAAGGCTCGTTGCCGAGATGAAAAAGTCTGACCTGCTGCGGCTCGAAGAAGAGCGGAGCAGCATTTTACATAAAACCGCCGCTTTTTTGGGGCGGGCTTGTCGAAAACGGAGGGATTCCGCAAGTAGGCCGGCCGGCATGAAGGCAGAGTCATTGCGGGGGGACCCCGTAACAGATAAGCAACAATCCGGTCGTGATCTTGACTAGGCAACGAAAAATCAAAATCACGAAAGGTGAAACGATGAGTTACGAACTGAAGCAAAAACTAGACCAAATCGGCACAGCATTTGAGACTTTCAAGCGACACCATGACCAGCGCCTGGACGCCATCGAGGCCAAGGGTAAGTACGACCCATTGCTGGAAGAGCGAGTGGACAAGGCGAATCGCGATATTACAAACCTGCAGAAGGAACTTGACGCGATCATCAAGAACAAAAACCGCAAATATTTTTCCGTCGATCCGAGCGAAGACTCTGAATACAAGAAGGAGTTTTGCGGTCATTATCTCCGCAAGGGCGTTACTGATGGTGTTCTCGATCTCAAGTCCCTGAGCACTGACAGTGACCCGGACGGCGGCTTTGCCGTCCCGGAAGAAATGGAAAACCGGGTCCGCTCCATCCTAACCGAGCGAAGTGCAATCCGGCGCCTGGCTCGGTCGGTGGTGTCGAGTTCCAAGGATCACACGGTCATTGTAAGCCGCGGTGGCACGGAATCTGGATGGGTCAGCGAAAAAGAAGACCGGGATGAGACCGGAGGCAGCCAGATCGCGACCATCACTATCGTTCCTGGCGAGATGTACGCCATGCCGAAATCTACCCAGCGTTTGCTTGACGATGCCAGTTTTGATATTGCAGCATGGATCGAGGCTGAGATATCCGTTGAGTTTTCGCGGCGGGAAGGAGTGGCGCTTGTCAGTGGCAACGGAGTTAAGCAGCCGAGAGGCATCCTGGGCTATGACACCGTAGCTAATTCCTCTTATGCCTGGGGCAAGGTTGGTTATATCCCTTCCGGGGCTGCCTCCACCTTCACGAATCCTGATATGCTGATCGAGTTGCAGCACGCGCTAAAAAGCTATTTTCGCAGTGGCGCGAGCTGGGTAATGTCCGATTCAACACAGGAGCACATCCGGAAAATGAAGGATGGTGAAGGGCAATATATATGGCGGCCTGGGTTGGAAGCAGGATCCCCGAACATTCTTCTCGGCAAACCGGTAGAAATTGACGACAACATGCCGTCCATCGGCGCGGGTGAATACCCGGTAGCCTTCGGCAATTTTCGAGAAGGTTATACCATTGTCGATCGAGGACAGACGCAGATCCTTCGCGATCCGTACACGCAGAAACCCTATGTGCTGTTTTATGTGACCAAGCGTGTCGGCGGCGGGATCACCGACTATGCAGCAATCAAGCTGTTGAAAGTGGCATCTTCGTAAAATCGTACGCTGCCGGCGGGCCTGGCGAGCCTGTCATGTATTCCTGGTAGCGTGGGGCGGGCCGGGTTGTCCGGCCCGTTCGCCACTTTACGACTCGGTGGTGGAAATTGTTGAATTCATAACCAACAAAATCAGGAGGAAAATAGTGTGCTACCTGTTGCAATCCTGCGGGCAGCGTGCTATTCTGGGTATGTCAACTATGAGGGTGCACAGCCAGCACCATAAAAACGGCTTTTTTTGTGCCCATACAATTTGCCGAACCGTGGGGTAATCGTGAGATCCCCAAGCCCTCATAGGCTGACAACGGTTCGGCATTTTTTATTGGGAGGTTTACCATGGCTAAGGAACAGAATATCAAGGCACGGACAGAAGAGAGCGCTGATATTCAATCAAAAGCCGCATACATTGCGGGAATAATCAATTTCACCGTTTACGCACTAGAAGATGACAAAGATTTTAAGTCACTTCCAAAAGAAATCAGTAATGGGGTGATGAACTGTCTTTATGAAGCCGAGGATATAATCGAAAAAATGAATGACCTGCTCGAAGAACACCTAAGGGAAGCGATCTGACAGCCATTATCTAACCATTTTTTCGGGAGGTTCATCATGGAAAAAACTATGGCGCGGCGGGAAGAGTATGACCAGTTGTCTTATAAATCTTGCCAGGTTGTATCAAAAATCAAGTTTGCCACTTACTTTTTGGGTGAAGATGAAGATTTCCGGGAGAGTTGCCCTGACTACGGGAGTGGGGTCGTTGCTATGCTTGATGAAGCGCAAGATACCATTGAACGAATGAGACAATTGCTCGATGAGTATCACCATATCCTGCTGTATGGCAAGGAAGCCGCCGAGGATAAAAAAGCGGCCGAGGCTGTCGGGCTATGAGCAATTTCTTGGAGGTTTCCGTGGTGTCGCAACGGTTGAACGTGTCACCGGCGACGGTCTATCGCCTGATCCAGCGCGGCAAGCTGCGGGCGATCCGGGCCGGGGTGTCGCGAGGCATCCGCGTGCGGAAAGAATCGGTTGCCGAGTTCGAGGAACAGCGGCGAATTGAGGCCGAAGAAGGATGGTGACGGCCATCTGGCCGGGAACAGACAAGGGGCAGACCGGGAAACCGGCTGTCCCTTTTTCTTTGGTTTCGTGGGGCAAGAAAAACGTGGGGCAGGCGTGGGGCAACGAATAACAGGAAACAAAAAAGGGTTTCCGGAATGCCCCGGAAACCCTTGATTTTACTGGTGCACCAGGAGAGATTCGAACTCCCGACCTACGGATTCGTAGTCCGTTGCTCTATCCAACTGAGCTACTGGTGCATGAGAGAGGGTGACTATACTTCAGAAAAAGCGGCAACTCAAGCCTGTTTTTTGGCACCCTCTTCTTTTTCAGCCTTCTCGAACGCGATCTCGTGCTCGAGCGGTTTCATCGCCGGATCACCGCTAATAATGACCTTGGTTTCATACTGCTCTTCCAGTTCCATAATTTCCTGACGCTTGTTGTTGAGCAGGTATTGAGCGATATCCAGCGGAAAACTGCAATTGACCCGGACCACCTGCTTGCGGCTGGCACCGGTATGGATCCGGCGCAAGTAAAACAAGGCCTGGGTCTCAACCGAGCGAACGGTGCCTCGCCCGCGACAATGCTCGCAGATGCGGTAATTGCCCGACTCGATCGGAGAACCGAGTTTCTGGCGCGAAATCTGCAGCAGGCCGAACCGTGAGATTCGGGTGATATCGACCTTGGCTTTGTCACGTTTCATCGAGTTCTTGACCTGCTTCTCCACCTCGCGGATATGCTTGCTGCTGCGCATATCAATAAAGTCGACGACGATCAGGCCGCCGAGATCACGCAGTCGAAGCTGACGGGCAAGTTCGGTGGCCGCCTCCATGTTGGCTTGGAAGATAGTCTCCTCGAAATTCTGCCCTTTACCGGTCGATCCCGAGTTGACGTCGATAGAGACAAGCGCTTCGGTCGGCTCGATAACGATTGAGCCGCCGCCGGGCAGACTGACTCGGGGCTGATAGATCGATTCGATCTGATCCTCAACGCTGTAGTGGTTGAAGACCGGACGCGCGCCCTTGTGCAGTTTGACCCTTACCGTTCGCTGCTTGGCGGGCAACATCTCGACGAATTCGCTGACCTTTTCCAGGGCCGCTTCGTCGTCGACAAGAATCTCCTGGATATCGGGATCGAAGTGTTCGCGTAAAAAACGCATGACGCAGTTGTGGTCTTGGTAAAGCAGACCGACTCCGTCCATTTTCTGTCCCTTTTCCTTGATTTCCCGCCACAACCGCAGCAGATAGCGGACATCTCGGGACAGAGCGGTCTTGGTGATGTCGACGCTGGCGGTCCTGACGATCCAGCCGATACCCTCAGGGATCTGCAGCGAATTCATGATTTCGCGCAACTCGTTGCGCCGCTCTTCCCCGGATATCTTGCGCGACACCCCTTCCGACTCGGAGCCGGGCATCAAGACCACGCAGCGACCGGGCAGCGACAGATAGGTGGTCAGGTTGGCCCCTTTTTTACCCACCTCTTCCTTGACGACTTGGACAAGCATCTCCTGCCCTTTCTCCATTACGTCGGAGATGCTCAGTTTTTTCCATTGCTGCTGATCGACCAACGCCCGCACCTCGGCACTGAGGTTCTGACGATAGTATTCGGGATGAATCTCGCTAAACGTCAAAAACCCGTTCTTTTCAGTGCCGTAATCGACAAACGCTGCCTGCAGGTTCGGCTCGATGGCCATCACCCGGGCCTTGTAAATATTGTTGCGGGTCTGAACCCTGCTGACGCTGCTGACATAGAGCGACTCAAGTCGCCCGTCCTCGAGCAGGGCCAGGCGGCACTCTTCCGGCTCATCAGCATTGATCAGCAACTTGACCACCGGCTTGTGTTCCGTGCGGCCGCCCTCTTTGGTGGTTGACTCGGCCTTGCCGGATCTGCCGGCCGCGGACGGGGCATCACCATCCTTGTCCGCCGCTTTTTCGTCGATGCCGGGCTCTGCCTGTTCTGTCTGGTCCCGATCTTCCGCGGCACTATCCGTCTGTTCGCCGGTTTCCGATTCTTTTTTCTGTCGGCTCGATTTCCTGCGACCACCGCGACGTCCCCTGCTCCGTTTGCTGCGGCGCTCTTCTTTCGGTACCTCGCTCTTTTCTTCTTCACCGGCCGCTGCCGGCTGCTTTACCTCAACGGGTTCTCCAGGCGCAGTATGTTCGGCAGGTACAGCCGACACAGCCGGCGGCGTTCCTGGGGCCCGTGAGTCATTCAACTCCTCGGGGGCCTGTCCCTCTTTGGTCTGGTTGGCAGACTGATCAGGTAAGACTGGCTTCTTGCTGCTTTTTCCGGCAGGGCGCCGACCGCGTGCTTTCTTTTTCGGGGGAGTACCTGTTGGTGCCGCAGGTTCCGCTTCACGTTCCTGTTCGACGGGCGGGCTTGGCTGCTGATCCGGCTCTTTGGTGAGCAAAGCGCTTTTCCACCAGGCTCCGGTTGTTGCCTTGACCGGCGTTTTCGACTTGCTTTTCTTTTCCTTTTCGGACTGGTCCTGCTTTGACTCCGTCATATAAATCCTTTATACGGCTGCCCCACTGAGCAGTGCAGGGCGCCGACACCTTTCAGGTGTCAGGTTGGCAGTTCACGGACTATTGCACCGATCTGCACAACGGACACCAAACGATTCTTCGGCAACCTCCGTTATCGGCCGCCGTTCTTCCGATACTATTCAATCCGTTTTCAGCCCGGGGCCGGCTCGAATGCAATCATTCAGTCATCGTGCCCAAGCTACCGCGGACGAATAATACCGCTCCATTTCCTGCATGGCCGATCCTGGCCGGCAAACATCTGCTCGCGACGAGTGCCGCCGGTCTCCATGCCCTCGTACCAGCCGAGATACTGCTGTTCCGCGAAAAAACGCGCGCTCCGTCTTGAGGACGGCTAGAAGCGCTGCGCCGGAACTTCGATTGCGAATTGCCGGCCGGTTTTGACCGCCTGAGATGGCTTGGACAGGGGGCAGAACGTGCCCTGATCGGAAAAAAAACTGTCTTTGTCAGCCATAAGCGGTGAGTTGCCTGAAAAATAAAACAAATGCACGATATTATCAAGACGAAACTATTACTTTTGGCTTGACACCGAGCGGACCGGCCCGTACATTTCGGAGCTTGAGGGAGGGTTTCCGCTGCCCCCATCGGGCGGAACACCGTGACCACACAACCTCCGTACAAGCAGGTCCTGTCTTTGCAAAAGGAGTATACCGTGACAATGCAGCTGCCAGGTATGTCTTTTCTCCGTCCGGGTGTCTTGGCCGTTTTTCTTCTGCTACTCGCCGGTCCCGTCGCGCAACTCCGGGCGGCTGAATCCGTGGCCACCGAAGAATGGGATATAACCGCCGACAAGCTGACCAGGTTCGATCAACCGGCAAGTATCGTCGCCGAGGGCAATATTGTCTTGGTTAAGCGAAAGCAGCTGCCTCCGAAAAAACAGACAGCCGACGGCGACACGACCGACTGGTCTGAACTACTTGAAGAAGAAGCACAGGTGGAAGAAGTCACCCCGGCGGATCTTGAAGTAGAACAGGAGCCGGTTTATGAAACCGAGATCACCATTACCGCCGACTGGGCCGTCTATGATATTGCCCTCAACATGATCAAGGCGCGGGGCAATGTCTCGGTAATCACCGAAGACGAGCAACTCTACGCCGAGCAGGGCGAGGTCAACCTCGAGCAGGAAACCGGCACCTTCAAGCAAGCAACCATTATCCGCAAGCAGCATGATCTGCATCTGGAAGGCGAAGTCATCGAAAAGACCGGTTACAAGACCTATCGCGTGGAAGATGGCTGGGTCATCACCTGTAAAGTCGATCAGGGGAAGACAGCTCCCTGGAGCTTTGCTGCCAGCGAAGCGGTCATCGAACAGGACGGCTACGCGGTACTCAGCCATGCCCGCTTCCGCATCAAGGACGTCCCGGTCTTCTACACCCCGTGGCTGATGATTCCGGCCAAGAGCAAGCGTGAGACCGGCTTCCTTCTGCCGGAACTGATCTCCAGCGAGAACGGCGGCTTCGGATTCAACCTGCCCTTTTTCTGGAACATTTCCGACTCCACCGATGTGACCGTTTACACCCAGTACATGGCCGATCGGGGGTACATGCCCGGCCTGGAGTTCCGTTACGTTAAGAGCGAAACGGAGAAAGGTCTGATCATGGCCAACTATCTCAACGATGATTTGAGTGGCGATACCGACTCTTCCTACTACATCGACACCGAATTTACCCACGACAACGAAGAACGCTATTGGGTCCGCGCCAAGGCCGACCATGACTTCAGCGGCGGCTGGACCTCCCGTTTCGATATCGATATCGTCTCCGACCGTGACTACCTGACAGAGTTCAATACCGGCATGACCGGTTTCAGCACCACCAACGAACGATTCCTGAAAACGTTCGGGCGCAGCCTGCAAAACAAGACCGACGATCAGCGCAGCAACACCTTCAGCCTGTTGAAATCATGGGGAAGCACCTCCCTGACCGGTGAACTGCTAGCCATCAACGATGTCCGCGCCGATAAAAGCGGCAACAGCCCACTGTGGAATCTCCCCTCGGTCGACTACACCGGCACGCTGCCCCTCGAGGGATTCGGCGATTTCACCCTGTCATGGGATTCATCTTATTACAATTTCTGGCGGGAGGAAGGGATCGGCGGTCACCGGGTCGATATCAACCCACGCTTGAGCGCCCCGCTACCGATCAGCCAGTATCTCGAATCACGGGCGGAGATCGGTATCCGCGACACCTTCTACTCCGTGCAGGAATATGGCGATGCCGAGTGGACGGAAGACACGACGCAAAACCGTTTTCTCTACAACTTCAACGCCGAGATCGGCACCACACTGATGCGTGCATTCGCCCTTGACGGCGATCAGGGTGACAGTATCAACCACCAGATCAGGCCGTATGTCCTCTACAGTTTCACCCCCGATGTCGATCAGGATGAGCTGCCGTGGTACGACGGCGTCGACCGCGTCGGTGAACAAAACCAGATTACCTACGGAGTGGACAACTTCCTCAATCTCTTTGAGGGAGATACCGAAGAACGGGAATTCGCCCACCTGAAGATCAAGCAGAATTACAGCCTGCTCGATGAAGATTCCGATGAGCCGTTTTCCGCGATCAACATGCGGTTGCGCCTGCAACCGATCCAGCGCCTCACCTTTGATTATCGCACCGATTTCGACGTCTACGGCGACGGTTTCGTCCGTCACTTTGTCGAGGGCGCCTACAGCACTGATCGCGGCGACTATTTCGAACTCGAGTATGTCTTTGACGATAGCGCCAACAGCGAGCAGGTGAACGGCACCATCGCCACCTATCTGCTGGCCAATTGGCGAACCGAGATCAGTTTCGAACACTCGATATCCGAAGGAGAAACCAACGAGGCGGACGCCGCACTGATCTACCAGGCCCCCTGCTGGTCGGTCGAATTCGCCACCCAGTACACGCCGACCGACACCTCTTTTATGGTGGTGTTCAATCTGGCCAATCTCGGCAGCCCGATCGGCTTTTCTTACTAAGCACGTTCACCGGTCCGGCACGCTACGTGACGGACCGGTAGTATTATTCATGCCATTTTCCGAGCGACCGCAGTCCGCGCATTTTGATGTTTTCAACGGTGATGCCGACGGTATCTGCTCCTTGCACCAGCTTCGCCTGGCCACACCGATAGACGACACCCGTCTGGTCACCGGGGTCAAGAGAGAGATCACGCTGCTCAATCGTCTTGCCGATGTTCGCAACAGCACCATCACGGTGCTCGACATTTCCCTCGACAGTAACCGACAGGCACTCCTCAGCCTGCTTGCCGCCGGCAACGAAATAACCTACTTCGACCACCATTACGCCGGTGAAATACCAAGCATTTCAGCGCTGACCACCCATATCGATCCGGCACCGGACTGCTGCACATCGTTGATCGTCGATCGGATGCTCGCCGGCCGTTTCCGATTATGGGCACTATGCGGCGCCTTCGGCGACAACCTCCATGCCGTCGCCACAACAATGGGTGCCGACAGCCGATTATCCGAGCGAGAGCTCGCCATCCTCAGAGAAATCGGAGAACTCCTCAATTACAACGGCTACGGCAACAGCCTGCAGGATCTCTATTTCTCACCGGACAAACTCTACCTCTCGCTCAGTGCCTACAAAGATCCGTTTACCTTTTATGCTCAATCCAAGACACTCCAGACACTGAAAACCGGCTATGCCAACGACATGTCAATGGCCCTGAGTCAACCGATCTTCTCAGCCAGCGGCGCTAATCGCATTTTCCGCCTGCCTTACGGCCCGTGGTCACGGCGTGTCTCCGGCGTCTTTGCCAACCTCAAGGCACGGGAGAATCCGGAAGGTGCGCACGCCCTGATAACCGAAAACGGCGACGGCACCCTGCGTATCAGTGTCCGCGCCCCGCTGGCCGATCGGCGCGATGCCGATACCCTGTGCCGCTCATTCCCCGGCGGTGGCGGACGTGCCGCGGCAGCCGGCATCAACTCCCTGCCCGAAGATCAACTCAATCGCTTTGTGGCGGCTTTTAACCATACCTATCGCTGATATGAATCCGATTATGCCTCTCTCCCGTCTTCTTCGCACCGCTTCTGCCGGGTGTCACCACCTGCATTTGCTCATTGCCGCTCTGGTCCTTCTCGCCGCTACCGGCTTTGCCGGCCCTGTTCAGGCAGCCAAACCGCTGGCTGCCGACCTGGTAACCGACGGCCAGGCCATCGACCTGGACAGCGACAGATATCGTGAACTGTTTACCGAACTGCAGCGCGATCACAACTTTACCGAAGACGAACTTACGTCTCTGTTTGCCGGTGTGCGCATCAACAAAAAGGTTCTCGAACTGATGGATCGGCAATGGGAGGCCAAACCGTATCATCAGTACCGACCGCTTTTCGTCACCGCCAAGACCATCGCCACCGGCAAGAAGAAATTGCTCGAACACAGCGAGCTGCTCGACCGGATCGAAAAAGAGTTCGGTGTCGACCGAGAAGTTATTGTAGCTATCTGGGGAATCGAATCACGGTTCGGGACTCACCGGGGCAGCTTTCCGGTTTTCGAAACACTGAACACCTTGTTCGATGCCTATCCGCGCCGATCGAGTTTTTTCAGGACCCAGCTTATCCACTTCCTCGAGGTCTGTCGGGAAAACGGCCTCGATCCGCTGCAGGTCAAGGGCTCTTATGCCGGAGCCTTCGGTCAGCCGCAATTTATACCGTCCAGTTTCAACGAATATGCGGTCAGTTTCGACGACGACGAGATCAGAGATGTCTTCACCTCGATCGACGATATCTTCGCGTCCATCGCCAACTACCTGCGACGTTTCCACTGGACCCTGGACGCACCGGTCTATGTCGATATCGGCACGGAACTCAGCTCCGCGGAGTTGATCGCAGCTCACCGACAGGGCCGGAAAGGTAAAGTGGAGGTGACCACCGTCAGCGGCGATCAAGGAGTAAATCTGCCGGAATCGCCTGACAATCGCAAAGTGATCATCGTCGGCCTGGAACTGCCTCCCCATGAAGGGGGAGGAATTCGCTATGTCGCCGGCTATCCAAATTTCCAGGCTATCATCGAGTGGAATCATTCAAGCCGCTATGCTATGGCTGTCGCCGAACTGGCCGAAGCAATCAAAGCGGATTGAGTTGCCACAGCCGCACCGGCCGGTTTTCATGATGATACCCCCTTACCGCCGGCGACTGCAGTCTTCACTCTGGCATTCTTGCAGTGTTTTTTTTCTTCTCCTTATCGCCGGCTGTGCGCAACAATCACCGCTCACCGCGGTATCGGTCGGTAGTTACCCGCTGTTTGTCGACGACGCGCCGACAGATGGCCTGATCAAGGCCGTGGAACGGCAGATCGACTATCTGCAGCGACTTGATCCGGACCGGACTACAACCATTGACCAGTACCGGTTTTCTGTTCGCGAACAGATCGATTCACTGCACGACTTCACGACAATTATCCTCGACGAATCGGACCCGCTGACGCGGGGCCGATTGCTCAGGCAGCATTTTCACATTTTTCAGGCCGCCGGCAGAAATGGTCAGGGACAGATGCTGGTAACCGGCTACTTCGAACCAATCTACCAGGCCAGTCTGGCCAAACAGGCTCCCTACCTCTACCCGATTTACCGTAAACCCGACTCGCTGGTAACCAGATTCAACAAGCAAAGCAGCAGCCCGGAAAGCGGGCGAATCGGCCCCGACAACACCTTTCTCCCCTACTGGACGAGACGCGAAGTGGAAACCGACAATCTGCTGCGCGGCTATGAACTCGCCTATCTCCGAGATCCGCTGGACGCTTATCTCTTGCAGGTCCAGGGATCGGGCCGTCTCCGCCTGCCGGACGGATCCCTGCGCGCCGTCTCGTTTGCCGCCAGCAACGGGCGAGACTACAATAGCCTTGGCAAACTGTTCGTCGACCGGGGACTCATGGAGCGGCAGCAGGTTTCGATCCCGGCAATCAGAAGCTATTTTTCCCAACACCCGAGCGAGATGGCCGACATGCTCCGCCACAATCCTCGCATGGTCTTCTTTGACTGGGGGGATGGCAGTGGTCCCCGCGGCTCACTGGGGATGCCGCTAACTCCGGGACGCTCCGTAGCCATCGACCAGCGGGTACTGCCGACCGGGGCGATCGGCTACCTGGTAACCATGCGGCCGGTCCTCGACGAACATGGAGCCATCTCGCACTGGCGGCCATTTGGCCGTTTCGTCGTGCCGCAGGACAGCGGCTCGGCAATCACCGGGCCGGGTCGTGTCGACCTGTTCTGGGGGGGTAACGGCTATGCAGAGATCGCCGCCGGCCACATGAACCATCGGGGTACTTTATTTTTTCTCGTAAAAAAGAGCACTACGGCTTTTGATTCAGCACCGTAAATCGAGTAAGATAGATACTGGCACCGGGCCTGCCCGGTCTCTTTTAACAACCCTTATCACTGCGCATGCGACAAAGCGGATTTCCGATAACCCTGACCACCGACTTCGGCCTGGCCGATGAATATGTCGGAGTGATGAAAGGGGTCATTCTGCTGATCAACAAAGGCATCCCGATCGTTGATCTGACGCACGGCATCCAGCCTCAGGACATTCGTCAGGCCGCGCGAATCATCAACTCGAACTACAAGTATTTTCCACCCGGAACCGTACATCTCTGCGTCGTTGACCCCGGTGTCGGTACCGCCCGCCGGATCATCGCCCTGCACTGCGACACTCATTTTTTCATCGGCCCGGACAACGGTGTTTTTTCTCCGTTGATCAACGGCCCTGAATCGGTTGACGTCTACCAGGTGGAGAACCGGAAACTCTTTCTCAAGGAGGTATCGCAGACCTTCCAGGGGCGGGATATCATGGCTCCGGTCGCTGCCCGGCTCGCCTCAGGCATGTCCATCGTTCATGTCGGCCCGCGCATCGCCCGAGACTCCTGTGTCGTTATCAGCCTCCGCGATCCCGTTGTCCGGCGGGACGGCATCGCCGGTGAAGTCATCAATATCGACAGCTTCGGCAACCTCCGGAGCAACATCACCAAGGCCCACCTTAACAGAATCGATCTCGGCGACCGTCCCTGCATTACCCTGCGATCGTATGCCATCGGCTTTTGTAAAGGGAGTTACGAAGATATCGCCGACAACATGCCGGCAGCCATCATCAACAGCAGCGGAGAGCTGGAAGTCTGCGTCAAAAAGGGCAACGCCGCACGACTGCTACGGGTCGGCCGTGGAGAGAGGATTTTCGTACACGGCCATCGCAGCGGCTGTCAGGATGCCGACCTGGCGACCTGAGAGGATCGTCTACTAAACAAGTCCGTTCAGGACAACTCAGCAAATCGCTGCCAGAAGTCAGGAAATGATTTTGCCACACACTGCTCGCCGGTGATTCGGATTCCCGGCACCCGTAAACCGGCAACCGCCATGCTCATTGCCATCCGGTGGTCGTTGTAGGTATCGATTGCAGCGCCGTGCAGATCTCTGCCGCCCCGGCCGTGAATGACCATCCGATCCGGATATTCGTCGACCTGCACTCCTATCTTGCCAAGCTCGACACAGACACCATGCAAGCGGTCCGATTCCTTGATCCGCAGGTGGGCGATGTTACTGATTTCCGTCTCTCCCTCGGCAAATGCGGCAACCACCGCCAAGGTAGGCACGACATCGGGCATGGCGCCCATATCGACGGTAATTCCTTCCAGACGACCATCGCTCTCCACGGTAATTCCGAAATCAGACTGCTGTACGCTGCAGCCCATCCTGGCCAGCAGCGGAACGAACATCGTGTCGCCCTGCAGTGACGGTACCGGCACGTTGGCTACCGTGACCCGGCCGCCGGCAACAGCGGCCGCCGCCCAAAAATACGAGGCGCCCGAGGCATCGCCTTCGATCCGGTAATCGCGCGCTCGATAACGAGCCGGTTCGACCCGAAATGCGGAAAAATCCGCTGCCGTCTCCACGCCGACACCGAATTCGGCCATCACCTCCAGGGTCATGGCCACATAGGGTTTGGACAGGATTTCACCGTGCACTTCCAATTCGGCCGGTTGCCTGGCCAGCGGCGCCACAAGCAGCAACGACGAGAGGTACTGGCTGCTCTTACCCTCGGGTAGGATGGTCCTGCCGCCGCTAAGACCGGCAGCCCGGATTCGCAGCGGGGGACAGCCGGTCCCGCGTATCGACTCGATATTGACTCCCCAACCCTGCAAGGCCTCGATCAGAGGCGCGATGGGCCGCTGCTGCATGCGCTCGTCGCCGTCGATAATAACCTCGCCGGCCCCAAGCGCGGCCACCGAGGTAAGAAACCTGGTTGCGGTGCCGTTATTCCCGAGATAGAGAGGTTCTCCAGGGACGCCAATGATTCCGCCGGTCCCGTCGACATGCCAGACATCCTCCCCGGTTTCGATATGCACACCCAGCGCCCGCAATGCCCTGCTGGAGTAATCGGTATCCTCGCTGGTCAGCGGCCCCCGTAGAATCGATCGACCATCGGCGAGCGAAGCGACAATCAGGGCCCGCTGGGTGATACTTTTCGAGCCGGGCACGGTAATCGTTGCATCCAGTCCGCTGGCCGTCTGTATTTCAATCATCTATACCTTCCATCTGACTGGTTCGGCAGCGGCAGCCGGTCCCTGCCGTGCTGTTCATTGAGCGGCGCCAGGCGCACTATTGGCCTGCAGCAACGCAGCACGCATCTCTTCCACCGGCGCGGTGCGCCCGGTCCACAGCTCGCATTGAGCAACTCCCTGATAGAGGAGCATCTGCAGGCCGTCAACGCAGCGACAGCCGACCGCGGCGGCCTCCCGGAGCAATCGCGTCTGCAGGGGGCTATAGACGATATCCATGACCACCGCAAAAGAGCTCAGTACATCGCGGTGGACCGGGCTGTCCTCGGCTTTCGGGGCCATACCGACCGAGGTGGCGTTGACCAGGATCTCGGCCGACCGGGATCCGGTGCGTTCAAGCGGCAGCCACGGACAACCGAGCGCATCGGCTAGAGCCCGCCCCCGTTTCTCGGTGCGACTGTGAATTGCGATCGTCGCACCGGCTTCCATGAGGCCGAAACCGACCGCCCGGGCCGCCCCGCCGGCACCGAGAATGACCGCCCGGCTGCCGGCCAGCGAGATCTCCTCGGCCAGCGCTCGATTGGCACCCAACCAGTCGGTATTGGTCCCGAACAACTCACGCTCGCCGTTCACCTCACGGACCTGAATCGTGTTCACCGCGCCGATGCGGGCTGCTACCGGATCGATTTCATCGAGCCAGGCAAGCACCGCTTCCTTGTAGGGGATGGTGACACTGAGCCCGGACAGACCAAGGTTGCGCACCGCGGCGAACACTCCATCGAGGCGGATCACCTCAAACGGGACATAGACCCGGTTTTCCCCGAGAGCGGCAAACGCCGCATTGTGCATGGCCGGACTCAGGGAATGTGCCACCGGATTGCCGAGAATACCGTAAACCTTTGTTGAGCCGTTAATGTCCATGATCTCATTCGGTACGAGCGGAAGAAGCAGCGACAAACTGATCGAGGATGGTCCGCGCCTGTTCAATGTCAATTTGTCCTGGGGCAGTGGCCGCAACGCCCGGCACGGCACAATAGGTCATGTAGCCTCCAAGCTCCACGCTAGCCAGCCGGCTGATCATTCCCGGTTGTCCCATGCAGAAGGCGGCAAGAGGGAAGGATGTGGTGAGCGCCTCTGCCAGCAGCCGCAAGATCCGCAGGACATCGAGCTGACTGTGCGCCATGGTGACGATTTTACCTACATCGCACCCGGCCTGCCGCATCTGCTGCAAGACTGCACGCAGTTCCGGCCATGCCGGGGTATGCAGGAAATCGTGCCAGGAGATAAGGAGTCTGCCCCCCGCTGCCGCGGTCGCTTCCCGCAGCAGCCGCCGGCTTTGCTCGGGAGCCCGCAACTCGCAATCGATATAGGCGGCACCCGCTGCCGCCGCCCTGAGCAGCGGCTGAATGCGCGACACTTCCGGACCGTGAAAATGGCCACCTTCCCAGTCTGGTCGATTGGTAAACAACAGGGGTGTGCGGCTGAGCTGCATGAACGGCTGCGGGTCGGGATCCTCGAAGAAATCGAGGCGGATCTCGATGATATCGGCAGCAGAGCCAAACCGATCTATCAGTGCCAGCGCCTCGACCGGTGTCTTCGCCCCTATGGAAAGGCACAGCAATCCTCGTTGTGGCATCGCTTACTCCGCTCCATTTCGTTTATCCGACTCCGTCATTCGGCCGGCCAGCCAGCCAAGCAGCGACAAGACGGCCAAATCATCAATGATGCCCAGGCCGAGAAACCAGTCGGGCAGCAGGTCGTAGGGAGACAGCAGGTAGAGCACACCGGCGGCCAAAATCATCCTGACCCGCCACGGGGTAGCCGGGTCGAAAAGGACTTTCACGTAGCCGACAATCGGTCGAAAAAATCGCTGTAATCGCTGGCCGAAACCCTGCTCCCTCGGTGTTGCCACGCGTCATGCCTCCAAGGCTCCGATCAACTCTCTGATCGACTGCAGGTCATGTTCCCGGACATAGGCGGCAATGCCTTCAACCACCTCTTCACTGACCCGCGGATTGATGAAATTGGCGGTACCGATCTGTACCGCGCTCGCTCCGGCCAGGATAAACTCGAGTGCGTCTTCGGCGCTGTCGATGCCGCCGATGCCGATCACCGGGATCGACACTGCCCCGGCCACCTGGTAGACCATGCGCAGCGCTACCGGTTTGATCGCCGGACCGGACAAGCCACCGATGACATTGGCCAGGACCGGCTTTCGGCGACGCAGGTCGATAGCCATGCCGATCAGCGTGTTGATCAGCGATACCGAGTCGGCCCCGCCGTCCTCTACGGCGCGGGCCAGGATCGTAATATCACTGACGTTCGGGGAAAGCTTGACCATCACCGGCACATCGGCGGCAGTCTTGACCGCCTCGGTCACGGCCCGGGCCATCTGCGGATCGGCGCCGAAGGCGACACCACCCTTTTTCACGTTCGGACAGGAGATGTTGACTTCGATAGCGGCAATGCCATCGACACCGACAAGCCGCGCGGTGAGCTGCCGGTATTCCTCCACGGTATCACCGAGGATATTGACGATCACCGGGACATCGAGACCGCGCAGGTAGGGCATTTTCTCACTGAGAAAACGATCGACTCCAACATTTTGCAGACCGATGGCGTTGAGCATACCGCATGCGGTCTCGACGATCCGCTGCGGCGGATTTCCCTGCCGCGGTGCCAGCGATATCCCTTTGACGATAACCGCCCCGAGCCGGTGCAGATTGACCAGCGGTTCAAATTCACGGGCATAGCCAAACGTTCCCGAAGCGGTCATGACCGGGTTCTGCAGGACCAATGAACCGATATTGACCCGGAGATCAGGATACGACCCGTGCTCCTTCAGGAATTCCATACCAGATCCTCCGCATTGAACACCGGTCCGTCGATGCAGACATGCAGATAGCCGCCGCCGGCGGCATCGACATTGCATCCGAGACAGGCCCCCATACCGCAGGCCATTACGCTCTCGATGGAAACCTGGCAGGACAAGCCGCGATCTACGCAGATACGGTGCACCCGTGCCAGCATCGGCTCCGGCCCACAGGCATAGACCACGGTACCCGGATCGAGCTGCTCGGCCTTGAGCACGTCGGTAACGAGTCCCTGTCGGCCAAACGATCCGTCATCGGTGGCACACTGCAAGGACAGTCCGAACTGCCGAAAATCATCAACCAACGGCTCGACGTCGCCACTGCTTCTGCCACCGAGGATCACCAGGTCGCGATGATGATCTCGGCCGGACTGACAGATCCGTTTTGCCAAAAAGAGCAACGGGGCAATGCCTAGGCCCCCGCCTACCAAACAAGCAGGCGCCTGACGATCGATCCGGTAACCACGACCCAAAGGACCGAAGACATCGAGCACTTCCCCGACCCGGCAATGCGCCAGCATGTCGGTCCCCCGCCCGACGATGCGAAAATAGATCTGGATCTGGCCGTTACTGCTGGCCTGGTGCAGTGAAAACGGTCGACGCAGCAGGGGATCCTGGCCGTTTCCGGCCCTGATCATGACGAAATGACCGGGTGTAGCGGCGGCGGCAATGAGCGGCGCCTGCAAAGTCAAACGGACATTGTCTTCGGACAATTGCTCAAAGCGGATAATTCTTGCTTTTTCCTGATGTTGAGACATAATTGTTGGATGGCTGAATACAGCTGTTCGGGGTCGCCCCGGCAAACTCCTCTGCTTTCAGGACTCAATGGAACCAGATCTTCTCTTGTTTTTACCGGCCTTTCTCCTCGGCGCCACAATCGGCAGTTTTCTCAACGTCGTCATCCTCAGGCTACCCGAATCGGGAGCCTCGATCGTCTTTCCCGCCTCGCATTGCCCCCGCTGTCTGACGCCGCTGCGCTGGTTCGAAAATATCCCGATCCTCTCATACCTGATCCTGCGCGGCAGGTGCGCCCATTGCCGGGAGGCCATCTCCCTGCAATACCCGGTCGTCGAGTTGCTGACCGGCCTGCTGGCGGTCGCGGTGGTGGCAGCTTTCGGCCTGAGCGTGACCGGTGTCGGCATGTTTATGCTCTGCGCTGCACTGCTCATTATAATATGGATTGATCTTCATCACCAGATAATACCAGACGTTATCAGCCTACCGGGTATCCTGGCCGGGTTTCTGTTCTCCTTCGTCTCCACCTTTGTCGGCTGGCAGGACTCACTGATCGGGCTGCTGGCCGGCGGAGGCTTCTTCTATCTGGTCTCGCTGAGTTACTACCTGATCCGCAAACAGGAAGGACTCGGCGGGGGGGACATCAAACTGCTGGCGTTGCTCGGCGCCTTTCTCGGCTGGCAATCTCTGCTCTTTATTATCTTCACTTCTTCCTTGAGCGGCTCAATCGTCGGCCTGATCGCCATGCGCTCCCAGAAGAAAGGCGGCTCGACCCGCATCCCCTTCGGCCCCTTTCTCGCCCTCAGCGGCATGGCGTATCTCTTCTTCCGGCCGCAGATCAACGAACTCTTCCAACTCTATCTTCAACTGCTCAGCTGATTCGTCAAAAGCAACCGACGCGGGATATGTGCTCACACCCGCCGCACCAATCTCGCCCACGGGAAGAAACGAAACAGGCCAACAACGCGACAAGCCTCGACCAACGGCGGGACAGATCTCGACTAACGGCTGGACAGGTTTCAACCTGTCCAGCGCTCTCTTTCGCCATTAGATCCTGCCTCCGCTCAAACACCCGATTTCCACCTCCCTCCCCGCTTAACGGGGAGTCGCGCCAAACAGTGAAGATCAGCGTCGTCCGCACACAAAAACCCCCGACCGGCGGTGCCGATCGGGGGTTTTATTGCTGATACGACGATCTGCAGGTCAGGGGTCAGGCTTCTACTTCGTGCTCGACACCGACAGCAATCTTGTAGAGCAGGGTCAACAGGAAGAAACCGGTCGCCCAGATACCCAGCGTAATACCAAGTTCGTTGAGCGTCGGGATATACTCGGTGACCTCTTCCAACGGGTTCGGCACGAAACCGGCGAAGACGAAGCCGAGGCCCTTGTCTGCCCACAGCGCCAGGAAGATCAGTGCTGCCGCCGTGCCGACCAGCCGGTAATCAAAGACCTTGGCGATCTTCATGTAGGCCAGGATACCGAGCCCGGCGAAGTTGAACAGGGTGGCGGTCCACATGAACGGCACCAGGTTGTTGTAGACATGGCCATCATGCTCGAGTCCGAAAAACAGGTATTCGAGACTGTGGATATGACCGGGGACCTCTGAATAATAGCCGACGAAGAACTCCAGCAGGAAAAAGAAAGTATTGATGATCACCGCATACATGATGATCGTCGTCATCTTCTGGATGGCTTCCTTACCGGCATCAAAATTGGCATATTTACGCATGACCAGGCAAGCCAGCAGAATCAGCGACGGGCCGGCGGCAAAAGCCGAGGCGAGGAAGCGCGGCGCGATAATGGCCGACAGCCAGAAATGCCGTCCCGGCAGACCGCAGTACAGCATAGCGGTAACAGTGTGGATGGAGACGGCAAAGGGAATGGAGATGGCAACGAAGAAATAGATCCACTTCGGCGGCGGCGCCTGCTTGCGCTCAGCGGTCAGGATCACCCAGCCGCAGAGGATGTTGAGCAGCAGATAGCCCCAAAGCACGCACATATCCCAAAAGAGCATGGAATGCGGAGTCGGGTAGAAGATGACATTGAGTCCGCGCAACGGCTGACCAAGGTCGGCCATGATAAACATCAGGCACATCACCAAGGCGGAGATCGCAAGAAACTCGCCGAGAATGGTGATCCGCCCGAACGCTTTATAGTTATGGATATAGTAGGGCAGCACCAGCATCAACCCTCCCGCGGCGACTCCTACCAGGAAGGTGAACTGGGAGATATAGAGCCCCCAGGACACATCCCGGCTCATGCCGGTGAGCCCGAGACCAAATACGTATTGCCTGAAATAACAGGCCCAGCCGATGGCAATGAAAGTGCCGAGGATGGCAAGCCAGATCCAGTAGGCCGGTTTTCCTTTTAATGTCTTTTCAATCATGACAACCTCACACGATGTAGAAGACTGACGGCCTGGTGCCGGCAGCTGCATTACGCTGAATGGTAAACTCCTCGCTTAATACCTTCCTGATTTCCGACTGCGGGTCGTTCAGATCGCCAAAGACCATGGCGCCCGTACCCTGACAGGCCTCGACACAGGCCGGCTCCAGGCCGAGGGCCAAGCGTTCACCGCAGAAGTTGCATTTTTCGACGACACCGCGCATCCGGGTCGGGAAATCGGGGTTGTAGGTCTTGATAAAAGGCCGGGGATCCTGCCAGTTGAAACTCCTCGCACCGTAGGGACAGGCAGCCATACAGAAGCGGCAGCCGATACAGCGGTGATAATCCATGGCAACGATACCGTCTTCAATATGCACAAAAGTGGCCTTGGTCGGACAGGCCTTGACACAGGACGGGTTGTCGCAATGATTGCAGAGCACCGGAAACTGGTTGTTCTTCACCGTCTCCGAACGCAGATTCTGGGTTTGATTGACAAAGGCATTACCGTAACCGGTCTTCCATATCCACTTAACCTCGCTTTTGCGCCCGGGTATATCGGGAACATTATGCACCGCATGGCAGGCGGCGATCGCCTGGTCCAGCAGTTCCTGGTTTCCATAGAACTTGCGCATATCAATTACCATGCCGAGCCGCATCCCGGTGCGTTGCTCTTGACCATGTCCGCCGCCGTCGGCAGCTGCAGCTGGTTCGGTGCCGGAGGCCAGCGCCGGCACCGAGGTCAGCTTGACCACCGCGGGGGCGCCGATACCGGCGAGAACCGTTGCGCCGGCCATCTTCAGGAATTTTCTTCTCTTGTTATCCATCAGTGAGCCTCCTTCTTCGCTGCTGCTTCTACCGGGGTCAGGTGACAATCCCAGCAGGTCGGAGTGACCGCTGCGTAATTGTGGCAGCTGTCGCAGAATTTTTCTTTGTTTGAATGACATTGCATGCAGGCCATCTGCAATCCTTTGCGATACTCCTTGCCGCCGACAGTAACGGCAACCCGGTCGGAATTGCGCAGCACGTCATCGCGCCACTCGTTGAGCAATTGCATGTGCTTGTCGCGCATGAAAGCGGCCGATGCGACACACTCCTTCTCACCGCCGGGCGGCAGTTCCGGTTTCGGCAGCGGGCCGGCATCCAGGCCGTTGTACCAGACAGGAAACGTCACCATCAGGACGAAGATGACCAGACCCGTTATTATCATCGTTTTGTTATACATTATCGATCACTCCTCTTATCTGGTCAGGTTTAGAGCAAGGTCCGCAACCCTTCATCGAGTTCAGCGCGGTTCTCGCCGTCCAGGACGATCGCATTGCCGACCAGTTCGGAAATTCCGCAGACACCGACGTTGGGGTTCCAGTAACTCATCAGCGACGTCAGGGTAGCCCGGTCAATGGCACAGACACAGGACAGCATGTTGACTCCGTGTTTTTCTTCCACGTATTTGACGGCGTTTGCCCGCGGC
>NPIE01013706.1_pt1 | contig 27429 bp, 24 predicted proteins | sample 8637661 | NCBI WGS metagenome assembly NPIE01 (sample SAMN07420842, study PRJNA396082) | bioreactor metagenome | isolation source: sample BA12 brine-fed electro-methanogenic bioreactor BA | place: Japan: Kochi | collected 2016-12-09 | reverse complement strand
GCCGGCACCACCGAAACCGGCAACGTCGACCCGCTGGATGCCATGGCCGATATCGCCCGGGAATTCGGCGCCCACTTCCACGTCGACGCCGCCTGGGGCGGGCCAACCCTGTTCTCCCGCACCCACAAACACCTGCTGCGCGGCATCGAGAAAGCCGACTCGGTCACCTTCGACGCCCACAAACAGCTTTACGTACCCATGGGCGCCGGCCTGGTGGTCTTCAAAGACCCCGGCCTCGCCAGCGCGGTAGAACACCACGCCCAGTACATCATCCGGAAGGGTTCCCGGGACCTCGGCAGCACCACCCTGGAAGGCTCCCGCCCGGGCATGGCCATGCTGATCCACTCAGGCCTGAAAATCCTCGCAAGAGAAGGCTACGAAATTCTCATCGATCAGGGCATCGACAAAGCCAAAACCTTTGCCAACATGATCGATGAACAACCGGATTTTGAACTGGTCACCCGCCCGGAACTGAACATCCTGACCTACCGCTATTGCCCGGAAGATGTACGCCAGGCACTGGCCATGGCCGATGAGCTGCAGGCAGAAAAGATGAACACCTGCCTGAACCGCATCACCAAGTTCATCCAGAAAACCCAACGGGAACGCGGCAAAGCATTCGTCTCCCGAACCCGACTGGAGCCAGCCCGTTACTATCACTTCCCGTGCATTGTGTTCCGGGTGGTTCTGGCCAACCCGTTAACAACGCCGGATATTCTGGAAGACATTCTCAGGGAGCAGAGGGAACTGTCGAAGGAAGATGGGATTGCCGATGAAATGGCCATCCTGCACCAGATGGCTGCGGCGGTTTTGAAGCAGAACCAGAAAGAGGCCAGGCAGGCCTAGTGCTTCCGGAATACAGCTCCGCGGCGTGGGGCGGGGCTTGTGGGAGCCCCAACCTACTCCAAAGCCAGAATCAGTAAAGCGCCTCTTCGTCATCCAGCACCTCGTGCAGGATTTCCAGAAACATCTTGTCGGCCTCACTCCAGCTCTCCGGAATCCGGATCGTGGTATTGGCACTGATCTCACGGGCCATCAGCTCATCGGCATTGGCCTCGCCCTTGTACTTGCGGGCAATCTCCATGGACTTCACGGCAATCGTCGGATCGCTCATCACTTTCTTGATGAACACCCGCAACTCTTCAATCATCCGCGCCTGACGGCTCTCGACAGATGAACTCATGTTGTACTCCCCGAATATGGATAGCGACAGGCCACGCCTGCCGGATGCATTACCTATAGTATGGACAAAGCGCGGGGCCATCACCAGCCCCGCACAACAGTCAGACCATCAGGCCACGCAGGGTAAAGAACAGGAACGCCGCCATAATCGCTGACGCCGGCACGGTAATGATCCAGGCCGCGGCAATCTTTACCAGATGGGAGCGCTTGACCATCTCCTCGCGGTAAATCTTCTTCAGGCGCTTGCGCTCCGACTTGGACAAAGGCACCTGCTGCTTTTTCTTCTTCGCCTGCTTCAGCAGCTTCTCCATTTCCTCCACAGAGGCATTACGGAAATCATCCAGGAACGGCTTGAGGCGCTCCTGATCGGTCGGGTCATGCTGTTCGATGATCTTGTGCAACTGGGTCGCGTAGTTGGATTTCAGGTACTCACGCAGGAAGCCGACACCGAAAACGCCGCCAATGGCAATGTGGGTGGAACTGACCGGCAGGCCAAGCTGGGAAGCCAGAATCACTGTCAGTGCCGCAGACAGTGCAATACAGAAAGCCCGGGTCTTATCCAGCTCAGTAATCTCGGAACCCACGGTTTTAATCAGGCGCGGGCCGAACAGCATCAGCCCGATCGCCAGCCCCAGAGCACCTACCAGCATCACCCAAAGCGGGATCTTCGCTGAGGTAACCACACCACCACCGGCCTGAATGGCATCATTGATGGCCGCCAAAGGGCCAATGGCGTTGGCCACGTCGTTGGCGCCGTGGGCAAAGCTCAGCAGGGCCGCGGCGAAGATCAACGGCCAGGTGAACAGGGTATTCACTCCCTGCGCACTGTTTTCCATGGTCGAGGCTTTGCGGCCCACGAGGGTGCGCATCACGAAAAACACCACACCCGCCACAATCAGGCCGATCACCGAGGCTTCCACCATATCCACTTTGACGATCTTCTTGACGCCCTTGATCATCAAATAGGTGGCAAAGGCCCAGGCCATAATCGCCACCAGCCAGGGCACAAAGGTACGGGCAGAAGACACCAGGTTCTGGCGGTACAGTACGGTTTTCTTAATTGCGAACAGGAACAACGCCGCCAGGGCACCGCCCAGCACCGGCGAGATCACCCAGCTTGCAGCAATTTTGCCCATCACCGCCCAATCGGCAATGGCCCAGCCCCCGGCCGCAATACCAGCCCCCAGGACACCGCCAACGATTGAGTGGGTGGTTGAAACCGGCGCACCCATCCAGGTGGCCAGGTTCAGCCACAGGGCGCCCGCCAGCAGGGCCGCCGTCATTAACCAGACAAAGGCGCGCGGATCTTCCAGGCTAGTCGGATCAATTATTCCACCCTTGATGGTCGACACGACATCGCCACCGGCGATCAGCGCGCCGGCCGCCTCGAATACCGCGGCAAGAAGAACGGCTGCCCCCAGTGACAAGGCGCCGGAGCCCACCGCCGGACCGACATTGTTGGCCACATCGTTGGCCCCGATATTGATCGCCATGTAGCCCCCGATAACGGCGGCGGCCATCAATAACATGGCGTTAGGCAGGCCCTGGCTGAAGGAGCCAACCACAAGCCAGACACAAAGAAGGAAAAGTACGCTAAGTCCGACCCTGTACCGTTCCGTGGAGGGGCTGGTGAGAAGGTTATCCAGAAAGCTGCTGGAACGGGCCATACCAATTGATTCTCTTGTCTTGTGGACAGAAGGGGTTTCGGCAGTATTCGCCGGGGGCAAACTATAAATTTTTTGCCATCAAATTGAAACAAATCCCGGTTGATGGCCCCCTTCACAATCCTGATAGTTAATGCTGCAATTCAGATGGTTTTTGACGCATAATCCCGGAAAATATGTCAAAAAGAACAACAGTTAATGACGAATACCAGCCAAATCCAGTCCAGCGAGCATGAAGAGCTTCAGATCTCCCGGCTGCTCAATGGTCTGTCAGCCATGGCGGTCCTGTTCCTGGCCGGGATCGGGGCCAAGGCGTGGTATGCCGAGCATCATCTGCACGCATGGGTGCTCTGGGCATTTGTTGTTCCAATTGTCGCCAATATAGGCTGGTACGCCTGGCGCCGGGATCGAACGGTACAGAAAAGGGGCCTGCTGGTCATTGTCGGCCTGCTGTTTACCTACCTGATTGCCTCCGGCGGCGAGGGCAACACGGGCCCACTCTGGTTCTATGTGTTCCCACCGTTGCTGTTCTACCTGACCAGCCTCAAGGGTGGCACCGCCATCCTGCTGTTCTGCTACCTGCTGGCCGTCCTGGTTTTTCAGTTTCCCGATATGCCCGGCGTCAGTGCCGAATACAGCACTGACTTCAAGATCCGTTTCTTCGCCACACTTACCTTTGAGTCGATCTTCTGTTTCGTGCTGGAGGCCGGACGTTTACGGGCCCGCAACAAACTGGTGGCACTGGCTCAGGCCCACGAACACGCTGCCCGCACCGACGAACTGACCGGGCTGGCCAACCGGCGGGACATGCAGGGCCGGCTAAATACCGAATTCTCGCGATTCGAGCGCTCCGGCCACCATTTTTCCGTTGTACTGATCGATCTGGATCTGTTCAAACGCATTAACGATGATTTCGGCCATGATGCCGGCGACGAGGTCTTGCGCCAGTTCGCCGATCTGGTCCGGCAAATGGTCCGCCAGTCGGATGTGGCTGCCCGCTGGGGCGGCGAAGAGTTTCTGCTGCTACTGCCCGACACCACCTTGCTGCAGGCCCTCACACTGGCTGAGCGCCTGCGCGCCGAAGTGGCGGCCACCCGTTTTCACCACCGGGAACAGACCCTGCCGGTCACCATCAGTGCCGGGGTATGCTCGATTTCCAAATCCGGATCGATCAACGAATTACTCAAGCAAGCAGATGTGCAGCTCTACAACGCCAAGGAGAGCGGTCGGAATCGAATTTCACCCCGGGTAAGGAGCCAGGACACCGGGTCCAGCCCTCAGACGCCGGCTTGAGCCGAACCCGCCACGCCATTACTATCTGCTCCCGAATATTCCCACCCCACCAACACAGGCAGTGGTCATGGCAGCAATCCGCATTCTAACCGGCAGCGTTTACGGGGGCGCCCTGCTGACAGCGCGCCGTATCAAGCAGGAACTGGAACCCGAAGGGCATACCGTCACGGTTCTGGAGAATCCAACTCTGGCCGATATCAGCGACAACCACGATGCCTTGCTGGTATGCACCTCCACCACCGGCCAGGGAGAAGTCCCTGCCAACCTGTTACCGTTTTATCTGGATTTGCGCGAACAACTTCCCCAACAACCCGGCCGCCCCTTTGGCGTGATCGTGCTGGGCGACAGCTCCTACGGCGATACCTTTTGCGGTGCCGGAGATCTGATGGAAGAGGCGCTTTATGAAACCGGCGCCCGCAAGGTCGGTGACACTCTGCGGATTGATGCGTTGGAAACTCTGGAGCCGGAGGCCGAGGCCCTGCCCTGGGTACGGAACTGGATTAACGGCATTTGACCAATAATTACACAAGTTACCAAAAGTCTGCCGGTTACGGCTTGAGCCGCCTCAGACGACAGGCCATACTCAGGCCATAACGACAAGAACGGTAACCTGTGATTCTGATGCAACTGGCCCGATCCCTGGCAGCCCTGCTGATTCTTCTGGCGCTTTCGCTTCCCGCTATGGCTGCCAGTGATGGCTATATTCCAGCCATTGAGTATCTGAGACTGGCGCCGGACGACCAACGCAGCCCGCAACAGGCTCTGGAATCCGGCGACTGGCAAATCCTGAACGAACAAACGCCTAATTTTGGTTACACCCGGGACCAGGTCTGGCTGAGGTTCCCCATTACCCGTCCCCAGACCACCAATCTCCTGGAGATCACCTACCCGCACCTCGACCGGATCGATTTCTATCTGTTACGGGACGGCGAAATCCAGCTGAACTACCAGACCGGTGACCGCATGCTGTTCTCGGAGCGCCCGGTGGAGCATCCGCATTTCCTGTTTCCGTTCCAGCTTGAAGCCGGTCACGACTACCGCATCTTGCTGAGAATCGACACCGACGGTGCCATGCAGGTGCCGCTACGGCTGTGGAACAATCGCAGCTTTTTCGAGAAGACCTCCGTAGAAAGCCAGGTTCACGCCCTGTACTACGGCATACTGATTACCGCCATCTGCTTCAACCTGTTTGTATTCCTGGCGCTCAGGGAGTCGATCTACCTCTATTACGTACTCTCGACTCTGGGCTACCTGATCCTGATCGGCACCCTGAACGGTATTACCTACCAGTTTATCTGGCCCGCGCTTCCTGGCCTGCAAAGCAACGCCATGGTCCTGTCCATACCACTGGCCTTGCTTTTCACACTCATGTTCGCCAGATCCTTTCTGAAACTGGAGCAATGCAGCCCCCAACTCGATCGACTCATACTCGGCACTATCCTGCTAAACGGCGCCCTGGCTCTTGCTCTTGCCACAACTGTGATTGACTATGGCACGGGTATCCGACTGGCTGTCGCTCTGGCCATGCCGAGTTGCCTGCTGTTAACGGTTGTCGGACCGATACAGTGGGCCAGAGGCAATCCACAGGCGGTTTACTACACTCTGGCCTGGGGGGCCGTCACTCTGGGCAGTGCCATTACCGCCGCCAATAAGTACGGTCTGATTGCCACCAGCTTCTTCTCTGTGTATGGCATGCAGCTGGGCTCGGCCTTCCAGGCCATACTCCTCAGCCTCGCCCTTGCCATCCGGATATATCACGAACGCCAGGAGAAAGTGCTGGCCCAGGAGGCTGAACTGAAGGCGCTTGAAGCCCGACGCGCGGCCGAACTCCGGCTGATGGACCAGGCCCTGCATCATCCGCTCACCGGCCTGCCTAACCGCAGCAGCTATGAAATGCGCCTGAACGAATTGATCCGGAGCCAGCGCGGCAAACGCTTCGGCGTGGTCATCATCCATCTGGACAACCTGTATGCGGTCACCAAGACCCTGGGCCACCGCAACACCGACCGCATACTGGAGCTGGCCTCCAAACACTACAACGCGGTGATCAAGGATGTACCCGGCGCCATCTCCCTGGAGCAGACGGACAACCGAACCTTCTTCCTGGCCAGCCTCGACCCACAAACCTTTGCCTTTGTGGTGGATGCCGACCAGGCGCTGTCGGTGCCCCGCATCGTTCTGCGCAGCATTGAAGAAATCCGCTATCCGGTGGATTTCCTTGGCATGCAGGTTCCTCTGAACCCGCAACTGGGCGTGGCTTTCTACCCGACTCATGGAAACGACGCCAACACCCTGATTCGCCGGGCGGTGATCGCCGAAGGTTCTGACCGCGCCCGAGACCGCGGAATTGCCTACTACAAATCCTCCCGGGACTCCTACAGCGCCGACCGACTGACTCTGGTCTCCGACCTGCGCCACGCCATTGATCACGACGAACTGACGCTGTTCCTGCAGCCCAAGCTGTGCCTGCGTACCCGCGCTATTACCGGATTTGAGGCACTGATTCGCTGGCCAGGACGGGAACAGCCGGTTCGGCCCGATGAAATCATCGCAGTGGCCGAACAGACCGGCCTAATCAAACCGCTGACGCGCTGGGTACTGAAAGAGGCCCTGGAAATGCGCGGGCGGCTGCTGGAGATCGGCTGGGATGCCGGAATCGCCGTCAACATCTCGCCCAACAATCTACGGGAACCGGATTTTGCCGTGTTCGTGCAACGGTTGATGCAAAGCTACCAGATCCACTCCGGGGCCATCACCTTCGAGGTCACGGAGACCTCCATGATGCAGGACCCCACCAATTCCCTGCGGGCGCTGAATGCGCTTGATGCCGCGGGCATTCCGCTCTCCATTGACGACTTCGGTTCCGGTTATTCATCCCTGTCCTACATCAAGCAATTGCCAGCTGGAGAAATCAAGATCGACCGTTCGCTGATTACCGATATCGCGGAACGGGAGCAGGACAGAGTGATCGTGCGCACCACCATCGATATGTGCCACAGCCTCGGCTACACCGTGGTGGCCGAGGGGGTGGAGGATGAGGAAACCCTGTCACTGCTGCACGACATGGGGTGCGATCTGATACAGGGCTACTTCCTAACCCGACCGCTACCCTTTAACGAAATGGTTGACTGGCTCGGCAACTGCAATCCTCAGGCCTTACGTTCCCGGATCAGTGCTTCCTGAGTGGTGGAGGCCACCAAAACACCATCCCGGGTAAAGAAATTGCCCCGATTGAAGCCCCTGCCCGCCGAGGCACTCGGACTGTCCTTGTCATAAAGCAGCCAGTCATCCATACGAAAATCCCGATGGAACCAGATGGCATGGTCCAGGCTGGCAACCTGCATGTTCTTGCTCATGAAGGTGCGCCCGTGAGGAGTCAGGGACGTTCCCAGAAAGGAGAAGTCAGAGGCATAAGTCAGCAGACACCGATGCAGTACCGGGTCATCCGGTAAAGGTCCGAGGGCCCGAAACCAGTTCTGGCGATGGGGCGGGCGCTTTTCCGGCTTGAATGGGTTCATCGGGTCTACCGGACGGATCTCTATGGGCCGGTCACGGGTCAGCATGTCCCGCATTTTCTCCGGCACTTTATCTGCGATCAGCTTGCCCCAGTCCTGCTCGGACTTGAGTGTATCCGGATCCGGCGCTGCCGGCATGGCAACCTGATGATCCAACCCGTCTTCTGCGACCTGGAACGACATGGAACCGGTCAGGATTTCCTTGCCGTCCTGACGGGCAATCACCCGGCGCACCGAGAACGTGCCGCCATCCCGAACCCGCTGGACTTCATAATCGATCGGCATGCTGTGATTGCCAGGGCGCAGAAAATAGGCGTGCAGGGAGTGGCAGAGGCGATTTTCGACAGTCCGGCTGGCCGCCATGAGGGCCTGCCCCAGAACCTGCCCCCCGAATACATGCGGAAAGCCCAGATCCTCGCTGTCGCCCTGAAAATGATCGTCTCCGATCGGGGAAAGATCCAGCAACTCCACCAGTTTTCGGGTTACATCCAGCATGCGCGCTCCTGTCTTTTGTTAGCTCACGAACGGGTTTTCTACCCCAGACAGGAAAATTTCGCAACGGCTGAAACTGCCAAAGACGACAAACGGCTACCAGCCAACCTCACTGGTAGCCGCAGGCTTCAGTCCCGGTGAATAGGAGGGACTTCCTTCGCCAGTGTCTGCTTTTCCAGAGCAAACCGGCCGGTCACTGCGAAGCCAAGCGTGTCGCCGTCCGCGCTCCGGAACAGCGCTTTGACATCAGCCCCGTCCTGCTCCACCTGCCATTCGCCCTCGGCATCCATCGGTGGTGGGCAGACTGCGGTCGGGCAACAGGGTGTTTTTACCATCACCGGCATGGTGCCGTAGCTGACTTCCGTGCGCGTACCGGCCAGAGTTTTCGCCAGCGCCCGGGCACAGGCCATCAACGGCAGCACATAGAGCAGAACGCGCCCATCCACTTCGGCACAGTCGCCCAGGGCAAAGACATCCGGTGCGGACGTTTCCAGAGCCCGGTTCACCTGAATGCCCCGACCGGAACGGATCCCGGCGTCGCGGGCCAGTTCGGTGCGGGGGCGCAGCCCCACCGCAGACACAACAAGGTCGGCCTGGAGTTGCTCACCATTACCGAGCGTCAGTTCGACGCCACTGCCCTGCTTCTCTGCCCGCTCAACCACCGTCCCCAAATGGAACCGAACACCAAGCCTCTCCAGCTCAGCCTGCACGGCACCAGCGGCTGCCTCCGGCAGCAGGCTGGGCATCAGCGATGAGTCCGGGGCGATAACGTCCACTTCGTAGCCACCATTGCGCAGATCATTGGCAAACTCACACCCGATCAGGCCCGCCCCCATAATCGCGACCCGCTTGCCCTCGGCAAGGGCCTTACGGAAGGCACGGTAATCCATCAGGTCGTTGATGGAATGAACCCGGTCCTGCGCGTTACCATCCAGACTCAGGCGGATAACGTCGGCGCCCCAGGCCAGAACCAGCTTGGCATAACGTATGCGCTGGTCGCCCAGCTTGAGCTCATGGGCATCGGTATCAATGCCCGTAACCGTGGACCAGGGACGAATCTCCACCCCCAGTTGCTCGGCCATAGCCTCGGGGTTGGCCTGGGCCAGACCATCCGCGTCCTTGTCTTTGGTAAAGCCGGTCGACAACATAGGCTTGGAATAGCTGACGCCGTCGTCGGCAGTCACCATAATGACCGGGGTTTCCTTATCCAGTTTGCGAAATTCCCGTACCAGTGAGTAACCCGACAAACCGGTACCAACGATCACAATAGGTGTCTGCTCGGTCATGACTCTGTCCTGCCTTTAGCCGATTTCGATCATTTCAAAATCTTCCTTGCCCACACCGCAGTCCGGGCAAACCCAATCCTCGGGCACGTCTTCCCATTTGGTGCCAGGCTCAATACCGTCCTCCGGCCAACCCTCGGCTTCATCGTAAATCAGACCACACACCACACACTGCCACTTCTTCATAACTAGCTCCCACCGATTTGTCTGCGAGGATATTATTGTCTAACAATAGAGCAATCAAGCAGAAAGGTCACAAAATGCGACCGAGTTCCAGCCGACCACCACTCACCCGATTGGCTGCCATCATAACCGCGACACCGGCATTGACCAATGCCACCACCGACAGCCCGGATCGGGGTTTTCTGCCAATAGCCACAATTACAGACCTGCAATACCGCCGCGCCCCTCCCTTCGATCGCCCCACTTCGGTATAATCCGCCGTTTTGGACAGGACCCGATCGTTATGACCGATACCGTCGCTGAAATGAACCAGGTCATGGCAGACGCTGACTGCCTGGTTCCCGAAGAGCAGGTGCATGCCGCCATCGACACCATGGCCAGCGCCATCACCGATCGCCTCAAAGACAGCAACCCATTGTTGTTCTGCGTCATGAACGGCGGCCTGATCCTGACCGGTCAGCTCCTGCCACGACTGAAATTTCCGGTTCAGGCCGAGTATCTGCATGCCACCCGCTACCGCCAGGAGACCACCGGCGGCATTCTGGAATGGAAGCTGCAGCCAGAAGCCGACATGAAAGGCCGCACGGTTCTGATCGTCGACGACATCCTGGACGAGGGTACGACGCTGTGCGCCATTGCAGATTACTGCCTGGCCCATGGTGCCAGCGAGGTCCTGACTGCAGTGCTGGTAGACAAGGAGCACGATCGCAAGGCACGCCCCGGCCTGAAGGCAGACTTTACCGGCCTTTACGTTGAGGATCGATTCCTGTTCGGCTATGGCATGGATTACAAAGGCTATTGGCGCAACGCTCCGGGAATCTATGCCGTTAAAGGACTGTGACCAGCCCCCCGAGCTGAGCATACCTCCCACGTTCTGGTACCGGTCGCTGGCGGCGGCCGGCCTTTACTGTCCTGAGGTTCATGGCCCGGCCCGCTACTGGCTAACGGTAGAGGGGTCGTTTACCCGGGCCCTGCAGCAAAAATGTCAGGAGCGCTTTCACGTTGAGATTCTCAGGGAGGGTTTTTCGCCCCCAACCCCTGAAGAGGCCAAGCGCCTGAACCTGGCACCGCGCCAGCTCGCCTGGGTACGGGAAGTTCGCCTTTGCGGTGACGGCCGTCCGTGGGTGCTGGCCAGGACAGTGATCCCGCAGAACTGTCTGCATGGCCACGGCCGCCGCCTGCGCAATCTTGGCAACAAGCCCCTGGGTGCCTATCTGTTCAGCAGCCCGGAGTGGCAGCGGGGGCCTCTGGAAACAGGTCTCTGCAAAGTCCGTAGCAACGGCCACCCTCGTCTTGCCCGCAGATCCCTGTTCCACCGGGGTTCCTGCGCCCTTCTGGTGGGGGAATATCTTCTGCCCCGGTTATACCAGTCGCCCAACCGGGGTTAACCCTACCGCTACCGCTGGCTATAATCGGATGCACTCTCACGCATCAACACGCGGATACCAGTTCCTATGTTGCAGATCGCCCTGCCCACCCACGTTCATGCCCGCCTCGCTGATTACGCACGCCTGCTGCGCATCGACCGCCCGATCGGCACTTTGTTGCTGCTGTGGCCAACTTACTGGGCACTCTGGCTGGCGGCCGAGGGGGCCCCGTCATTTGCCAATCTGGTGATTTTTACCCTCGGCGTGTTCTTCATGCGGGCGGCAGGCTGTGCTATCAACGATTTTGCCGACCGGGACTGGGATCGCCATGTCAAACGCACCAAGGATCGCCCGCTCACCGCCGGCCGGGTCCGTGCCTGGGAAGCCGTCGCCCTGTTTGCCGGGCTATGCCTGGTGTCGTTTCTGATGGTGGTGCTGTTCACCAACACCCTGACCCTGTATCTGTCATTCGGTGGTGCACTGCTGGCCTTTATCTACCCGTTTATGAAGCGTTACACCCATTTGCCCCAGCTGTTTCTGGGCGCCGCCTTTTCCTGGGCCATTCCCATGGCCTGGGCAGCTGAGGCCAACCAGCTCAGTCAGCTCACCTGGTTGCTGTTTACCGCCAACGTGCTCTGGACGGTCGCCTATGACACCCTCTATGCCATGGTCGACCGGGATGACGACCTGAAAGTCGGCATAAAATCGACAGCCATCCTGTTTGGTGATGCAGATCGGGCGATCATCGCTCTGCTGCAGACCATGGTGGTGGTGATTCTGGTGATGGTGGGCCAGCGGGCGGAACTGGGCTCCTTCTATTATCTCGGCGTTGTGGCCATGGCCACGCTCTTCGTCTACCACCAGTACCTGGCCAGGGAGCGGAACCGGGAAGGATGCTTCAAGGCATTTCTCAATAACAACTGGGCCGGCTTTGCAGTGTTTCTGGGGCTGGCGTTGGATCTGGCGTTCTGACTACCCGCCCATGTCATATACTTGTAACAAAGACGCGTTGTAATGACTCGGCAACATTACAAGGGAGTGTGTTCGCACCTCTGATCAGAGAACTCCCGAGGTCTGACACAGGTTGATGCATATGAGTGGAAAAACTGTCCTGATCGTCGATGACGAAGCGCCTATCCGTGAAATGATTGCGGTCGCGCTCGAAATGGCGGATTACGACTACCTGGAGGCAGCGGACGCCCGTGAAGCCCATGCCCTGATTATCGACAAGCAACCAGACCTGATCCTGCTGGACTGGATGCTGCCGGGCACCAGCGGTGTCGAACTTGCGCGCCGGCTGAAGAAAGAAGAGGCCACCGCCGATATCCCTATCATCATGCTGACCGCCAAGGTGGAAGAGGATAACAAGATTCAGGGCCTGGAAGTCGGTGCCGACGATTACATCACCAAGCCGTTCAGCCCACGTGAGCTGGTAGCCCGCCTGAAAGCGGTTCTGCGTCGTGCCACACCGCCGGGTGTCGACAGCCCCATCGAAGTGGATGGTTTGACCCTGGACCCGGTCGGCCATCGTGTGACCACGGCCGACGGTGCCATTAATATGGGCCCGACCGAGTACCGCCTGCTGCAGTTCTTTATGACTCACCAGGAACGGGTCTATACTCGGTCTCAACTGCTGGATCAGGTGTGGGGCGGCAACGTGTATGTCGAGGAACGCACCGTCGATGTTCACATCCGCCGCCTGCGCAAGGCGCTGGGAGATAGATACGATCATCTGATTCAGACCGTGCGGGGAACGGGCTACCGGTTTTCCACCAAAGTGGCCTGATTTACTCCCTGACGACAGCCCCGGACCGCCCCTCATCGTCCGGTGATCACGGCATCAGCGCCGGCAACACGACAAGGCAGTAGTGGATGCAACACAACTGGTCCCGTTACCTGAGACTGATCATCACCGCGCTCGCAGGCACCACACTGGTGGGGTTCTATTTCGGCGAGCCGCTCTACGGGCTGCTGGTGGGGCTTGTTGCCTATCTCTGGTGGACCCTGGTCCAGGCCCGGCGCCTTTACCAGTGGCTGGGAAACCCCAGCGCTTCCGACGAAGCGCCCCAGAGCATCGGCTTGTGGGGTGATATCTTCGACAGCCTGCACAAGCTGAACCAGAACCACCTGATGACCCAGGATCGCCTGCGGGCCCGTATCAACCGGGTTCAGGAATCCACCAACGCCATGCGCGACGGCGTAATCATGACCGATGCCCGTGGCGCCATGGAGTGGTGGAACGGCTCGGCCGAATACCTGCTGGGTTTCCGCCGCAGCACCGATCAGGGTCAGTACATCCATAACCTGATCCGCAACCCGGCATTCAAGGCCTATTTCGATACCCGGGATTACCGCGAGCCCCTGGAAATCAACTCGCCGGCCAAGCCCCACATCCATCTGCAGATCCAGATCAGCCTGTTCGGCGACGATGACCGCCTGATCGTGGCCAAGGATGTCACCCGGCTGTATCAGCTTGAACAAATGCGGCGCGACTTTGTCGGCAACGTTTCCCATGAAATGCGCACACCGCTGACCGTGATCAGTGGCTACCTTGAAACCCTGGTGGATCATGGTGATGAGCTGCCTGCCAAGTGGCGCCGGGCCATCAATACCATGGCGGCACAGGCCTCCCGGATGGAGGCCCTGATCACAGATCTGATTCTCTTGTCCCGTATCGAAACCGGCGAGCATACGGTGGATGACACGCTGACCGATGTCGACGCCCTGCTGAACCAGATCTGTCATGATGCCCGGGCCCTGAGCGGCGACAAGGGCCACCAGATCACGGTTCAGATCAGTGACCACCGACTGCTGCAGGGCGATGAAAGCCAGCTACGCAGTGCGTTTTCCAACCTGGTGTTCAATGCGGTGAAATACACACCGGCCGGCGGAGCCATCACAGTTGCCTGGAGCACCAATCGCGACGGCGCCCACCTGTCGGTGAAGGATACCGGCATCGGCATTGACCCGATCCACATCCCCAGGCTGACCGAACGGTTCTATCGCGCCGATCCCAGTCGCCACAAGGACACCGGCGGAACCGGCCTGGGCCTGGCTATCGTCAAGCATGTGCTGATCAATCACGACGGCAATCTGGAAATTCGCAGCAAAGTCGGCGAAGGCAGCGAATTTATCTGCCATTTTCCAAGGGAGCGCCTGGTCGAACGGATTCCCGAACAGGTTCCGGAGGACTGAGGCACCCTCAGTTAGCGGTTTGAGGCTCGGAACCTGGCCACAAATCGCGACAGATCCTCCAGCTTCTTAGGGTCTTCATCGACAAAACGGATAGTGACACTGACAAAGTCGGTATCCTGGCGCTTGTCCACAGCCTGCAACTGATGCACGTAACCGTTCAGACGCGCCATCTGGCCATCGCCCATGTCGATATCCACCACCGCCTGATCGAGAATCCCCGGGAATTCCTGATCCCGCTTGGCGATCACCCGCACTTCCGTCAGATTGATATCCTTGACCACCGATTTCAGTGTACTGTCGGAAAACCTCACAGATGCCATACTCATGACACCACGAGCCTGAGGCTTGCCGGCTGCCGCTTTTGCACTACCAACATTCAGCAGCGGGTTATCAGCAACGGGCTCAGGCTTTGAGGCTTCGGGCCTGGATGCCGGCGCCTCCCGCTTCTGGGTGAGCAAGGCGGCGGATTCCTTGAACGCCTCCGCCGGTCCTTCCAGTGATTTGCCGCTGCGATCCATGGCGTCCTTCAGGCGGCGACCCATCACTTTGATGATTTTCTTACTCAGCCCATCCGGACTGAAAGGCTTGCCCAGGTATTCAGAAACCCCTTCCTTGACCGCCTCAATAACATGATCCTTGTCGCCGCGACTGGTAATCATGATGAACGGCACCTTCTGGTACTGCGGTTGCTGGCGCATCCACTGCAGCAGCTCCAGCCCGGACATCTCCGGCATTTCCCAGTCGCACAGCACCAGGTCAAAACTGGTTCTGGACATCAGGGACTGGGCCCGCCGGCCATTCTGGGCATCCGTGGTTTCAATGACGGGAAAGCGCTGTCGCACTGTCCGCTTCACCAGATCTCTCACAAAACTGGCGTCGTCGACCACCAGTGCCTTCAGTATTGCCATAGCGACATCTGCTCCGGATTCCACTCATGCTCCAACTATAGAACATCCCGGTCTTGACGTGACCGGAGTGCTACAAAAACCCGACAAAACCGGCGTTCACCGGGCCCCTTCCCAACCGAAAAAAACACGTGGCACTGTAGGCTATGGCGGTATTTCCCGACACGGAAAACGCGCTAACATGGCAGCCGATGCCCAAACGATTCTATTGCGAGGATTCCCGTGCCTGACCTGATCTCCCGGACTGCCATTCGCCGTACACTGGTGGCGATTTCCCTGAGCACGCTGGCGCTGGTTGCCAGGGCAGAAACCGAAACAACCGCCGCACCGGCGTTTGAGCAATGCAAACAGGCGCTCGGAGAGAAAGCCGTTGCCGCCGGTGTGCGTGAATCCACAGTAACGTCGGTGATGGCCGGCGTGGTGCACCTCGACAGAGTGATTGAGCTGGACCGAAGACAGCCCGAATTTACCACCACCTTTGCCGACTACCTGAACCGACGGGTTAACGACACCCGGGTTGGCAAAGGCCGGGAATTATTGGCAGAACACCGTGAACTCCTGGACCGCGTGACCGCGGAAACCGGCGTTCCCGCCCCTTATCTGGCGGCATTCTGGGGCCTGGAAACCAACTATGGCAGCTACTTCGGCAAGATGCAGGTGCCCAGTGCCCTCGCCACCCTGGCTTGCGATGCCCGGCGCAGCAGCTTCTTCACAGAACAATGGATCGCTGCCCTGCGGATTATTGACGAGGGCGCCATTCCCGCTGATCAGATGGAAGGCTCCTGGGCCGGCGCCATGGGCCATGTGCAGTTCATGCCGACGGTATTCCTGAAACACGCGGTCGACGCCGATGGCGATGGGCGCCGGGATCTCTGGAACAGCCTGCCTGACGCCATGATGTCTGCCGGTCGGTTTCTCGAGTCCATGGGCTGGGATGGCGACTATCGATGGGGGCGGGAGGTGCTGTTACCCGACAACTTTGATTTCAGTCTGGCCGATGGCCGTCGCCTGCCCCTGGCTGACTGGCGCAAGATGGGGATCACCGATGCATTTGGTAACCGTCTGGCCAACGAACCCATTGAAGCGGCCCTGATCGTGCCCAGCGGCCATCAGGGCCCGGCCTTTCTGGTATACAGTAATTTCCGGGTGATCATGGGCTGGAACCGATCCGAGTTCTACGCCATTGCCGTTGGCCACCTGGCCGACCGGATTGCCGGCGCCGGAAAGCTTCAGAACCCTCCCCCGGAAGACCAGCCCGCACTGTCAAGAAATCAGGTGCTGGAGCTCCAACAGGCTCTGAATGACAAAGGCTACCCGAGCGGGGAACCCGACGGCATACTGGGCTCCAATACCCGCAAGGCCATTCGCGCGTACCAGAAGGCGGAGGGCCTGGTGGCTGACGGCTTTCCATCAGAACAGGTATTAGCGGCTCTCGGAGTTTACAGCGGCTCCTGAAAGCGTCCAGTTTTTTTACATCTAGAGAAATGCTACGCTATAAGGCATTGTATTTCATAGATAAAAAATACTGGCACGCATTTAGCTACACACCTTGGCAGTGCCTGGCCATTTCCAGGCAATCCTACAACTGCGAGTAGTTAAGGTGTGGACAATGCTTAAAATGATGAAAGGAATCGTAGCGGCGGTAACATTTGGATTCGCCGCAACTGCCTGGGCCTTCCCGGTGGACCTCGAATCGGTTTCAGGAACCTGGAACGCTCCGAGCAATGGCAGCAACGTTACGGGCGTAGGTACTGATACCCTGCGCTGGGGAACCGGCGAGGTTAGCTGCACCGGGCACTTGTGGTGGAAAACCTGCAGCGAGGGCCCGCAGAGTGGCTATGGTTTTCAGGGCCCGAACAGCCTGCCACAGACCATCACATCAGACGATCCGTTTGTGCTGGGAACCTTTACCCATTTCAACAACCGCATTACCGGTGAAAGCATTACCGGCGTGAGCCTCGATGTATTCGCCACGTTCTCCACAACGGCTAGCAACAGCAAGGTAACTGGCCCCTACACCTTTGATTTCATCCATGATGAGACACCGAATGTCGGTCAGGAATGCTGGTGGGTGTTTTGCTGGAGCGTCGAGCAGGACGTTGATGATGTCGTCATTCTCGACAACATGATCGAGAGTTCCGAGTTCCAGTTCGGCTCCAACATCTATTCCCTGTCTCTGCTTGGCTTTGCCAACGGCCTGAATGAAATTGAAACCCAGGAAGGCAAAGCAACCTCTGTGGATCTGCTGGCCAAGCTGAATGTTCGCTCCGTACCGGAACCCGGCACTCTCGCGCTGCTGGGACTCGGTCTGGCTGGTCTGGGCCTGGCGCGCCGCCGCAAGCTCTGAGCAATATCTGCTTCGCCGGCAGTACCTTGTGCTGCCGGCGATTCTGCTACCCTCCCGTGATCTGAATCCCGAATCCGCGCATAATACTGGTATCACCCAGTCACCACGAATCGGGATACTATGGATTCCATCACACAGGCCGCCCTTGGCGCTTCCATTGCGGGGGCTGTTGCCGGCAAAACCCTGGGGCGATCGGCCCTTCTGACCGGCGCATTGCTCGGCACATTACCCGACCTGGATGTGGTCATTGACTATGGCACAGCCGTTGCCAACTTTACCCAGCATCGGGGGTTCAGCCACTCCCTGTTTATTCTGGCACCCTTGTCTCTGCTCATCGCCTGGGGTCTGTGGCGCTGGAAACCGCTCATTTCCTATCAGCGATGGCTGGCACTGGTTGGCCTGATACTGATTACGCATCCATTACTGGATGCCTTTACCACCTACGGCACCCAGCTGTTTTGGCCCATCGGCCCACCCGTAGCGATCAACAGTATCTTTATTATTGATCCGCTCTATACCTTGCCACTACTGGCGGGTTGCCTGGCCTTTCTGTATCGCCCACCGGCGTCGAGAACCGTTGCCGCCGGATTACTTGTTTCCAGCCTTTATCTCGGCTGGACCCTGATTGCACAACAGATCATCACCGATCGGGTGCGACCGGCGCTGGCGAACGCCGGTATGGAACAGGCGGCCCTGATGGTTCAACCCATGCCATTCAACACCGTTCTGTGGCGTGCCACAGCGGTCAGTGCCGGGCAAAGAATCGAAGTAGTGACCGGTTTCCTCGATGCCAGCGACGAGCTGGTACTGGAACGCTTCCCGCGGCAACCAGAGCTTGCCCGCCTTGTCGCCGAGCTGCCGGAAGCCCGGCGGCTGGAATGGTTTACCGGCGGTTTCCTGGACTACCAGCAGAACGGCACTCAGATAACCGCAACGGATATCCGGCTGGGCATACCCGGCGCTCACCCTTTCACCTTCATCCTGGCGGAAACCGCCGAAGACGGACTGCAGCCACTGGCCAGCGATCGCCTGCCCCGCCCGGCGCTGAACCGGGCCGCCCTGCCCCTGTTGTGGAATCGAATGACCGGCCAGGTACCGGTATTGTGCCTGGCCACGCTGTCTGCTCCCAACCACGGGAGCTCCTGCTGATGCGGCTGGATCAATATCTGAGCAACGGTACAGAGCTTTCCCGCAAAGAGGCGAAAAAGGTCGTGTCAGCGGGACGAGTGAAGGTGGATGGCGAAACCTGCCGACAGGCCAATCGCCAGGTGGAGGCCGAACAGTCCGTTCATCTTGATGGAAAACCGGTTAACCCACCCGGCGATATCTACCTGATGATGCATAAACCCGCCGGAGTGCTCAGTGCCACCACCGACAGCAGCCAGCCAACGGCACTCGACCTGCTGCCCCGCGGCCTGGCCAGTCGGGTTCATATCGCCGGGCGGCTGGACAAGGACACCACTGGCTTGCTGTTGCTGACCAGCGATGGCCAATGGTCCCACGCGGTCACATCCCCCCGGCGGGAATGCCGCAAAAGCTATCGGGTCTGGCTGGCTGAGGCTATCCCGGAACAGGCCTGCCGGGCACTTGAGAAGGGAGTCATGCTGAACGGTGAAACCACAGAGACCAGACCCGCCGAAGTTCGTGTACACAACAACCAGCTGATCGACCTGACCATCGGCGAGGGCCGTTACCACCAGGTCAAACGGATGCTGGCGGCGGTTGGCAATCGTGTTGAGGCCCTGCACCGTTTCCGTATCGGCAGCATTGAACTGGATGATAAGCTGGCGCCCGGAGAATTCCGGGCACTGACCTATCAGGAAATCCGCTCAGTAACAGAGTGAAGGCCTCGGCCTAGGCACGCTCGAACCGCTGGGCTGCCAGATTTTTCCGCACTGAACCTGCTTCAAACACCTCGCCGTTCATGGCGATGTAGACCCCCGCCGGTAACAGCGACACCGCGGCCCAGGCAAAGCCGATGTTGAAGATAGCGTCGGTGCGCCGCATCCGCGCGGGCTGCATGGCACCGGTCAACACAATCGTGCGATCGGCTACCGATTTCAGTGCCTCGGCGGTCTGCGCCATGGTATCGGTGCCATGGGTAATCAGGATACGCTGGCAGGCCGAAGCCTTGACCGCTTCCAGAATGGCCTGACGGTCCTCATCGGTCAGTTCCAGGCTGTCCTTCCGCATCAGGGGACGAATCTCGTAGCCGTCGTGGATGTTGGATTCCGTCAACAGTTCCGGTAACAGGCTGTCACCGATTTCAAACTTGCTGTTGGCATCAAAATAGACCTTATCGATGGTGCCACCGGTGGTCAGTATCTCAATCATGGTCTGAACTGTTCCTTTATTGTGAGGACGCTGTGGTGGCCCGAGACTGCTTCGCCTCTGCCGCCATCAGAACTGCATTCTTTTCCTGTGCATAACGCTTCGCGGCCGATGCCACCGAGCCTGGCTGGCCGGTGGCAAGCCAGCGTTTGATTCGGCCGGCATCGCCCATCGGAGACCGGGTACCCAGGGAGTCCAGCAAAACCGTGATTACCGGTGTTCCGTTCATCTCAGAGACCATCACCAGACAACGCCCCGCCTCTGTCAGGTATCCGGTTTTACTCAGGCTCACGCCCCAGCTGTCCCGGTGCACCAACGCATTGGTATTGCCAAACGACAGGCTGTACCGGGGTTTCCGGAATTCGGCCCGGTAGTATCCGGTGGTAGAGGCCTCACGAATCTCAGGATGCTTGAGCGCAGCACGTGCCAGGATCACCAGATCGGCGGCCGTGGACACGTTGTCGGTAGAGAGACCGGTCGGGTCAACAAATCGGGTCTGGAGCATCCCCAGAGCTTTTGCCTTGGCATTCATCGCGGCAACAAAACCGTCGAAGCCACCCGGATAGACACGCGCCAGAGTGTAGGCAGCAAAGTTCTCGGATGACATCAGGGCAATCCGCAGCACATCCCGGCGCCGAAGCTGAGAGCCCACCCGAATGCGGCTCCAGGCGTTCGCGGCAGCCTGGACATGACGCTCCTCGAACGTCAGCCACTCGTCCATATCCTGTCCCGATTCCACCACCACGAGTGCCGTCATCAGCTTGGTGATCGACGCCACCGGTACCGGGCGATCGGCGTGCTTACCGAACAGCAGGCCCTCTTTGCCAACTTCGGCCGCCGCTGCCTGCACCGACGCCAGGTTCGGCGCCCGCTCCGGACTGGCGAGGCTCTGGCCGGACACCGCCAGGAAAAAGACGACAACAGTGACAAACACGGAATAACGCATGGTGAACTACCTGCCTCTCAGGCCTTAACAAGGAATGGGTCAATAGCGCGAACTATATCAGCGCAGACGGGCCGAACGCAGGTCTCATTTTCAATCATGCGTTTTAAACAGCAAATGCAAAAAATCTTAAATTCCTGTAAAATATTAATCAAATCAATTCGTTACATCTCGTTAATCATTGTAACCAGAGTGTAACGGTGCCGCTTTCCAGTTTCAGGATGCGTTCAGGATGGACTCTCCGTCGCTCGGCCAGACTCTCTCCAGGGAAACCCGCTCGGACAGATTACCGGCGTGGCTGCACCAGTCGTTCCCGTTTGTCATCCTTCTCCTGGCCATTACCTACGGACTTGCGACGACCTTCTGGCAGGATCCGCCGACTCTTTCGGTCAGTCCTTCGGTGCAGACCAACAGCGACACAAACGGCCCTCACATCGCAGGCCAGATCGAATATCTGATCCACCCCCTGGGCAAGGTACTGCAAGACAGACTCTGGCAATCCGAAGTCTGGAGCCGGACGGATACCCGCTATTCCGGAATCGGCTATCCCTACAAACCCGCAACTTTCCGGCTGACACTCGCAAACCCGACGTCAGAACCTGCCACCAGCCAGGTGACGGTACCTGCACCTTACCTGGACCACCTGCAACCTGCCCTGATTCACCCGGACGGAAGCATCGAACACCTACCCGCCATGGGCGACCGATACCCCTTCGATCAACGATTCCTGGCGCTACCGCAGTGGGTCTGGCCGGTCACGCTGCAACCGGGCACCACCACCCTGCTGATGGAAGTGCAGAATCACGGCCCGGTACTGTTGCCGGTCATTCTGTCAGACAGCGCCGAGGCTCTCGGTGCCGGCACCGCCATCACCGCCTGGAAGTCGTTTGTCACCGGTCTGCTGGTGTTTGCACTCTTACTCAACCTGAGTATTGTGGCCAAGCTCCGCCGACCAGGCCTGGCCTGGCTGAGCGTGCTGATGATCAGTGTTATCTACAGCCAGCTGGTGATGGACGGCCTGGGCCTGTGGCTGATCTGGCCGGCAGTGCCAGAGCTCAATGCCCTGCTCAGCATCAGTCTGCCGCTGTGCCTGATCGCGCTATGCGAGTTCACCCCACACTTCCTCCAACTGGCCCGCACTGAAGCCCGGATACTCCGGGCCTTCAGTCTTCTTGCCGGAGCGCACCTGCTGGCTGCGCCTCTGGGGTTTCATTTCCTGGGGCAACATGCCTTCCTGATGAGCAGTGCCGTCGGCGGGCTGTTCATCTTTGCCCTGAGTCTGCGCCAACTGAACAGCCACGTTTACGCCCGCTACTATGCCCTGTCGGTACTGGCGATCGTGATCGGGGCTGTCACGTCATCACTTCGTACCGTTGGCTGGCTACCCGTGAATGCGGTGACCGACTCCGCCTTTTTCCTGGGCGCAGCCACCGGCTCCCTGATCCTGACCAGTGGTGTGGGTAAACTGCTGCTGGAAGAGCGCAAGAAACGTCTGAGCTCGGACATACGTGTGCAGGAGGAACAGAAACTCCGGGCCAGCATCGAGCGTGATTATGACCGTTTGCTGAAAACCCACAGGGTAACCGGAAAGCCAAACAGGCCCATGCTGGAGGAAACCCTGGGCGCGCTGGACTGCCACAAAACGCCCTACACCCTGTGCATGATTCGCCTGGCCCGGTTCAATGAACTGGAACAGGCCCTGGGCTACCGAGCGGCCGAAGAACTCCTGAAGCAGTATCTGCGGCAACTCAACCGGTATCTGAAGCAAACGGTGGGCGATCAACTGGTGATGATCAACGGTTACAGCGTGGCCACCCTGGACACCGTCAACCATGCTTTTGCCCTGTTGCGCCATCCCGACGAGGCGCTGGAGAGCCAACGCCTGCAAGCCATCAGCCGCTGGTTGTCCGAGAACTTCCGTGAGGGCCGTTTTTCCTTTTCCTGGGCCGCCTCGGTTGGCGTCGCCCACGCCCCGGAACATGCTGCAGAACCGGCCGGCGTACTCGCCTGTGCCGGCTTTGCCTCACTGGACGAAAGCCTGCCGCTGGTGGTTTATGATCCTGCCATTGCCGAGTGGCAATACCGCCAGCAAATGCTGATGCTGGATGTGGAACAAGCGCTGCGTTCCGGCGAAATGTGGCTGGAGTACCAGCCCAAGATCAACATCCGCGATGGCCGGATTGGCTCACTGGAAGCCCTGATTCGCTGGCAGCACCCGGAATTCGGCAGGATTGCGCCCAGCCAGTGGATTCCCCTGGCCGAAGAAGTGGGGATCATTCACACGGTCACACTCTGGGTTCTGGACCGAGCCTGCAGGGACAGCCATCAGCTTCGTGAACAGTATGGGCGTGATATTACGGTCGCGGTGAACATTTCCGCCAAGGATCTGGCCCACAGTCTGTTCCACGAGGAAGCCGGCGCCATCGTCCGACGACACAAACTGGAGCCGGCCAACGTCAGCCTGGAAATTACCGAAACCGCCATGATGACCGATCCGGAAACGGCCCGCAGCACCATCCGGACCCTGAGCGCGATGGGCTTCCGGATTGCACTGGATGACTTCGGATCCGGCCACTCATCACTTGGCGCCCTGGCACAATTCGAGCTGGATGAGCTGAAAATCGACCGCAGTTTTCTGGAGGGGGTACTGGATTACCCCTCCAGACAGAAAATACTTCGTGCCGCTCTTGAGCTGGGCACAGCCCTGGACCTGGATGTGGTGGTCGAAGGCGTGGAAGACGAAACCATCGCACTCTGGCTGCATCAGTTTCCGGGCTTGCAGGGGCAGGGTTATTACTGGGGCCGCCCATTCAGCCTGGAACACAAAACCCGTTAGCTGCCGATAATCACCGTTCCACTGCCAACGGTAACGCCCCCGCAGGATACAGCACCGCCGGTAACCGCAGCCGGTTTGCCATTGATCATCACGGTTCCGGAACCGGCCGCAATGGCCCGGGGATGGGGCGGATGCTTGGGCTTTGAATGGGGTTGCAGCGGATCGCCTACCCGGGCAACGGGTTTACCGTCCACGAGAACATCGGGGGAACCGGCAATCACCGGTGTGGGCGGGAATCCCTGATGGTCCATACCGAGATCGCCCAGCAATACTATTGCCTTACTCATGGATTGATTCCTTTCATCATTGAGTCCTGAGCCACCATCCTATACCGAAATCCGCACGGACCCAAGCCCCGCACCAGCTCAGTGCATGCTAAAAGATGCAGATACGACTGACCTGCATCAAGGGGGCTGACGGCGGTCCGTTTTACACTTCCTTCACACTCATCAGCCATGGAGGCCGTCATGTCATCGCCCACTGAACCCGTTCAGGCGCCCAACGAGGCAACACCAGGCTCAGCCTTCCATTGCTGGCAGCAGGGCTATGGCGTTATCCGGCACTCCGAACAGACCTCCGCCAGAGTCCGGGAACTCGCTGGAAAACTGGTTAGTGCCGGGCACCAACCGGATGAAGATACGGTGTACCGGAAGCTGATCGCCCTGGACCGGCTCACCAGCGCCGGCCTGTGGCTGGTGGTGCACATGACCTATTGCAACCGGGTGGACATTGCCGGCGCCCCCCTGGTCGCCCAGGATTTCAAGGCTTCGCCGGAAGGCCATACCGGAGGCGCCCTGAACATGGTGCCTGCCTACGCGGCCTACCTGGCCCTCAACAACCTGACCGGAAAAACCCGCAGCTGGCTGATGGGACAAGGGCATTGTGTGGCCGCCGTGGATGCACTCAACGTTCTGACCGGCAATCTGCATCCCGAGCAACGCGCCCGTTACCTGGCGCCTGAGGGACTATCTCGACTGGCCTCCGACTTCTACAGCTATCGCCAGAAACCGGACGGCACGATGGCCGCTCCCCTGGGCAGCCACGTAAACCCCCATACCGCCGGGGGCATTATCGAAGGCGGCTACCTTGGGTTTGCAGAGCTGCAGTACGCACATATGCCTCTGCCCGGTGAATCTCTGGTGGCCTTCCTTTCCGACGGCGCCGCCGAAGAACAGCGCGGAAGTGACTGGATACCCCGATGGTGGCGCGCCGAGGACTGCGGACTGGTCTTGCCGGTGATGATTGCCAATGGCCGGCGCATTGAACAACGAACCGAGCTTGGTACCCGTGAGGGCCTGGAACGGTTTGAGCAGCACCTGCAACACCGGGGCTTTGATCCGGTACGATTTGACGGCCGTGATCCCGCGGCCTTCGTCTGTGCCATGTACGACATGGAACAGGCACTTGCAGCCCATGGCACCGCTGCGCAACAAGGTGAGACCGGCTACCCGGTTCGCATACCCTACGGTATCGCAGAGACCGTGAAAGGCTATGGTTTCTATGGCGCCGGAGAAAACGCAGCTCACAATCTGCCTCTGCCCGGCAATCCTCGTATGGATGCCATATCCCGGGAGCTGTTCAATGAATACGCAACACCGCTCTGGGTAAAACCGCAGGAGCTGAACCTGGCGGTATCCGAGCTGAATGAACACAGCCAACAGGGCCGGCCACTGGAGCGGGATCACCCGCTGGCGCTTCGCCGTCCCTCGGAACCTGCCATTCCGGTTTTGCCCTGGGCTCAGAACAAATGCTCACCCATGACTGCCGTTGATGAATTCTTCAAGGCTCTGGTCGCGGACAACCCGGAACTCCGGCCCCGGGTCGGCAACCCGGACGAACTCGCCAGCAACCGACTCAAAGGCGTGCTCCACAGCCTCAAGCACCGCGTGAACGACCCGGAGAACGAGGCCGAGTCAGTACACGGCAAGATCATTACGGCACTGAATGAAGAGGCGGTCGTCTCTGCCTGCCTGGCCAACAAAGCGGGATTGAATCTGGTGGCCAGCTACGAAGCCTTCTGCGTGAAAATGCTCGGCGCTATCCGCCAGGAGTTGATCTTCGCCCGACATCAGAAAGAAGTGGGCCGGCCACCCCAATGGCTGGGACTGCCAGTGATTGCCACCTCGCACACATGGGAAAACGGCAAGAACGAGCAATCCCACCAGGACACCAGCTTCTGTGAGGCTTTACTGGGAGAAATGAGTGATGTCTCCCGGGTGATTTTCCCGGCTGACTACAACAGCGCCCTGGCGATTCTGCCATCGGTTTACCGGGAGCGGGGCCGCATCAGTTGCCTCGTTATCCCGAAACGGGAGCGCCCGTGCGTCTTCAACGGCAGCGAAGCCGAAGCACTGGCAAGACACGGCGCACTGGTGGTGGACGAGGATACCTCAGCTGGCGAAGAACCACTGCTGCTGATTGCCAATGGCGCCTATCAGCTTTCCGAGGCCATACGGGCTTGCGAGCGTCTGCGCGAGACCGGCACACCGTTCCGGCTGGTCTATCTGCAGGAACCCGGGCGCTTCCGTCAACCCCGGGATCCGATGGAAGCCACCTCCTGCCTGACCGAGTTTGAGCGGGAGCGTCTGTTCCCCCATCGCATGCACCGACGGGTTGCCCTGACCCATATGCGGCCGGAAGTGTTTCGCGGACACCTGCACACGCTGTTCCCGCAGCCCGGCCATTCCCGGGTACTGGGCTACATCAATCGGGGTGGTACCCTGAATGAAGCGGGCATGCTGTTCGCCAACCGTTGCTCATGGGGCCATGCCCTGGCGGCCTGCGCCGAGGTGATGGACAAACCTCCCGGAGAATGGCTCTCCAGCGCCGAACTGGCCGCGGTGGAGGGCCGAGGCGATCCGGGAGTGATTACCCGCGGACTGCCTTGACCCGGTTACGTATCGCAGTTTCCAGTTCCAACACCAGCAGAACCACAACACCAGCCACCACAGAAAACGCCAGCTGCTCCAGGCTCAGGGCCGCAGTGGTAAAGGTGTGCTGGAACCAGGGCAGGTAGGTGAACAACAACTGCAATATCACGACCGCCGCGATCGCTGCCAGCACAACGGGGGTGCCGAGCACCCCCCGCAGGGTAATCGAGGCACTGTCGAGATAACGCACCGCAAACAGGTAGAAGACCTCCATCGCCACCAGGGTGTTGACCGCCAGGGTGCTGGCCAGCACTGGGTCCTGATGGCGATGCATGACCCAGAACCAGGCCGCGAAGATGCCCACCAGAAACAGCAGGGATACAAACGCCACCCGCCAGACCACAAAGCCCTGCAGCAAGGACTCGTCCCGCGGTCTGGGAGGTTGCCGCATAACTCCGGGCTCGGGCGGTTCAAACGCCAGTGTCATGGCCAGCAACACCGAGCTGACCATATTCACCCAGAGAATCTGCAAGGCGGAAATGGGCAACGTGAGCCCCAGCAACAAGGCGGTGATCAGGCTGACGGATTCCCCCCCGTTAATCGGAAGCATAAAGGCAATGCCCTTACGCAGGTTGGTGTAAACCGTGCGCCCTTCCCGGACAGCCGCAGCAATGCTGGCGAAATTATCATCCAGCAGCACCACCGATGACGCCTGCCGGGCCGCTTCCGAGCCCTTGACACCCATGGCAATGCCAACATCCGCCCGCTTCAGTGCCGGGGCATCGTTGACGCCATCACCGGTCATGGCCACCACACCATGCAGTGCCTGCAGCGCTTTCACTAACCGAAGTTTGTGCTCGGGGCTGGTGCGGGCAAACACATCCACCTCTCCGGCCAGACTCCGGAGCTGATCTTCATCCAGGTCATCGAGCTCTTTGCCGGTGAGTACCCGGTCGGCATTACGCAGCCCGAGTTTTCGGGCAATGGCACCGGCCGTCAGGGCGTGGTCGCCGGTAATCATCT
>NPIE01002678.1_pt1 | contig 27434 bp, 27 predicted proteins | sample 8637661 | NCBI WGS metagenome assembly NPIE01 (sample SAMN07420842, study PRJNA396082) | bioreactor metagenome | isolation source: sample BA12 brine-fed electro-methanogenic bioreactor BA | place: Japan: Kochi | collected 2016-12-09 | reverse complement strand
GTCACCTTCCAAAAAGCTAAAAACAATAATCGACCATGAAACCACCAAATGAAACAAATGCCGTCAACCGAAACAAAATCATATCAACTGAAACAAAATCAACCCACCCTACTGACTACTGGCTACCGGCTACCGGCTACTGACTACCGGACTGTCCACTGCCGACTGCCGACTAACTTAAAATTTTGCATCTCTACTGCCATAAAATCTTTACATTTAATCAATGTCATGAAAGGAATAATCTTATGAATTCACGTTATAAGATTTCAGTTATCGGTGCCGGTCAGATAGGGACAGTTATATGTCAACTTGCAGCCATGCGGCAGTTGGGAGATGTTGTTTTATTTGACATCGTAGAAGATTTGCCACAGGGTAAAGCGCTGGATATTCTGGAAGCGTCCCGTATTGGCGGTTTTGATGTATCGGTTATCGGTACGAATAATTATGAAGATATCCGCAACTCGGATCTTGTTATCATTACTGCCGGTGTTCCCAGAAAACAGGGTATGAGCCGGGATGATCTGCTGACAGTCAATGCAAAAATCATTCGAAATGTTGCTGAAAATATCGGTGAATTTGCTCCGAATGCAATTGTGATTCTCATTTCCAATCCCCTAGATGTTATGGTAACACTTTTTCAAAATGTATCCGGATTTTCTCATAACCGGGTTATGGGTCAGGCCGGTGTTCTGGACAGTTCCCGGTTTTGTTCGTTTATCGCACAGGAGTTAAATGTTAGCGTAAAAGATGTGAATGCCATGGTTCTGGGCGGACATGGCGATTCTATGGTTCCCCTGGTCCGGACAGCCAATATTAATGGCATTCCTGTGATGGATTTACTTGTTCAAAAATATGGGAATGAAAAAAAAGCATATGAAGTAATGGAAAAACTTATCAATCGTACCCGTATGGCTGGCGGGGAAATTGTTAAACTTCTGAAAACAGGCTCGGCATTTGTTTCTCCTGCAATGGCAACTATGGCAATGGCTGATGCAATTCTCCGGGATGAAAAACGCGTACTTCCGGTTTGTGCTTATCTCTCAGGAGAATTTGACGTAACCGGTTATTATATGGGTGTCCCCGCAATACTCGGTGCTTCAGGTGTTGAAAAAATTGTTGAGATGGTTTTAAATAAAGATGAACAAGAAGCCTTTGCACACTCTGCAGGTCAAGTTAAACAACTGGTATCGGATATGTATAAATTGAATCTCATATCCGGTTGATTTGAAAGATAATATCATAACCGGCTATTTGCTCAGGTATATCCTTTCCCTGTCTATGCAGGGGTTGTTGAAAGGAATAATGTATAGAAACAAGGCGTTTCAATGATTCTATTTTCTTGAAAAGCTGGTATGATTTATTTTATATTTATTGCATAATTAATTTCCGGTTATGTCATTCAGACAGGAAACACATATGATGATAAAAAATTCCCTTATTCTGCACATGATTCGATTTTTAGTATCAATTTTGATTGCTTCCGTCGTTTTAGCCCAAACAGTCACGAGTGCTCAAATGACGAAAGCACTTCGGTCTGTTTATGATCAGGCTGTCGCGTTTTCAAAATCTGTGGAATCGTACCCGGACAACAGCCGGGAAAAGGTTATGATTACACGTATGATTAATATGTTAAAACAGGATGCCCGGAAGCTGAAAGTTTTAAGCCAGAATGAAAGTTCGCCGGAAACGCAGTCAGAGTTCAGGAAAATGGCTGCGCGCTGGAAAGAAATACGCGATGCCGTTCAGGAGATGCAAAAAGAAGTCAGTAAAAAGCCGATAGAAAAACCAAAGTCCCCTGATGAAATACAACGTGAAATCGAAGCCTACCAGCAACGGATCAAAGCCCTTGAAAGCCGTCTGGACGCAATGGCAGTTCCTACAGACAGACTCACCGAGCGCCAAAGAGTTGAACAGGCCGTCAAAGAAAAAGACTGGATAACGGTTAGACAACGGCTGGATAAGGCCTTGGTTCATTATCCCGATGATTCTGAGCTTCATTATTTCCTGGCTCTCTATCAAATGGAACGAAAAGACTTCCCCGGAGCCCGCGATGCAATTCTTGAAGCGTTAAGACTTAATCCAAGACAGACCCGCTATTGGGAACTAAGCGGGAAAATCTATATATCTTTAGGCCTTTATGAACAGGCATTCGGTGCTTATGCAGAAATTCTTCTATTGGATCCGCGGAATACATCTGCCCGTATTGATCTGGCAAAATTGATGTTTGAAAGCGGCCGGATTGACAGTGCCGAAACGCTCTATCGTGAGATAATATCTCTCAGACCGGATGCTCCGGAAGGCTATGAAGGACTTGGGCGTATAGAATGGCATAAAGGAAATGATGAACGGGCAAAAACATATTATCAAAATGCCATTACCAGAAACAGTGCATCTCCTGATCTATACAGGATGCTGGGGCAGATTTATATGGATCAAAAACAGTATCAATATGCCATCCGTCATTTTGAACAGGTTGTCAGACTCGATCCTGAGAATACGGATGTTCGATTTCTTTTGGGAAAAGCATATTGGCATACCTATGATTTTGCCAGAGCAACTGTCTATTGGTCTCAGGTTTACCGCCAGAATAACCGGGCACTGAATATCACGTTTTGGCTGCCTGCAGCCTATTTTGTTCAGGGCGAAATACTGCAAAATCAACGTTTATACCGTGAATCTGCCAGGTCCATGAAAAATGCGCTCGAGATCAATCCTGATTCCTATCATTGGATGAGCTGGGGTAATTACTGGCTGGGTAAATATTATCAGGATCAGGATAATTCCCCTTTGGCAGAAAAATATTATATCAGAGCTCTTGAAACAAACCCCAATCTGACAGAAGCCCTTAATGCGCTGGGTATTATGCGCTGGCATCAAAACAGAACACGGGAAGCCAGACGGTACTGGCAAAGAGCATTGGATATCGATCCGTCCAATCATGAAGCAATTGCATGGCTTAAAATCGCTGGCAATACACCCTGATTTAGTAAAGGAACATACGATGGAACTGACTATTCCCCAGTTGAAAGGACTGATGAATATTTTTACGGAACTTGAAACGGAAGAAATTCTCCGTAAAAGTGTTGGACAGATATCCAAAATGCTGAATGCAAAAGGTTGTACAATATTTCTTTATAATGAAGGACTGGATTGTATTGAACTGGCAGAAACAACAAGTCCTCAGGCTCACGATGGCGAAATGATCCGTTACAGCAGGGGGGAAGGGCTCACCGGATGGGTTTTTAAATTTCAAAAACCGCTTCTGATTCAAAATTTGGATGCCAAAACCATGGATGACCTGAAACGGGATCATGGACAGGAAATTCACTGGGTCAGCAAGTTTTCAGACGGTGATCAGCAAAGAGCTAAAACCTACCTTGCTGTCCCCATCATTTCTAAAAACGGCCGTTTTTACGGAGTAATCCGGGCTTCAAGCAATGAAATAAATTTTAATGAAGTCCATCAGGATCTGTTGATCCATATTGCCGGATATATCAGCATCGCCCTTGAAAACAGTTACCACTACCTGCAGGAAAGAAAAAAAGCGGACTATTTTAAGCTGTTAATGGAATTCGGAACACGGCTCCATACACATTTTAATCAGACAGATCTTCTGAATTTTGTTGCAGAAGCAGCAACACGGACTTTCTCGGCTGAAACCAGCGAAATCTATCTTCTCAAAGAAAGAACCGGTGATATCCTCATTCTCAGGGCAGGCCAAGGCATTCCCAAAGATCTTATCGGAAAAGCAGAACACAAAATCGGGGAAGGTTTGACCGGTACCCTCGTAGAAGAAAACAGAATTATCCGCCTCAATAATGTTCTGTCGTTCCACAAATATAAGGGGAAATACAGATCCCAGATGAAAAAAAACCTGAAATATGGCGACCGCCTTGCCTTTTTGGGAAGTCCGATAGCCATGAAAAGTGATGTGATCGGGTGTATTAAACTCTATAATAAAATTGCCAAGTATCCGGGAGATGAGACCATCTTTTCTGAAGATGATGAAAAATATATCGCTGTTTTGGCTGATATGCTTGCGGTAGCTCTTGAAAACCTGGAATATCTTGAAAGCATGAAGAATTCAGCCATACTTATGTTTAAAACACAACGTCTGACAGCCCTTGGAACTATGGCAATCCGTCTGCCCAATGAGGTGACCAATCCGCTTACCACTGCGCAACTGAATGTGTTAAACCTGAAAAGAATGATTGAACGTCATAAGAAATTAACCCACGACGATTATTTTAAACGCCTGAGTGTCATTGAAGAAAAACTGGCAGAAGTTGCTGCCGGAATAAAAGTTCTGCACGAATTTTCTACAAAAGCAGGTTTTTTGAAAGTCCGTAAAACCTGGCAGGATATCCTTGATGAAGGGCTTTTGTTTTTAAGTGATGAAATTCTCCGAAAGAAAATTACTGTCTATCGGAACAAACAGGCAGAAACATCCATCCCAAAAGTTGTTGTTGAACCCAATGAAATGATCGAAGTGATGATTAATCTCCTGCTTATTGCCATTTCCCAGCTTCAGCATTATAACGGCAGTATTATCATTAATGTAAGTTATGATTCGGAATCCCATATGATTAAAACGCATATTCAGTCTGAGGATAACGAAGAAATGCAGTCTTTTGGCACGACAATTTCTACATTGCCCGATGGTAGTGAAGTTGTTACGCCTCAACAGTTTATGTTTACAGTGGCAAAAGAAATCATTCATAATAATTATCAGGGAATAATAAATTTGAAACCTGAAAAAAATGGTGTTTCCATCACAATCTGTATTCCTGCCGGAGGTGAAAATGTTTGACGGCGATCTCCTTATAGTTGATGACAGCCTGGCTTTTTGTGAAAGCATTGTAGACCTTTTGGAAGATGAAAAATGGATAGTTAATTATGTCCTCGATGGTTCGCAAGCAATTGATACACTAAAAAAATATCAGTATAAAGTTGTCCTTTTGGATTTGAAAATGCCCGGAATAAGCGGCATCGAAGTTTTGAATGAATTAAATAAATTATCATTAATAAACCGAAACTATATTATTGTCCTGACCGGTGAAATCACCATTGAAAATGCGGTGGATTCTCTTCAGTACGGCGCGCGTGATTTTATTCAGAAACCGGCTGTGGTTGAATTCCCTGATGAATTCATTCAACGCATAACCCGGGGATTTAAATGGCAGGAGGAACGGCTCCTGAATGAAGAGCTGAGGCTTGAGCGGCAGAAAGCTATTGAAGAGTCTCAGCTGATTGTAAAAAGTGTGGGACATGATATGTCCGGATCTTATTATGGCTCGCTTATGCTCCGCCTCCAGACATTAAAACGGAAAATCAGTCAGCTCCAGGAAATCAGCGGTACCCACATTAGCGGACTCATTGACCCTGAAAACGGTTTAGTCAAACAGGATCAACTGATAGAGGAAGTAAAGAAAATAAATGCACTTGTCAATGATAGCGATGAGAGAATTGCCGGCATAATTGATCTCTTAAAGTTTTTTAAAGAACTGGGCGAAAAGCTGAAACATCTTGGGAATGCCATTTCAATTGATAAAGCCCATACAAAAAAAGTGGATCTTACAGCCATAGTCCGATCATCTATCCGTGTTTTTGCAGAATCCAAGGTTCATGAGAACCCAAAAGTGACAGTAAAGGAGGAATTTGCTGAAGAACCGTTGTATATTTTCGCGTCGGAAGAGGACCTGTTAAGGGTCTTTCTGAATTTGATTGAAAATGCCTATAAGGCTATGGATGGGAATGGAGTTTTGACATTGCGAACGTTTCCTCGTGGTGATGAGGTTACTGCTGAAATTCAGGATACGGGATGTGGGATTCCTGAAGAAGCGATAGAAAAAATCTGGCGACCGGATTATACCCGATGGAAATCCACTACAGGGACCGGGCTTGGACTCCTGATTTGTCGCAAGGCTGTTGAAAATTCAGGAGGAACGATTTCTGTCAGCAGTAAAGAAAATGTTGGAACGACCTTTCGATTGACCTTCAAAAAAGATGTATAGGAGATAATAAAATGCAAAAGACAATCTTGCTGGTTGATGACAAAAAACTGCTGAGAGATACACTGATTGATTATCTGGGAAATGACAAATTCCGTTTTATCGAAGCAGAAACAGGGGAGAAAGGGCTTGATCTCTTTCGTGAAAATGCTAAAGAAATTGATGTCGTTCTGCTGGATGAAAATTTACCCGGAATTGACGGGATCAAAACTCTTCAGCTCATGACCCGCATCAACCAGAGCATCCCGGTAATTGCCCTCACGGGAGAATTAACCATTGAAATACGCAACGCATTCATTAAAGCAGGCGCTTTTGATGTTCAGGCAAAATCTGCCATATATGAAAAACTTTTGCCGTCCCTGGAAGCAGCGTTGGAAGGTGAAAAATCCGGCACCGATTCGTCTGACGAGAATATTGATTTTGTTAAAATGGCAGAAGACCTGAAAAATGACGGTCGCTGGGAAGAATCAGCCCTCTATTTACGTGAAGCCGGAATGGAACAAAAAGCCCTTGGGAAGCGGGATAAAGCCGTAGAATTCTTTGAAGAAGCTATTACACGTTATAAACGGGCAGGCAGAACAACAAAAGCAAAAGAAGTGGAAAAACTCCTGGATGAAATAAGCTGATTGCCATTTTTCCCGTTAAATTCTTTTCTTTTATACTATGTGTCTTTAATGCCTTCCATGAATTCTGACTTTTTATTTGTCTGTGAATTTTATATATTTCCCGGCTTAAAATGAGAAAAGGCTTATGCTTGAACAACTGCGTGAAAATCTTGAAGGTGTTTTAAAATCCCTGAGGGGACAGGGAAAGATTACCGAATCCAATATACAGGATGCCATGAGGGAAGTGCGGAGAACCCTTTTACAGGCAGATGTTCACTATGGTGTTGTTAAAGAATTCATATCAAATGTTACGGAACAGGCATTAGGCACCCGGGTTCTGAAAAGCATTACACCCGGCCAACAAATAATAAAAATCATTCATGAAGAACTGACCGCTCTTTTAGGGGAAGAAAATATCCCTCTCGATCTTGGAGGACTTCCGCCTGCTGTCATTATGCTGGTTGGTCTTCAGGGATCCGGAAAAACCACCCTGGCTGCGAAACTGGCCATGTATTTGAAGAATAACGGAAAAAGACCGCTTCTGATTGCTGCAGATGTTTACAGACCGGCAGCCATTGATCAGCTTCTTACACTGGGAAAAAGCATTGATATACCTGTCTATGCCCAGATGGGTATTGATCCCCTTACCATCTGTCGGAATGGTATGCAAAAAGCCCGTATGGATAATACAAATGTCGTCATTGTGGATACAGCGGGTCGTTTGCATATTGATGAAAAGATGATGACGGAACTCAGGGACCTTCAACACATTCTTCATCCCCGCGAAATACTTTTTGTTGCAGACGGCATGATCGGTCAGGATGCGGTTAACGCTGCACGTGAATTCAATGAAAAACTTGCGGTTACAGGGCTTGTCCTGACCAAAATGGACGGGGATACCCGGGGCGGTGCGGCTTTGTCCATCCGGTCCGTTACCGGTAAACCGGTGAAATTTATTTCTTCCGGGGAAAAACCGGCCGATCTTGAACCCTTTTATCCAAATCGGTTTGCCGATAGAATATTGGGAAAAGGTGATATTGTATCCCTTGTTGAAAAAGCTCAGGAAGCCGTCGATGAGAAAGAGGCTGAAAAACTTGAAGAACGGCTGAGAAAGAATGAATTCACCCTCACTGATTTTCAAAAACAACTGAAAATGCTGAAAAAAATGGGACCATTAGGTGCTGTAATGGATATGATTCCCGGTTTTAATCGCTTAAAAAATGTTCAGGTTGATGAAAATCATTTTATTAGAACAGAAGCTATTTTAAATTCTATGACGTTCCAAGAACGGGAAAAGCCGCAACTTATTGATGCAAGTCGACGGAAGCGGATTGCCCGGGGGAGTGGGACACAGGTTTCAGATGTGAACCGGTTATTGAATCAGTTCGAACAGATGAAAAAAATGATGAAAAAAATGAATAAAATGAAATTCCCCGGAAAAGGGTTTAATATGCCCCGGGGTCAGTTTTAAGGAGGATTAATTTGGCAACTCGAATTCGTCTCACACGTATGGGTAGACGGAACCGTCCTTACTATCGAATTGTCGTTTCCGATTCACGAAGCCGTCGTGACGGACGTTTTATTGAACAGGTGGGGACCTATGATCCAATCAAACGGGAAAACCGTGTAACTGTTAAAGAAGACAGGGTATTATACTGGATGGAACAGGGTGCCTTACCGTCGGACACAGTTAAAAATCTGTTATCAAAGTTGGGCATCATGCTGAAGTGGCATCTCCGTGACTGTAAATCCGAAGACGTAAAAAATCAGGAATTGCGGAAATGGGAAATGGCCCAAAAGGCTAAAGAAGCAGAAAAGAAACCAGAGAAAAAATCAAAAGCAGCTGTGGATAAAACTCCGGAAGAAAAGCCGATCATTACTGAAGAAACGCCCGAACCGACAGCAACTGAAACGTTAACAGAAAACGTATCCTCTGAAGAAAAAGCGGCTGATATTGACATTTCTGAACAGACTGCAGAAGACGTTGTTGAAGATACCGTAGAACAAGATATTGAAGTCGTAACTGACGAAAAACCTGTTGAAACAAATATTTCCGAAGAAACAGAAGAATCAATTTCCGATACAAAGACTGATGTTGAAATAACAGAAGATTCTGAAACAGAGGTTGAAAAAGCAGAATAGTTCAATCCCAAAGAGGAGCAGGTAGACCATGAAAGAGTTCGTAGAATTTATTGCAAAACGTCTCGTTGATCATCCGGAAGATGTTAAGGTCACTCAAATCGACAGCGAAAATAATATCATTTTCGAACTTTCTGTCAATTCTGCAGATCTTGGTAAAGTCATCGGTAAAAGCGGACGTACAGCACAGGCTCTCAGAACACTTTTAACGGCTGTTTCGGCTAAAGCCGGTCATCGTAGAGCAACGCTCGATATTATCGACCGTTAATTCGACTGCCAAAGAAATGAACTATGTCCTTCAGAAAAATCGGTAATATCTTAAAACCGTTTGGACTTGAAGGCAGGCTTATAATACGACTTGATATTGTCGATAAAGGTTTTTTGTGCTCTTTGAAAAATATGTACTGGGGGTTTGGTTCCGAACCCGAACACGTCGATGAAATCACATTTTTCGATGTGAAACCCAGACAGGTTGTATTGGGTCTGCAAAATGTAGAGACCAGGACTGATGCTGAAAAATTACAGAATGCTTTTCTGTTTATCCCGGAAAGTGACTTCAGGGATGATACCGATACGGATACGATACTGAACGATATTCTAACCTGTCTGATCTGTGATGCTGACGGAAATGTCCTGGGTGAACCCTTAAGGATTGAATCATATCCGGCTCAGGATATGCTTATCCTGCTGAGAAAGGGACAGGAAGTCATGATACCGCTTGCTGAAGATTTTATTTTAGATTTCAATCTCACCAATAAAAGGATTGTTCTCGATTTGCCTGAAGGACTTTTAAATGAAGATTGATATCCTCACAACGTTTCCGCACATGTTGGATCCGGTTATCAACAGCAGTATAGCAAAGATAGCTGCAGAGAAAGGATTGGTTGATATCCGGTCTTTGGATATTCGGACATTCTCTGACAACAAACACGGGAAAACGGATGATTATCCCTTCGGAGGCGGAGACGGTATGGTTATGACTCCACAACCGGTATTCCGTGCAATTCGCCACTGTCTGAATGATAAAACAGGATCCCGACCTAAAATTATTTTTCCCACTCCGGATGGAAAACAATTTGATCAGCCGATGGCAGAAAATCTTTCCAAAGAAGAGCATCTCATTTTTTTATGCGGACACTACAAAGGTGTAGATCAGCGGATAAGAGATGTGTGGGTAACAGACGAAATCAGCATCGGCGATTATGTCCTGACCGGCGGTGAAATTGCTGCCCTTGTTATTGTTGATGCCGTGATAAGGTTGGTTCCGGGTGTTATCGGCACACTCAATTCTGCCCTGAGCGATTCTTTTTCTCACCCGCTTTTGGACTGCCCCTGGTATACAAGACCTGAGATATTTGAAGATTTGAAAGTTCCGGATGTTCTCCTGAGCGGACACCATTCCAATATTGAAAAATGGCGTTTTGATCAGCGAGTACGGAAAACAAAAGACAGACGTCCGGACTTATATAAAAAATGGCTTAAAGAACAAAAATAAGAATGAAATTAAAGGGAGTTTGTGATGGATAAACTGTTTTCCAGTGCTTCACACCAGATGCGTGATGATATTCCGCAATTCAAAGCAGGTGATACACTGGTTGTTGATGTAAAAGTAAGGGAAGGTGATAAAGAACGCATTCAGCAGTTCAAAGGAATTTGTATTGCCAGAAAAGGATCCGGCATTAATTCTACATTTACCGTAAGAAAAATTTCCAATGGAATCGGGGTAGAAAGAATTTTTCCCGTTCACTCACCCAATATTGCAAAAATTGAACGGATTGCCATCGGTCGGGTACGCCGGGCAAAACTCTATTATCTGCGTAAACTCAAAGGCAGAAAAGCGACTCGGATTAAAGAAGTCCGTTAATTGTCTGTTCCAAATATGCGTTTCCAGAAGCTTCCTCACGGGAGCTTTTTTATTGATATTGTATAAATAACGCACAAGCTCGCAAACTCGGCTAACGTGCTTTCAAACGTGAAGAAAAGCTACTGATAACTTGTGAGCTGATGACTGTTTTTCAATTTCTCATCCCTCATTCCTCATCCCTCATTCCTCATTCTTCATTCTTCATTCTTCATTCTCTATGTCCTGTATTGTTTCAACTGTTTGAGATTTATAAATTGATGCATGAAATATCTTTTTATAAAAGCATTTCTTTTTTCACTTGTTTCTTTTTCCTGCCTGATTGCATCTCCGGATAAAATAACGGGTTGGGTACATCGTGGAAACGGCGATGTGTTTCCCGGCGAAATTAACTTCTCTGAACGGCAGATTATATCTGTCAGGCGGGTTGGCCTGGACAATATTAATCCCTTTATTCATATAACGCCATTAATGATCGATTTGAATATTTACTCTTCTAAGAATCTTCAATATACAGATTCTCTCCAGCTAAACAGGGGCATCGGTCTTTATCTGACAGAGAATGATAATTGGATTTTACTTCGAACTGTCGGCAATATCATCCCATCGGATACCCTGGGAGTCCTCGTTCAGTTTCCTGAAGAGGAAGGTTATATTCATCGGTTATACCAGACGCTAAATGATGTTCTGCACGGATCTCCGATTGAAACTCACATTCCCAATACGATTCCTGATTTTAAAGTTTCTCACAAATTTTTCTGGAAGGATATCCCCGGTAAATGGATACCTGAGTTTAGAGATCTCCTTACAACAGAAAATTTTGAAAATATCTGGATTATCAAAAATGGATCATTAAATACGGATATGATTTTTGGGAATATTCGTTCAATGATCACATACTCAGATCTTAAGACCTATGAAACCGGTCGATCTTCCGAATCAGATTGGAGTGAAACACTTGGTTATGCAGGAATTCTGTTTCCTAATACCTGGTCATTCGGTGCCGGGGACTCGTTTTTTAACAGTCAAACGCTTCGCAAAGAGATTTATCTCCAGCTAATGACCGTTCTGCCTGCCGAGTTTTTGAATATTGAGAATCGTTTTGGACTTATCATTCCCGGTTATTCGGCTTCCTTTGCTGTGTTCACTGATATTCAAAATGAAAGAGATTATGTTTTAAAAAATGTTATTGTGGAAGGTGTTTATGTTCGGTAAATACCTGAAATATATTTTTATTCTGATAAGCATTTCTATAATACTCAAAGGAGAATCTGATCCCCTTTATATCCTTAATGGAACGTTTTATGCCGGCAACGGTCAATGGCAAAATGCAGGTTCTTTTTTACGGGTAAACTCTGATGAAGCTCGTTGGATTGAAGGAATTAATAAGAAAACTGCGTTTATTGACTTGAGTCACTTCTGGGTTGTTCCTGCATTTCAAAATATTTGGTTTACCAGCAACCCGGACAGCACTTATCAGCACTATCCCTATGTCCAAACTGATATTCCATTGTGGTCAACCAAGCTTCTTTATGCAAATAAGATGAAACAGGGATTGTTTTCGTTCTACCTATACCCTGAATCTCCCTTTATAAGGTCCGGAAATCTTGTTAACATCGAGTATCCGGGGTTATCTCATGAGAAAGGTTTGATAATCAACAGCTCTGAGTGGCCTGATTCCGCTCTGACTGCGTTTTTGTCAGGACACGGATTTGAATATTCCGCCAGAGAGAAAAATTTGTTGCTGCAGTGGAAAAATCAACAAATCCCCGTTTTCATTCAGGGTTATTCACAATTCAATGAACCGGTTATTAAAAAGATCATGCTTTCGGGTCACTCCGCAGATACAATAACATATTATCCGGTTAGCAATATACAGGATATGAAAAACCTGTCTCTTCAAAAAAATATAATAATCAAGGACACAGATCCGGCCGTTCTCCTCCGCGATTTACACCTGCTTGAAGATTCTTTAAAAATCCGGATTTTGGATATTCTGACAGGGTATAACAACGAGAGACGGGATTCCTTGAATGGCACAACGGATCCACATTTTTTATTTTTAGACAGGAATCCTTTAGAATCTGAAAGTCGTATAAAATTCATTATGATAAATGGTACATTTTCACTTAACCCGTAAAAGGACCTGACATGCGAAAAACATTTTCACTAATCACTTTCCTCATATTTTTTAGCAGTTGTGCATATTTTAATACGTTTTATAATGCAAAAACTTATTTCTCCGATGCATCCAAAAGACTGGAAACTGAGATGGCAAAAGAAGGAAAAATATCCCGGAATACAGCGGATATTTTTGAAAATGCCTCATTGAAAGCGATGAAGGTTATTGAAAAATATCCGGATTCAAAATATGTAGATGATGCCATGTATATTGCCGGAGTATCCAATTTCCATGTAGCAAAATATACAATTGCCCGAAGTATGTTTTCCCGCCTGGTAATTGAGTATCCCCAAAGCCCTTACTATGCTGAAGCACATTTGTGGATTGCCCGGTGTTATTATGAATCCGGAGAGAAAGATATTGCGTTCAAAATGTTGGAAACCTTTATTTCTGATCCAAAAAATAAAGCATTTTATGGCGATGCCATGTCCCTTGCCGGATATTTGGCGCTTGATGAAAATCAGGAAGCAAAAGCGTTTGAATATTTTAATCAGGCTGTTGCCATGACGAATGACATCCGGAATAAAAGCAATATTTTGTTTGAAATGTCACAAATATATATTGATCGGATTATGCTTGACGAGGCATTGGATGTTCTTGAACAGATTGAAGATATATCCATTGATCCCGAGATGCTGACTCGTGTTCAACTGCAGTACGCAAAAATTTTCCGGATACAGAAAATGTATCAGGAAAGTGAAGATTTGATAAAAGAGATGCTGGCTAATGAAAATAACAAACCCGTTTTTCCTGATCTTGAGCTTGAACTGGCACAGGTTTATTTTCAGCAGGAGAAACTTGATCAAGCCATTATCCGCTACCAGACAGTTGTTGATAACTATCCCAATACCATCCAGGCTGCCAAAGCTAGTTTTTATCTTGGGGAGCTGTATCTTTATTCAATGGGAGATTATGAAAGAGCAAGAAATGCCTTTGTTGCTGTCAGCCAGCATCAGCGCAATATTACGGAATCCACTTTGGCTCAGTCAAAAATCAATCAGATAGGCCGCTATGTTTCACTGTCCAAGGAGCTCAGTGATCTTGAAAATAAATATCCTTCATTGATTAATTCAGCTCTTGAACCGGATACGCTGCTCACGGCTGCTGTTAAAACCAATTATCTGAAAAAAAAGTTTAATAAAGCGGAATATCTTGCCTTTGATTTTCATAATCCGGATTCGGCTCTACAGATCTATCAATCTCTCGTTAATCGTTTTCCGGAGGACCCTTTTATCCCCCAAATCTTAAATACTTGGAGTTTTGTCCTGGGGGAAAACGGGGATTCAATACGGTCTGATATGGTCAGGAACAGACTGATCCGGGATTATCCCTATTCTGTTTTCAGTTTGAAACATTTGGGGCGAGAACATCCTGATTCTGTTAAAATTAAAGAAAATCAGGACATGATTTTTAAAATTGAATCAGAATATTTTAATCAAGGCAGATACCTGGAAGGCATTGATGCTCTGAAAAACCTTCTGCATTCAGCCAGTCTTGATACGTTAAGCAGGTCTCAGGTCCTGTTTCGTATCGGAATGGAATATGATCGGGAGTTGTCGAATATGGACAGTGCAGTGTTTTATTACAGACAAACGGTTGATTTTAATGACAAAACGCGCTTTGCCAAAAAGGGAAAAAGCCGTCTTCAGGAGTTAAACCTCATTATTGAAAGATTGATTGAAACGCCCTATGTTGACTCAACTGAAACAGAAAACAACAGTGTGATTGATCATGAATAAATCTCATATTGTTTCGGCTGTTTTTGTGCTTTTATTTCTATACAGCTGTAGTTCGGCACCCCGTTACGGCAGTCAGACATATCCCGGACAAAAGACGACAACACGTCAGATCCCTGTTGAAAAAAATCCCCAACTCAGTTATCAAAGAACATGGACAGGTGTCAGCTCCTGGTATGGTGAAGATTTTCACGGAAAAAAAACAGCCAATGGGGAAATATTTGATATGTTTGATATGACAGCAGCACATAAAACCCTTCCCCTTGGGACAACCGTCCGGGTTACAAACTTGTCCAACAACCGCTCTGTTGTCGTAAGAATCAATGACAGGGGCCCCTATGTTGAGGGACGAATGCTGGATCTTTCATACGGGGCGGCAGAAAAGCTTGATTTTCATACAAAAGGGACTGCCAAAGTACATGTTCAGGTTATAAAATTTGGAGACAACAGCTACGTCAATCAGTGACGAATGCAAAATAAACACGGTCAATCATAGGAAATCTCTGATAAAAAGAAGCCTGGAGGGACGTGTTCCGCAAATACTCGGACTCTATCTTGGCGGATCCTAGGCTATTTTGGCGTTTATCTGTTCCTTTCTTGTAGACCGTTTTGCTTTTCCTGAATATCTGGTTACACTCAGTGTCGTTATCCTGGCTGCTTTTATACCAAGTGTAATTATTCTTGCATGGTTTCATGGAAAAACCGGCCCGGACCAGTGGACACGTGTGGAAAAAGTAGCGATTCCCATTAACGTGATGATTATACTTATCATCCTTGTTTTGTTTATCCGTGGAAAAGACCTTAATGCGCTAACGACCCCTATTTCGTATAAAGACGAAAGCGGTGAAAAAGTTACGGTGAATTTACCGCGAAGTGAATATCGACGCAGTAATGCATTGTTTTACCCTGAGAATGAGAACAGCGATTCACAGTATGATTGGATTGGTTATGCCATTGTTCAATTATTGGATCTTGATCTGGATCAGGACCTGTTTGTTCAGGTTATATCTGCATCCCAATCCATGCCATTTTTTCAACAAAAAGGATTTTCTGAGCCGGAAAATATTCCTCTGACCCTAATGAGACAGGCAGCATCGGAACAATATGCTGAATTTATTCTTCACTGCCGTTTTTCCTATGCAGATCCCAAAACTGTTCCGGATGCTGACCTGTACAATACAGAGCATTTTAAAAAAAAATAATCATTTTACCTTTCACACGAAATCATTGCAAAACGGTGTGGATTCCATTCCCTATCGGATAAAACAAGCTATTGCCATACCGGAAGAACATGTGGCACAATTCCAGGATATCCCTGTATCTGAGCTGGCGACGAATCATTCTGAAGCGTTGCGTTATTTTTCTCTGGGCATGTACGAATTGACGGTTCACGACAATTATGCCGATGCAAATCATTTGTTGGAAAAAGCCATTGAAAAGATCCCTCCTTTGCCTTTGCGTTATTATACTTACTTCTTCTGGCCATGGATAATAATGATGCTGAAAAAAATGTCAACTCTACTTCCGCTCTTGAGAGAACAATTATATAAATTACCGGAAAGATACCGGTTCCATGTGAATTATATTGAGTTTATCCTGGCCGGAAATTTTGACAGAGGGGAGGCAATTCTTGAATAATGGAAACGGATTTTTCCGGCAGATCCGGTTCCGGGCTGGTATCTTGCCGTGAACCACTACGAAAACAGCGGTCAGTTCATAAAAGCTGTAAAAGAGAATGAATCATTGCTGGAAATTCAACCCTATGAGGGGGACTATTTGCTGAAAATTGCTGATCTCTATTTTCGGGAATGCCTTTTTAAACAGGCAGAGGCCCAATAAAAAAGGTATGTGGAAAAATTCTCCGGAGATATTAAGGGTTATCATAATCTTGGCAAGTTTTATCTGCAAACGGCTGAATTTGAAAAAGCGGATAAAATACTTGAGAATGCTTTTCTTTTGAAACCGGAAAATATTGAAACCGTGATAAATCACGCAGAGATCAGGATGAGACAGGGATTATTTGAAAAAGCCCGGGATGACCTGAACGAAGCCTTGTATTTGAGCAGAACCCTAAGAGATTCTATAAACGTTTCTGGCAATCGGTATGACAGACAAAGCACCCGTGTATGCTGCTGAATGTTTGAGAAAAACTGGGCGTGTCAGGCAGGCGCGACAAATTTTAAACGAGTATTTGACGCATTACCCGGTTGATCCGGAAGCACATATACAAATGGCGCTAATAGCCAGTAAACGGGAGAATTTTGATTTATATGCATATCATCTCAGAGTCGTCATGAATGTATGGAAAGATTCAGATCCCGATTATAAACCCCGGTTAGCATAACAAACATTAATAGACAGTAAAGATATTTAGTCTTCCTGGTTCAGGATATCCAGCATTTCATGATGGATATGGCCGTTTGTTGCCAATACACTCGGAATATAAGGTGAATATTTGCCGCCTCCGATTGTGGATACTTTACCGCCTGCTTTTGTAACCAGAAACGCTCCGGCGGCACAATCCCAGGGTTTTAGGGAAAACTCCCAATATCCGTCGGAACGTCCTGAGGCCACATATGACAGATCCAAAGCAGCGGCACCGGTCCTGCGGACTCCATGGCTCCTTTGATATGCATGTTTATAGAGAATAAAATTCTTATAGAAGGTATCACCCTGCTCATAAGGAAACCCGGTAACAAGCAGACTTCGGCTGACAAGTTTTGTTTCACTGACATGAATGGATGTGCCGTTTAGAAAAGCGCCTTCAACGTCATGGACTGCATGAAACAGTTCATCCCGTACCGGATCAAATACGACACCGGCTAAAATATCGTCCCCCAATTCAATGGCTATTGAAATGCAAAAATATGGAAATCTGTGGAGGTAATTGGTTGTTCCGTCAATGGGATCGATAATCCATTTAATTTCTGAAATGTTATCTACTGCTTCGCTTTCTTCTGCAAGGATCCGGTGATCAGGAAAGGCTGACCGGATTTTTTCTTTCAGAAAATTTTCACAACGGCGGTCAATCTCGGTAACCGGATCGGATTTACCCTTCATCTCCACCGAATAGTTTTCTGACATGCCTTGAAGAAGAATGTCTCCGGCTTCACGGATAAATTCTATTGCTTTTTGAAGATAGATTTGATTGTCTGACATGTTATGCTCCAATTTTTCTCATATACCAGCCGTTTATTTCCGGATGGGGTACAAAATTCATCTTTTTTAGAAATTTAACATGATGGGCTTCCATTCCGGGCGTTATAAAATATTTTTTTTCTTTTAAATCTAATGCTTCGCATCCTTTATTGAAGAAATAACGGGCATTTTGATAGTCCCTGAATTCCGGATGTGTATAATCTAAAACAATTTCCGCGTCAGGTCCTTCAGTTTTTTTAAGGATAACCACACCTGCAGGAAGGACATCCCGCATGATTAAAACGCCCTCATATTCTGCCTTATCACTCAATTCAAATTCCGGAAAAAAACGTTTAATATCATCCTTGAAGAAATTCAGATAGTATTTGATATACCATGAGTCCTGCACGTGAATGGTCTGAGTGCTGAAAGCAATATCCCGCCGGCTCATTTTAAGAAGTTCAAATATGTTGATCAAAACAATAAAACCATTTAAAATCGCAACCGGCCATGCCTGAATCAAAACTCCGTAAAGACTGAACAAAAAAGAACCGATCATATTATAAATACGGAGTTGTTTTATTCGTCGCATCATCAGGGATATGGCAACAATAACCGTTGCGGCATACCCCATCATTTCTAGAAAACTGACATTCATGATACCCTCATAACATGAAATTTATTTGTAAATATCCGTTTTGGTTATAAACCCGTTTCTGGTTTTTCTGATGAATAGCTTCCAATGTATATTTCAGCCGTACGTTTGACCTGAACTGACATCCGACTGACAAACCGTTTCTGTAAACATACTGGATGAGATTTTTTTTGTTTTCGGGAGTGTTTTGATAAAACCAGCGTCTGGAGTTGACAGGTCCTGCAAAAAATTGGAAATTGCGAGCCCGATGATTAACAAAAAACTCCTGACTCACCTGGATTCTGTCCGAGTATTTTTCCTGAATAAACCGATCCCAGTCTAAAAGACCGTCGTCTTCCAACCGCCCGCTGATGCGGAATTTTATACTCCATGGCGGAGAAAAAAAATAATCGATAGTTTGATCAATATATAATGATCTGAAAATCCGGCTTGATACATTAACAAAGGCGGAATCTTCATAATCATAGATAAAATAATTGGAAGAAATGCTCTGAGTTGACGTCCAGGTAAGTTTGGCGGGGATCGATAGAGTAAGATTAGAACGGATTGTATAGACTCTGTTCCAATGATTCTGGCCGGACCGGCTTGAATGGAGGTAAATTAAATGATGAAGGTAGACTTGTCCGGAAAGGTTCCACCTGAGATAAGGAGATAATGCAACGGATAACTGAGGATTAAAAACATAACTCAGTTCATCCTTGTCATCTGTATTATTTGAGTCGGGTGTGTCAAAATGCAGTAAAGAGACATGATATTTCATAGACAAACTGTCAGTTTTTGAAAAACGGTAAGTAGATAACGCGCTTAAAGTCGTTCTTGAATAGGTATAATCAGCCGGCAATCGAATCTCATCTCTGTTTGCAGATGATTTATCCTGATTCTGATCGATGGAAAAACCGCCTCTGAGATGCAGTTGATTTTTAAATCTTGAGAGAAAAATCTGATTTTGGAACTGGTAACTGTCTCTTTTCCGATTGGCTGAACTATCGGCAACATAGAAATTCAAATAATCCGTTGCAGACGAGAAACGTACATTATAAAGCAATCGAACATTGAGAGGGAGTCTGTAAGAAAACCGGTTTCTGATTTCCCGGTTTGTAGATGTTCGGATTTCTGTACGCCCGGGGTTTTCCGGGTCAACAAAATATTCTCGTCGCGTTTCTTTAAAGTTTATTGTCAGATGATTAAAAATATCTTCCTCAAAGGGGGTAATAATATTTAATCGGTTATCTGTCGTATAATTTGTTCTCTCCGGAGTTTTGTCATATTGCCATCTTACAAAAGGATTGAATATTTGATTGGATGGACGAATCAGCTCAATATTTGTATACCATCCCTGATCCTCAAGAGATTGTCTTTGTTCGTTAAAAAACCCTGAACTTCCGGTAAGTGTTACTTTATTTCTCCACATACCTGCCCAACCCAATCGTGTATTTCGATAATCATTTTGTGAGCTGTGTTGCTCATCTGAAAGCGTATACCACCGTACCGAAGGACCACTCAAAATGGATTCTCTGAATTTATACAGAAGCCTTGCATCCACTAAATTTTCCTGTTTAATTCGGGTTTGGTCCGAAGGCTTGGCATATATATTACTTCTGTTCTGGTACATAGCTTTCAAAAATGTGCGAGGTCTGTCCAGAGACAAAGCAGATAACGTCTGCAATGTGTAATAATGATTAAGTTGGTAAATATTGACTGAGGTTGTATCAGCGGCAGTTAATATACGGGAAACAGTCATCAAACATAACAAAAACAAACATTTCAGGTTCAGGAATTTCATGTCCGTTTGTACCCGCAATCATACTATTGAAAATTCTGATTTTACTCCGGATCAGGGTTTGTGCTGTCATTGGATTTGTCAATGACTCTGTAAACGTTTTCTCCCTTTTTTGACATCCGATATTTTTCCCTGGCAATTTTTTCTATATACCGGATATCTGTATCCAACCTGTCTCGTTCCGCTGCTTTTTGTTGTTCCACATTTCGGAGATATTCCTGTTCAAGACGAGCGTTCTTTTCCTGCTGCCGAAGTTTCCAATATGAATAAAAACCGTAATCTCCCAGAATGAGGGAGATTACGGCAATGAGAATCAATACGACCAACAGCCGGATTACAAGCTGCGGTGTGAGAACCTGTCGGTTTTTGCGGACCATTTATGAGCGGATTGCTTTCAATCCGGGAAAAATTGCCTGTTCATCCAGCTCGTCTTCGATGCGGAGTAATTGATTATACTTGGCTATGCGGTCTGAGCGGGATGCCGATCCGGTTTTTATCTGGCCTACACCGGTAGCAACAGCAAGATCAGCAATAAAAGTGTCTTCCGTTTCCCCGGAGCGGTGGCTTATTACTGACTTAAATCCGTTAAGTTTGGCCAGTTCGATGGTTTCCAGCGTTTCTGTTACCGATCCGATCTGATTCAGTTTGATCAGGATAGCGTTAGCACTTTTTTCATTAATACCGCGTTGCAGACGGACAGGATTGGTGACAAAAAGATCATCACCCACCAACTGGATTTTCTTTCCCAGTCTTTCATTCATCAGCTTCCATCCGTCCCAGTCATTTTCGTCCAGCCCGTCTTCAATGGAAATGATAGGATATTTTTTTAACCAGCTTTCGTAAAGGTCAACCATTTGGGCTGCTGTAAGCTTTTTTCCTTCGGAAGCCAGATGATATAACCCGTCTTCTTTATTGTAAAATTCGCTGGCAGCTGCATCCAGGGCAATAAAAAGCTCTTTCCCCAGTTCGTACCCGGTACGGCCGGCTGCTTCCACAATAACCTGAAGCGCTTCTTCATTTGATTTCAAATTCGGAGCAAAACCGCCTTCATCTCCGACAGATGTATTCAGTCCTTTTTCCTTTAAGACTTTTTTCAGATTGTGGAAAACTTCAGCCCCCATTCTCAAGGCTTCTGCAAAGCTCTCTGCTCCTGCGGGGTAGATCATGAATTCCTGAAGGTCTACGTTATTATCTGCATGGGAACCTCCGTTAAGGATATTCATCATAGGAGCCGGCAGACGTCTGGCGTTTGCGCCGCCAAGATACATATAAAGCGGGATACCCAGATAATCAGCGGCAGCACGGGCAACAGCCATGGAAACACCTAAAATTGCATTTGCGCCCAGATTTTCTTTGTTATCGGTGCCGTCAAGCTCAATCATGATATTATCAATATATGCCTGATCCATGGCATCTTCCCCAACCAGTCGGGGAGCAATAATGTCATTCACATTTTGGACTGCCTTTAATACTCCCTTACCCATAAACCGTGAACCGCCGTCACGAAGTTCAATTGCTTCGTGCTCTCCGGTGGAGGCTCCGGAAGGGACGTCTGCACGCCCAAACGCGCCGCTTTCCAATAAAACTTCAACTTCTACGGTGGGATTTCCACGGGAATCCAGAATCTCCCGGGCATAAACATCAACAATTGTAGACATAATGATACTCCTTTTGTTTTAGGTCTAAAAGTTACTGATTTCCTTGTGTATTGTCAATAAATATAACAAATATTATTTATTATCCGTGGTAACGGTTTCAGAGCGTTTTTTTTTAATCCAACCGGTGAATACACCACCAGAAACATGACAACTCCCATTCCGATCATGGGCAGGATATACCAAAGCCACGGACCGAAATAATCAAGCACTGATGCTGTTTCCGGTTTGTGAGCTATAAAAAAGTAATTGCCATGCGTTACCCAATTGATAACGCCAATGGGTATTAGAAGTGTCTATGTGAGAAGGGATGCTTTAAACATTGAACGAAAGGTTGGCAGATAATTCCATACAACGGTTGCATAAACGACAGTAAAAACAATTAATCCGTGAGATATATAAAAACCGGATGAAGCAGAAATGAAGAAATCCTACTTCGATGTTGGCTGTAAGCAATGCCTGGGCTGCTCCGGCTAATCCCTAAAATATAAGATCTCGTATAAAGTGTATTTCTTTTTACAAAGCAGAACCGGCAGCAACAATACGGCAAACCTGCACAGATGAAAGGGTAAACTGTTAGAAAAATTCCAGTCTTTATGCACGATCCTGTGGATATTCAAGACAATTTCCTGTTCCCAGATCATTGCACCCAAAAGCAGGCGGATGTAGTACTCCCCTTTCTCAGAACAAATTTTTCTTACTAACAGAGGTAAAGAAACCGTTAGCAGAATAATAATTCCAAATGCTGTTATATGTTCTTATCCGAACAGAATGAATGGATGCATATGTCCCCCCCGAACTCTGTAAAAAGCTACAATTGAAATGATCTTTCATGCAATTGTTTAAAAAAAAAGAGGAGATTACTCCTCTTTTTCTACAATATGCGTTGAATTGTTTCAGTTCTTTGTTTCAGGAACACCTTTCGGTTATCGGTTTGACCGGACTCTCATTCTTTAACACCTTCAAAGTGTGTCGCCGGCAGAAAACTGTCATGATTTTTCTGGATTTCCGTCAATTTTTTGATTTGAGAAATTTGTAAAAATCTCCCTCGGTAGACAACATGATAGTCGTTGATCCATCTATGGTATTCAGATAGGTTTCCATGGTTTTCATGAAATTATAAAATTCACGGGTTTGGGGATTTCGGTTATAGGCCTGATTATAAATAGCTGTTGCTTCAGCATCTGCTTTACCTTTGATTTCCTGAGCTTTTCTGAAAGCTTCAGATTGGATTCTCAGAAGTTCCCGTTCCCGTTCGCCATTGATCCGTGAAGCTTCCCCTTGTCCTTCACTTCGATATTTGTCAGCTATTCTTTTCCGTTCCGTAATCATCCGTTCAAAAACTTTTTCCTGAACTTCTTTTACATAATTTATTCGTTTGAACTCAATGTCCAGAATTTCGATGCCCAGATCCACGCATCTTGCCTGGGCGGCTATGAGAATTTCATCACCGATTTTTTCCCGGCCTACTATGATTTTTTCAAGTTTTGTCTGTTCTTCAAGAGCTGTGGAATCCACCAAAGACTCACGATTGCTCATTCTGACGACTTCAATAATATTATGTCCGGCAATGGCATTGCGTGTTTCTCCGTCAATAATATCATCAAGCCGCGAATGAGCACCCCGTTCATCATATAAACGCTGATAAAAAAGTAATGGATCAGAAATGCGCCATCTGGCATATGTATCCACCCAAATAAAGCGTTTATCCTTTGTAGGGATCTGATTTGGACGGCCGTCCCATTCGAGATACCGTTTATCAAAATAGTGAAGAACATCAAAATACGGTACTTTCGCATGAAGTCCCGGAGTGGTAATCGCATGCCCCACCGGTTTTCCGAAACGGGTTTTCACAACCTGTTGTGTTTCATCTACAATATACAGAGATGAATATGCTCCCAGAATGATGAGAGCCAGCAATATAAGAAAAATGATTCGTTTCATTGGTTTATCTCCTGTCATTCCCGGGTTATTTATCAAGGTTCAGCATGGGAAGTATACCTGAAACACCCTCATCAATGATATATTTTTTCCCAACTTTCGGGATGATCTGGTTCATGGTTTCCAGATATATCCGTTCACGGGTAACATCGGGTGCTTTATTATATTCCTCAAATACTGCCGTAAACAAAGCTGCCTCACCTTTAGCCCTGTTGATTCTATTCAGAGCATAGCCCTCAGCTTCCTGAATGGTTTGCTGGGCTTCTCCCATGGCTCTTGGAATGACTTTATTGTATTCAGACCGGGCCTGGTTAATCAGTTTTTCCCGATCCTGCTGAGCTTCGTTCACTTCATTAAAGGAGGGTTTAACCGGATCAGGCGGAGTGACATTCTGTAATACAACCTGATCAATGCGAAGGCCTGTCTGATAGTCATTTGCCATTTTCTGAAGTTCAACCTGTACTGTGCTTGCAATTTCCGGTCTTCCGATTGTCAGAATTTCTGCAACGCTGCGGTCTCCGATAACTTCCCGCATGGCTGCCTCTGTCATGTCACGCAGGGTGCTGCGGGCATTCCGAACTTTAAAAAGGTATTTATAGGGATCGTCAATCCGGTATTGAACAATCCACTCAACGATGGCAACATTTAAATCACCGGTAAGCATAACACTTTCATCTGTGTAACTTCTGCTGTCATACGTTGATTGAATTCCGGCGGAAAGCGTCCGAAATCCGAATTCCTCTTTCAACTGACGTTGTACCGGGACCTTATAAACATCTTCAATTCCAAATGGAATTTTAAAATGCAGGCCCGGATTTACCGTACGGTTATATTTCCCAAGACGCAGAATAACACCGGCTTCTTCTGCGCTTATGGTAAACCATGAAGTAAAAATCAGAATGAGAAGAATGACCACTACAACGAATGTCTTAATCATTCGCGGATTAATCCTAAGCTGGTCGGCTAAGGACCGTAATACATCATTTTGACTCATGATATGTTCTCCTGTATTGTTATTTTCATATCATTTATGTATGAGTTGAAATGGTTTAAATCTACATCTGTTCCTGAATTTCTTAATGATTCACTGTTTTATCAACTTAAATCGTATTTTTAGAATGATTTTTTGAATAAAAGGCCACGTGTGTTAAATTTGGATATGGATAATCGAACCGAATCACTATTCCGGCAGGAAGAAAAATCACGGGTGGATATTTTGGCCCGTGCAGCTGATGATTTTCAACTTGAATTGGTCAAGCAGCTGGACGATAAGGATGCACATGCCATTATTGAACTGTCCGGATATTGCGGGGAAGATTTGGAAAAGTCAACCCGTTTCAATGCCACATCTGTGCGGAAGTATTTTCACTATCCAAAAACATTTCCGATTTTAGCCCGCCATCATAACATCCCTGTTGGTTATATTGTTGGAATTACCCTTGAATCCCTGAACAAAGAAAGCTGGGTGAAGTGCGACCAGCACTGGGGCTATGGAGACACGGTTTATATGCATTCATTTTTTATTCATCCAAAATATGAAAGACTAAACTATCCGCGAATCCTCATCAGTCTTTTTATAAGCTGGCTGGCTTCGAACGGTTTCAGGTATATTTCCGGTCATCAATCAGAAAACAGACTTGATTCATTTTTCCCCGTTTACGAAAAGATTAAACTGTTCCCCAATTGGCAAAACAACGGGGAAGATGTATGGTATTTTCGAAAAAAAATTAAATAATCAAATACGACCAGTTTTTTCAGTCAGGTCTTTTAGTGTTGATATATGATCTGATGTCAGCTGCGACAAATCCACACGCCATTTCCAGTTTCCTACTGTTGTACCGGGGAAATTCATCCTGGCGGATTCGTCCAGCTGAAGCACATCCTGGATGGGTGAGATCATCCAGACAGCCCGCGACTCCATACCATAGCGGATCATATTAAATGCAACATCCTCAGGACTGCAATTCAATAGTTTTAAACATCGTTCTTTTTCATCGTCTGATGCATCTTTTCTGAACCATCCGAGTGATGTGTTGTTATCATGTGTCCCGGAATATACAATGCAATTATCTGTATCATAGTTATGAGGCAGAAACGGATTGTCATCGCTGTCGAAAGCAAATTGGAGAATTTTCATGCCGGGGAATTCGAAATCATCCCTGAGTTTTCGCACATCATCCGTGATGACTCCCAAATCTTCAGCGATAATTGGCAAAACTCCAAGATGTTCTTTTAAATAATGAAAAAACTCATGACCTGCACTCGGAACCCATATCCCAATTTCTGCGGTTTCCGCATGGGAGTCAATTTCCCATACACTTTCAAACCCTCTGAAATGATCCAGTCTGATATAATCCACAAGTCCCAACAAATGCTGAAGACGCTGTATCCACCAGGTATAGCCTGTTTCTTTTAAAGTATCCCACTTATAATGTGGATTTCCCCAGCGCTGGCCCGTCTTGCTGAACAAGTCCGGCGGAACACCGGCAATAACGGTTGGTTTTCCGTTCTCATCCAACTTGAAAAGTTCCGGATGACTCCACACATCGGCAGAATGATGCGAAATAAAGATGGGGATATCACCCACAATACGAATATGCCGGGCGTGTGCATATTCTCTCAACTGATTCCATTGACGGGCAAACAGGAACTGCTCATACATTAGCAGTTCAATATCACGGCTGTGCTTGGTCTGAAGATCAGCTAATGCCTGTGCATCCCTCCATTTATATTCATCGGGAAAATTCGTCCAGTCCCCGTTGGGATATATTTTTTTCAACAGGGTAAAATGTGCATAGTCATGCAGCCAGTGCTTATTTTTCTCAACGAAATCAGTAAAAGCTGAATATGTGCTCTCAAATGTCAATGCATATTGACTGGATTCCTGAATCAATCGTTGTTTTTTATCTTTTTTTGAAAGGGGGGAATTCATGATTTGCGTGTAAATATCTTCCTGCAACAACCCGTCTTCCAACAACTGTTCTGGATTGATAAAATGAGGATTACCGGCAAATGCAGATATGCTGGCATAGGGAGAACCGGTTGCATCCGGTATGGTGAGCGGCAAAATTTGCCATAGGGTTTGCATACTGTCATGCAGTTTGTCAACAAAATTACAGGCTTCTTTACCAAAATCTCCTGTATCCCAAGAACCCGGTAAAGATGTTATATGCATAAGAATCCCGCTTGATCGGGTAAATGCACGGTTCAACGATTTCCCTCCATGTACTTAATGCCTGAAATCCTGAATATCAACACGCACTTTGTAAACCAGATCCTTCCATTCGATGATTGACAATTTATAATCCCAGTGTTCATCCAGAAGTTCCGGCGGGCACGAATCCAGGGTTTTTTGAAGAACAATCAAAATTAGAACAATGTCATCCAGATAATTCACAAGTCTGAAAGGAAATTTTTGAAATTTCCGAAATCTCAGGTTAAGGGGTGAAATGAGATATAACAGTGTTCCGCTTAACCAGATTTTTATGTGAACGGGCGTTCTTCGGTCTTTTACAAGCCGAAATAAAAGTTTAAGAAGAGCTGGAATACCTTTCCCGATATGAGTCAGGGCTTCTTTCATGGTTACATTCAGAGGGTATGCCGGTCTGGATCGAAAATTCATATCTCAAATTATAACAAATAGTTTTTTTTTAAAAGAAGAAACAAAGCCTTCAGCGATCAGCGATCAGTGGGCAGTCCGGTAGCCGGTCCAGTAGCCGGTAGCCGGTAGC
>NPIE01000995.1_pt1 | contig 27450 bp, 26 predicted proteins | sample 8637661 | NCBI WGS metagenome assembly NPIE01 (sample SAMN07420842, study PRJNA396082) | bioreactor metagenome | isolation source: sample BA12 brine-fed electro-methanogenic bioreactor BA | place: Japan: Kochi | collected 2016-12-09 | reverse complement strand
GATATAAATGGTAGTGGAATGCATACAAATATCTCCATTTCTAAAAAGGGTAAAAACATTTTCTACAACAAGAGTAATCCAAAGACCATATCCAAAGAAGGACTAGACTTCACGGAGAGGATACTAGGAAATGCTAATGAAATATGCTTAGTGCTTAATTCGAGTGTTAATTCTTACAGAAGGTTAGATTCTAATTACGAGGCTCCAAATAAAATAAAATATTCACATAACGACAGAACTTCAATGGTTAGACTCCCTATTGGGAACCAACATTCAACAAGAATAGAGGTTCGCTCTGTAGCACCAGATACTAACCCTTATCTTTTAATATACACACTACTAAGAACAGGGTTAGAGGGAGAGAAAGAGGAGGTAGATAGTAAGAAAAGAATTCGAACAAAGACTCTTCCTTCCAATATATATGACGCAATTAGAGTCTTTAAGTCCAGTGACTTTACAACAGAATTGTTGGGAGAAGAAGCAAAAGAGAGATATTTAGAATTAAAAGAGGCTGTAGCTAATAGGTCTCCAAAGGAACTAGGAAAAACAATAAAGAAGTCGGAGGTTCTCTACCATCATGAGATAACAAACCAGTATCTCTGGAACAAGTTCTAGAAGAATGGAGGGCAGACAGAGAGAATTCTACAATCTAGTTTTGTAATTTCCCCTCTTGTAAAAAAAGAGAACTACAGATCCACCTATTAAAGTCCCAAAAAGATTTACAAGGAAAGCTAGGAAATAGTTTAGAGAAAGATCATAATAGTTGTAAACGAGATACATCGTTGAATAAGCGATAGGAGGAACCAATGAGATAGCGATAGCAACTCCTGCACCAGTATTGTAAACCTTGGGCCATATCCACAGAAGCATGCCAACTATACCGAGAATTATTGCAATTAGAAAATTATCAACACTTATTTTGAAAATCTCTGTTGAAACTACTTCATAACCACCAATCATATAAATAACCAACCAGAACAAGATTGCGACACTAAATGAAAGAAATAGAACAATCATTAAAGATTTAAGACTCTTCCAAAAAGATTTCTTATCTTGTGCAAAAATTGGAACGAGTATAGAAAGTATTGGATTAAAGAGTGGAGAGATTAACATAGATCCTATAATGACATACTCATTGGCTATCTTGACTCCAAAAGCTGCTAGCAAAGTTGAAAATATCGTAAGAAGGATTAAATCCTGATCCGTCCTAAGCTCTTTTAAAGCTCTATCTTTTAGTTCCTCTAGTTTTGTAGCCACATTCGTAGCAAGAATATTAATTTATAGTTTACTCATAAAACCTAGTTATGCTGTTCCTTCTCGTATTCTTCAGCTTCTGCCTTGTCCTTATGGATAGTTCCATCTGGGTGGTTAGGTGGTGCGTAGATTGTGTAAAGCTTTAGGTCAACATTAGAGGTATTAATTACGTTGTGTTTTGCTCCTGCAGGAACAATTGCAACCATATCTTCCTTTAAGACATCTTCTTGGCCATCAATAACAACCTTTGCTTCTCCTTGCTCAATCCTGAAGAATTGATCTACATGCTCATGTATCTCTTCTCCGATATCCTCTCTGGGCTTAAGAGACATAACAACTAACTGCATGTGCTTTCCAGTAAAGAGAACTTGCCTGAAATTGTTATTATCTAAGGTCTTTTCTTCAATATTATCTATATATCCCATGATAATAAAACTTAGAATTTATATACTTTATAATATCTCACAATAAACATATGCTTTCAAGCTGTGAAGTCTAAGCCCTTTATAGACATCCCCTGTACAAATAGTATATATTTATATAATCACTTAACTGCCACAAGATATGTTCCTGTCAAATAAAACAATAAGTAGATACATCCACGAAGGAAAGATTATTGTCCAAGGTAATTTACATATTGAGACTAAGGGTATTACTGTAAACTTAGGAGATGAATTGCTTATTCCAAAGAAAGGACAGCTCTTTGATACCAGAAATCCAAAGGAGTTGAAATATGACAAATATGATTTGAGTAAAGAACCATATATCCTTAAACCAAATGATTTTGTATTAGGTTCTACCCAACAGAGTGTTAGGACAGATAAAGATATAATAACAATGTTAGATGGAAGATCTACTTACGCTAGGGCAGGTATGACTATTCATCTGACAGCTCTTGTTTTAGATGGCGTCCCATTTAATTCAGAGATCTCTGTTTTAGAAATAAAGAATCTAGGTAAGTTTGACATAGTCCTGCATCCCGGGGAGAGAATTGGGACTTACCTTTTTGCAAAACTCTCTGAGCCTATTGTGGGAGACAAAGTAAGTAGATATACAAACCAAGTGGGCGTAACTCCTCCTAAGATTTAATTTTTTCTTTCTTACAGTAGATGCTAGGGTATGTATTAGGAATTAAGCAAACGCCTAATTTCATCGATATCATTCCAATTATATTCAACATCTCCGAAACAGAGAGACTGCTCATGAGCCTTACCGGTTATAATGACTGTATCAGCATCCTTAGACAGTTCTATTGCTTTTTTAATAGCATCTCTTCTAACTTCAACATTTTTATCATCACAGTCAAATCTAATTAATTCTCCTTCTTTTCCTCCATCCCTCCATCCTCTCTCAATTTCATCATTAATTTCTTTAAGACTCTCGGTTCTGGGATCTTCTGCAGTAAGAATGGTGACATCAGCAAGCTGATTGGATATTCTACCCATTTCATATCGTTTTGTATTATCTCTTAGACCTGCACAACCAAAGACATGGATTACTCTGCCTTGCGTGATTGCATTGACAGTTTCTAATGCCTTTAAAGTAGCATTAGGAGTATGAGCAAAATCAACAAATACCTTAAACGGCTTCTGTTGAATTAATTCCATACGACCCCTAACACCCTTAAAGCTCCTGATAGATTTAATAATATCTTTCATCTCCACTCCTTCATTTATACATACTCCACAGGCAAGCAAAAAATTACTTATATTGTACTTACCGTAGATAGGAATATGTACATTAAAACTATCAATCTTAGTATAAAGATTAAACCCTAAACCATCTGAATCATCTATATTCGTTGCATAAATATCTGCCTTTTTATTTTCAATCCCATATTTCATACTTCTACCTAAGGAAATTCTATTAAGAAAATCGTATGAATCATCATCCATATTAAGGACTATTACAGAATCTGGTTTACTGTGTTCCTTAATTAGTAAAGACTTAGCTTCTAAATATTTCTCATGTGTCTTGTGGTAGTTCAGATGTTCATTGGTTATGTTTGTATACCCAATGGTATCAAACTTAATACCGGCCACACGGCCTTGCTCCAGTCCATGAGATGTTACCTCTACTATGATATGAGTACATTCTGCATCTAGTGCTTGGTTAAAGAGGTTAAATAGCTCCTGTGAGGTAGGAGTAGTAGTATGAAATCCGGTACTAATTTCTTTGTCTCTTATTTTAGCTGAGACCGTACTAATTAATGCTGGATTAAAGCCACTATCTTTAAGTATATGATAGACCATAGTACACGAAGTAGTTTTGCCGTCCGTACCTGTGATGCCTATTAGTCTTGTGTCTTTGAAATCAAGGGAGTAGAGTGGGGCGAGATTAGATTTGTAAAATGCTTTCCGTTGATTTTCACTTAGCAAATTATCTTCAAAATCCCCAAGAATATTCTTATACATTTCACCAACCTCATATGCATCTACCCCAGGATTCATCTCCATTAACTGCTTAATTAGGTTTAGGGGTATGTTGTGGGTATATATAAAATACGCGACATCTCCAAGGCTTTTCTGCGGATTTTTATATGTAATTTCTGCTCCCAACTTTTCTAATTCCTTTGTCTTGGAAGTATTTTTTAGGTCAAATCCGATAACGTTCACGCCACAGAGTAGGAGAAATTTGGCAATATAATATGCACCACTACCGCCGATTCCAACTATAGCGATTCTATCTACTTCATACCTGTTCATTTTGTATATCCACACTAAATTCACCTAATTGCTTTCTGTACCATTGTAAATCTTTCTTTAGCAACTGTGAATATGATCTAATCTTCTTTGGATTATGAGCATAGTCCTAATACAGGGCCTCTTCTCTAGAATTCTTAATTATTGGCCTCAGCAATCTTTTGGTGGTTTTCTGCAGATCTAATAATATACCTATATGCCGGACCGAAAATATCATCTAGTGAATTTGCATCTACCATATAGAATTTAATCTTTCCATCTCTGGCTCTATTAGAATCTGTAACTAAGAGTAACTTGTTACCAAATTCATCTGTTGTCTCAGCCAATATTGCACCTACATGCCCAAAGTTTCCTGTCCTTGTAACAAACAAGTCTCCTGGATGGTAATTATCTATACTCAAACCTTTGCCAACAACTAGTACTCCTCCGAAACCGGTTGCAACAGTGCCATTGTATGCTACATATTGGTCACTTACTAATTCTGCAGCGGATCTAACTCCAGAGCCTCCAATCCCTTGTATATTTAATTCAGGATAAAGTAGGGGTAAGACTCCTGCATATGTTACACATTGCAGAGGTTCTCCTTGAATATTCGTGTAAGAAATCATTCTAATTGCTAAATCTAAGTTTTCTGGATTTCTATTAGGATTGTTTTTGTAATTTGCGTACCATTCAGTGGTCTTTAGATAATCTGCAAGTCTAAAGTTAGGATCCTCTTGGTAACTGTTTACTGCTTCTTGGAATGCTAACATATCTTGAAGATATTCTTTCTGTTCAAATTCACTTTCAAAGTATCTGATATCCTCACGGTTGTAGATTAGGTTAATAGCATTCTCAACTTCACTAAAGGTATAATTAAAACTTTCATAGGATTCAAAGGTATCTGCATGCTGAGATTGTCTGAATTGGGCATATTCTTCCATCATATTCTGTAATCTCTCAGTTTGACCTTCTGGATATTGGTCTGTGAAAGAGAGTGAAAAAACAACATTTACGTCAGATGCCCCACCGACACCACTAGGTTCAGTATCAGAATAGGGAACACCAGAAACTGAGACATACGTATTTATTTCAATATACCTATCCCTACTTAGCACCCATTTGAGATCGTAGTCGTCACCTCCAGGGACTTGTTCAACAGCAGAATCTACAATATATGGTGACATACTGAAAGGCCCTTGGAAATATCTCTTTGGATGGTGCCACTGCTCTAATATCCTATTAGTCGGGTCCTGATGTAACAAAGAGGATAGTCCGGTAGACACAGAACAAACTCCTCCAGCCCAAGCCTCTGGGCCTGAACTTTCAGCACTCATTAACCCTAAAAGATAATTATATTTTTTCTCTGGGGTATCCAGCTGAATCAATTCAAGATATGAGTACTCCGTTCCAGCTTGGAACAAACCCATCTCATCTTGATGGCGAGAAATATTTGATAGTGCGTTAAATATATTAATAACCTTGTTTGGATATATACTATCTGCTAAGGCAACATATGCCACAGCACTCTCGGTAGATTCACTCTCCTTAGTGAAGGTTCTCTCCTCTCCTGAGCTATCTCTTCCCTCCATAACAATCGCAACTACAGCCTTGGCACCATAAGTATTCGCAAGCAACCCCACCTCTATCTCCTCTCCTTCTGGACCTACTAATTTTCTTACTTCAGCAACTTCAAATACCATACCTCTGTCTACTACAATCTCCTCAATTTCTCTCTCCTCATCTAGGAATTCATCATTTTTTAAAGGAATAACAAAGAGAGAGGTAGGATTCTCTATCTCCACAACATAACCTGGAGCCTTCTTTTCAATATTGCCTATCTCATAATCATTCCAATTACGAATATCCAAAACAGAATAATTAAATCTTTTTTCTTCCTGCTCAGCAGAGATTTGTGCGATCTCTTCATCTGTTATTTCAGCCGAGATATCTTCCATTACAACTTCCTCCTCTAAAATCTCTCTTCCCAAAGAGGGCTCTGTGTTAATAAAGACATCTTGTTCCTGGGTACTACCTTGTATCTCATCTATCTCTTCTTGTGTGAGAATTTGTGCCTGTGGGGGATTCTTTTCAACATCTGTATTTGGATTGGTGTCTGGTGTTTTAGCAGGAGCACAACCCGCAAGAGCTCCTCCAACCATACTGGTAGCAACTAAACCATTCAAAACATTCCTTTCTATGTTGTTCATCTGGGATCTGAGATAATAAAGTTAGAATCTAGTATAAAGTATACCAATCTGAGAGAATTTATCAAAGCTACTATTCTACTGTGTAATCATCAAAATAACCCTGTATTAGAACAACAGGTGTTCCTTTATCCCCACTACCTGTTGTTAAATCACAAAGACTTCCTAAAAGATCTGGAATTTGTCTTGGAGTTGTTCCTAAAGATTTTTCTACTTGGTACTTCTTTGTATTCTTTTCCTTTATTACACTCTTAACATATTCATCTAGGTTACCTGTTTCATCCCAATTCTCAGAAACATATTTTAACTTAACCTCCTTTGGTCTACCTTTCAAACCTGGTGTAAAACCTGGAGAAACAACAGGGTCTGCGAGCTCCCAAATCTTTCCAACAGGATCTTTAAAAGCTCCATCTCCGTAAATTAAGACCTCTACATTCTTTCCTGTTTCTTTCTTAAATCGCTTCTGCACCTCTAGAACAAATTCATTACCATCCCTTGGGAAGAGTTTTAATTTATTTTCTGTAACCTTGTTAGAACCTAAAAGACCATAATCTTTGTTGTAACCTCTTTTACTATTCTTCCTATTACAGATGTCATCTAGACCATATATTATCTCTCCACCATTTTCCCTTAGTATTTTCTTAGTTCTCTCTCTAGTATGGATATCACAAGCTAGGACATTCTTAGTATATTTAAGAATAAATTTAGGATTATTTGAAAAATATATTTTTATATTGTCCTCTCCTAAACTTTTGTAGTACTTAACATAATCCACACCAGTAAATCTATGCTTAACCTCTTCTCCAAACAAATTTCTATACTTGGTCTCACCAAAAGAATCCGAGTAGGGGTTTAATCCTAAATCATACATCTTTTCTGGATCCATTAGGTGATTACCAACCTCATCTGCAGGATAACTTAAGAGGATATGAACTTTGTCATAAGCTTTTGCTATAGACTTTAGAATTAGGGAGAATCTGTTCCTACTTAGAATGGGATGCACTAAAGCAATTTCCTTAGTAGGAAATTTCTTTTTAATCTCTATGGCAACATCATCTGAAGTAACATAATTTCTTTGAGAGATGGAAACTACTGCCTCTGTTACACCGATAATGTCTCCATCTTTTAAATCAAACTTCTCTCCCTTGGAAGCTCTAAGAATAGAGTCTAGTACTATGCTTACTAGATCATCTCCGCTCTTAATTACAGGTGTTCTTATTCCCCTTACAACAGTTCCTGTATGTCTCATATTTAAAATTTTTATAATTTATATTTTTAATCCTAGCATATCTTTACATGGTTTATGTTGTTAGCAATAATATTAAGATGGGGTTTTATTCACTGGAATTAGTGAGAGAGTACCTAGAGTTTATATCTAAATTTTTCAGTTCTTCAATATTCTCTATTATAAACAGATGAATATCTTCGGGAAGAATAAAATCTTCTGGTAGTTCGGATCTTCTTGGATTTATCCAGACCACAGTTTTGCATCCAGCCTCTATAGCTGGGATTATATCTGCATTGAAGTTGTCGCCTACTGTGAGAACATTTTCAGGTTCACTATCTACTTTGGAATATGCATGTAGCCAACTTTCAGTATCTTTATTTTCGTTTATTGGAACAGCCACATAGGGGAATGTGTCAATTCCATCAATAAGGGAAGCAATATACTGAATCTTTTTTTCTGTCCAATCGTCTTGAGCATGGGAATTAAATACGACTTCTCTACCAGAAGATAATATTAATTCTATAATTTCTTTTGTGGAGGGATATGCTTTAGGTGATTTAGTGTAGTGTTTTTCTTGGTAAAACATTATTCTCTCTCTCATTTGGTCAGTAATATCTCCGAGGTTAAACTCGTTTAGATAGTTAGCTAGTGCTTCCTCATACTGTTTTCCTATTAAAACTGGTTTTCTTTTGTTTTTGTAATATACAGCATAGACTTCGTTTTCTATCTGTCTACTAATTTCCTCATAATAATGCGGGGCTATTTCTACTGGTAATTCTTGGGATATTTCCAGACCTAGGACATAGAGTGTTTCGTGGAATTGTCCTCCTGTGTCTAGAACTGTGCTGTCAATGTCAAAGGCAACAGCATCAATATTTCTCAGTTGAAGATATTCTAGTAGTGGGGCAGAGTTTTTTTCAAACTCTATCTGGTTCATTTTGGGTATTATATCTTACTCTTGGATTATGTTCCAACCACTAGGGGAACTCTTAGGATAAAAATGAGGAATCTGGTTGTTTTTGAAAATGCATATTGCACAACCAAATCCCTCTTTTTGTTCTATACCTCTACGAACTAAACATTCTTCTTCCTTTTCTCCTCTGCTTCTTTCCTTTGTTTCTCAACGGCTTCGTTGAGTGGCTTCATCCTCTTTTTATAAGAGCAGGTGGAGTGAATCCAGAGAAGAATAAAAGTTAGAAAAGCTATAGATAATCCAACTAAGATCGCCATAAAAAGAACGAATGTAATAGTGTAGAAGGTCTCACTATATTGAACCATCTCATCTCCTTCCTAAAGATAGAGTTTTTATAGAACAAGAGTACATTATACCACCCACACTACCCTATAGTATAGTCCTGTCAATTTAAACATATTCTGCTAATATATTGTTATGAAAGTAAAAAAGAATTACTCCCTCAAAAACCACAATACTTTTGGAGTAGATATTAAAACAAAATATTTTGCAGAGATTAAAAATCTCAAAGGACTTAAAGAGGTGTTGACACAATATCCCAATGAAAAGATCTTAATACTTGGAGAAGGAAGTAATACTTTGTTAGTAGATAATTGGAACGGAATTACCCTAAAGATTTCCATAAAAGGGAAGAAATTATTAACCAATAGCAACTGGGTAGAAATAGAAGTAAATAGTGGTGAGAATTGGAGCAACTTCGTTGAATACACCATAAAACAAAACCTTAGTGGTATTGAAAACATGATCCTAATTCCTGGTACTGTTGGAGCTGCTGTTGCACAAAATATTGGGGCATACGGTCAGGAGATTATAGACACCATACAATCAATTAAAGTAATAGACATCAAAACTCTTCAACTACAAACTCTTTTACCAGAAGATTGTAATTTTAGTTATAGGAATACAAAATTTAAAAACGAATGGAAAGGTAAATATATTATTCTCTCCTCTGTTTTCAAACTTAAAAAGTACCCTAAAGGAATTGAAGGGAACAAAAAATATAACAAAGATATTAGTAACAAGAAACAATATGGGGAATTATTACAGGAGTTAAAACTTTTTGCAAAAGAGCCATATGGGATAAAAGATATGAGCCAAGCAGTTAAGAATTTAAGGAAAAAGAAACTCCCCTCAATAGAAGAGTACGGAAGTTGTGGATGTTTTTTTGCTAATCCAATAATTAAAAGGGTTGAATACGAAAAATTAAAAAAACAAATTCCAGATTTGGTCGGTTATCCTATGAAGAATAATTTAGTTAAAATCTCCGCAGGGAAATTACTGGATGAGCTTGGTTGGAAAGGAAGATGGGAAAACAGGGTAGGGGTTTATGAAAAACATGCTTTGTGTGTTGTTACAAATAAAGAAGCTAGTGGGGAAGAGATATATACATTCATTAAGAAAATGCAGCAGAGTGTTGAAAAAGAATATGGTATCAAATTAGAACCAGAGGTAAATATTATTAAGAACCAGAATTATTTAAATTAGGATTATTTTGGAAAACCTCTTACCTGCCTTAATAGAAGTTTTCTAATATCTCTAACCTTTGAGACACTTAGCTCGATTATAGATACTGCATCTACAAATATACTACCATTATACTTTTCGTTCTCCTGGAGCTTATGAACATGAACATCAAACTCCTGCCTTATCTGGGCATATATCTCTTCTTCTTTTAGCTTAATCGCTTGTAATTCATCCTCCTTAGGATCTGCAATCATCTTTTCTATCTCTCTAAACAACCTTATTAATTCATTGTAGATATCTGTTAGTCTTTCTATGTTCACATCATCTGGAGAGACACCAAGACTGTGCATCCTCTCAAACACTTTCGAGAAATCATTCCCTAAGTCCCCCAGTTGCTCTATGGTATTTGAGACTTTAACCAAAGTCACAGTCTTCTGAGCTTCCCTTTCGGAAAGCTTAAAATCTCCGAGAGAGACTATCTCTTCCGTAATCTCATCATCTAAAAAGTCATTCAATGTCTCTAGCTTATGTATTTCCATAAAGATGGCTCTCGAAGGATTGTAAAAAGTAGCCATTGCCTTCTGGAAAATCTTAATTGTGTTTTCAATTGAATAGACTAATTCTCTCTTAATATCATTCATCTTCTCCTCCAAGTTTCCTTCCTTTTCCTTATCAATATACTTAGTCCTAAACAGAATCTCTTCTTCTTGACCCTTCACAAGAGCCGTTACTAATTTTTCAAAAGGTGTAAGGAATATTAAAAATATTGCGGTATTAAAGAGATTGAAGAACAGATGTGCTAAAGCAACTTGCTGTCCTGCATTACCAACTACTGACTGCATAAAAGATACAAAAGGAGAAAGCAGTAACATAAACAAGGCTGTCCCCAAGAGATTAAAAAGGAAGTTCGCAATACCAGCACGTTTAGCATACAAATTTAATCTTAAAGAAGATATTAGTGCTGTGACACTCGACCCTATATTTGCACCCAAAACCATTGGAATGCCAACCTCTACAGGAATCACCCCACCTAAAGAAAGGATAACTACAATACCCGTGGTTATAGAGCTTGAGTTGACAATTACTGTAAAGAAGGCACTTGCTAGATAGGCCAATAGGGGATTTGACAAGTGAGAGAACAACTCCATTACCACAGGATTGTTTTGTAGTGGTTCAATGCTAGAAGAGAGAAGATTTAAAGTGAATAATATAAGGCCAAGAAAGAAAATTGGCTTACTTATAAGTTTAGACTTTTTACTCACTATTCCTAAAAAGAAACCGAGGATTATTAAAATTGATGCAATGGTTGCTGAATTAACCAAGGCTAATTGTGCAGTTACAGTGGTCCCGATATTACTCCCAAAGATTACTCCTAAGCTGTTACTAAAAGAGATAACTCCCGTATTAACCAACACTACGGCGATAACTGTAACTGCAGAAGAGGATTGTGTTATGGCCGTGGCAAGTGCACCTACCAAAGTTCCTATGTATTTGTTTCTAACTAACTTTGCAATAATCTCTCTAAATCTTTCAGATGCAAGACTTTGTAACTCATTGCTAAGATTTTCTATTGCATAGAGAAAAAGGACCAGCGCAGAAAGTAATCCTAAAAATATCTGCAGGTATGTTGAATCTAGAAGGTTCATATTGTATTAAATTTACCATATTGAAATATATATTCCAACATTGTATGGTTAATATATGTTGAAGAATTTTAATAAGTCTATTCTATACCTAACACTCTCGGACAGTTTTGTATGGGGACCATTCATTATTATTGCAAATCTAACATCACTATATCTCTCTGAAAGACTAGGGGCAGACACCGTTAGCTTCGTAGGTATAGGAACAGGGATATATTTCTTAACAAGATCTATATTCCAAATGCCGATTGGAATGCTTACAGATAAAATTAATAATGACAAAGATGAAATAATTCTTCTTACGATTGGGATAATTCTAATGGGCCTACCATTTCTCTTTTACCCAATAATAACTGAAGCTTACCAATACTATGTCCTACAATTCATCTTCGGATTAGGAGTATCTTTCAACCTTCCAAATTGGAGAAAACTTTTTGCACTAAACTTAGAGAGTGGGAAAGAAGGGTTCCTTTATGGTTTCTACGAAACTATGGTTAGTCTTTCAACTGCAATATTTAGTGTAATCATTGGCTATATTGCAAATTTAGGAGATGTTTACTTTGACTGGGCGATGAGAGGTGTTTCAATACTAATGATGCTCGCAGGCGGTTGGGTTCTGTTAATATTTACTGTCAAAGAGAGAAAGAGTCATAATGGTCATCCGGTGCTTCCAATAGAGAAGGTCGCTAAATAAATTTAATTTTTATATAAATAAAATGGAAAAGAAAAATGTGTTCGGTTTAGGTTTGTTATTTCTAGCGTTATTAGTTATTGGTGGGGGAGTGTACTACTTATATACAACAAGAGAAAACGAGATTGCAGAAAATCAAGACAGAGAAGAACTTGAAGAATTACCACCTCTGGAAGAAGCAGAGCCGATGCCTTTTGACGATTTTTTTCTAACATATGAATATATGGGAGATAATACTTGGGATTATGAGGTCACAGGAACTCTTCCAAATCCTTGTTATACTGTCACTTTTGAACCAGTAGTTATGGAGAGTGACCCAGAACAAGTAATGATAGAAACAAAGGTTCAGGAACCTTCTCCAGAGGAGATTTGTACACAGGTTATACAGGAAGTAGCAGAGACAGGGACTTTTAGTGCTAGTGAGGACGCCGAGATTATTCTTGGCATAGAATTAATTCCAGCAGATATAGTTCCCACGGAAGAGTCTTAAAACATTGATATTCTAGTAAAAATAGAGTATAATACCCCTTAAGTTAAATCCTAGATTTTTGCGAGTTGGTCGCTAGCAAATTTCTTTTCAAAAGGGTTTACGGTAGCACTTTTACAAAAAAAGAAAAGAGGAAAAATGCGTAAGGCATTTGTTGTTTTTTGGGCAATATTCTCGCTTGTTTTAATAGCTATTGGTCCAGCACAAACTCATATAGTTTCAGCAGAACCTAATGTGTGTCCAAATGATAATGGATGGACTAAGATTGACAGCGATGATCTTAGTCTATATCCAGTCGAAGGAGCCACAGAGTATTGCTTTAAAGCAGGTCCATATGTAATTAATTACATACCAGATGGGGGTTTCGGTCAAGAAGGTCCGTGTAAAGAAGATGCCGTTCAAAATTGTGGTTTAAGTCATTGGTCCTACTTCTTAAATGAAGAACCAGAAGATCCTGAAGAACCTGAAGAACCGGAAGATCCTGAAGAACCGGAAGAACCAGGAGAAACTAGTGTAATAACAGAAGTTGAAACAGGTTCTATTAATTCAATCTTTCATCTTATACCAATAATCGGTGGTGGTGGAATTGCCTTTTTTCTCCGGAAGAAAAAAAATTAGGCTTCTACCAATATTAATCACCCTTGTTCTTCTAACAACAACATCCTGTGTTATGAGACTCAAGGAGGAACCTTTCTCTGTCAGCTTTGGTGAAGAAATAGCAGAGACGGTTTTAGAACCCACTATACAACCAGAACCCATATCCCTAGAAATAGAGGAAACAGTTTTGGAATTAGAAGATGTGATCCTTGTCGAAGACGAAGAGAATCTAGAAGAGAAAATAATAGAAGATATTCAAGAAGAAATCATCTTGGAAGGATTCTATGAAATTGTCTCCATTGATTCTGAAACTCTTACTGCCTGGTATCAATCATTCTTCAAAAACCTAGAGGTAAGACAATGCTCATCAAACTGCACTGCAGACGAAATTGAGGAGCTACTCATACCAAACACGGAAGAGTGGGTTGTGGTTCAACATGGCAAAGTACTTTACACTCACTCTGGTTGGCCACTTTTTAAAAATCCTTTCTTTGGCGAGATGTTTCTCAGAATCCTAAGAGAGGGTGGAATATTAGAAGAATCTAATTTTTGTCTTGATGAAATCTGCTTTGAAATAGTAGATTCCGTTACTTTAGACAGAGATGAAGTAGGAGGGTTAATTCTCGTAAAGGAACTATTTGAAGTACAGCCTGAAGACTTTTTTCTAGTCACCTGTGCCACAAGAATTACCCCAGGACTTCAAACTCCTAAACTGATTCTTCAGCTTCAACTCATCCAATAAAGTGCTACGGGAAGATCTTCGCGACCAGTACGGGACTAACGTCCAGTATAGCAAGATCTTCCCCAAGTCCATTTCCATAATTAAAAATTAAAATTGTAAGGTAGTAATACCCTTATTTTTTGTTACTCAAGATTTTTTATTACTCAAGTCTTAATAAGGAAAGAGGAATTTTCCACTTGACATTTCCCTCTGAAATGCTACCATATACCCACACCATAGGTATAGGTATAGACATAGATGTAGAAGAAAAGAGAAATTAGTTACTAATATCTTTTGGCATAATTACTGTAATAATTTAAAAACTACAATTATGAAAAAAGAATCAGCTTTAACAAATTTTAAAAAAACAAAAAGTCTTTTAGAAAAAATTATTGAAATGTTAGAAAATGATGAATATTGTATAGATATAATGCAACAGAATTTAGCAGCTATTGGACTTTTAAAATCTGCACATCAATCTTTAATGGAAGACCATTTACATCACTGTTTTGCAAAAGCTATAAACTCTAAACAAGAAAAGAAGAAATTAGAAATGGTGGAAGAGATTTTAAAGGTAACTAAATTAGCAAACAAATAATGTGAAGAAACTATACTACTTTGACAATTCAGCAACAACAAAAATAAATGAAAGAGTTCTAAAAAGTATGCTTCCATACCTAAAAGAAAACTATGGTAATGCTTCAAGTATATATTCATTGGGCAGAGAGAGTAGAGGGGCAATAGATAGTGCAAGGGAGAAGGTAGCGAAAGCTCTAGGCTGTGATAGTAAAGAAATATTTTTTACCAACTCTGGGACTGAGTCTGATAATTGGGCAATAAAGGGAGTTGCTTTTGCTAACAGAGAAAAGGGTAATCACATAATTACATCTCGAATAGAGCATCATGCAGTACTCCATACTTGCGAGTATTTAGAGAAGCAGGGGTTTGAAGTTACATATTTACCTGTCAAAAAGAATGGGGTTGTAGATATTAAGGAGCTTAAGAAAGCTATTCGAAAAGAAACAATCTTAATATCAATAATGTATGCAAATAATGAGATTGGAACTATTGAACCAATTAAAGAGATTGGTGAGATAGCAAAAGAGAAGGGCATATATTTCCATACAGATGCAGTACAAGCTGTTGGCAATGTTGAAATAAATCTTAATGAATTAAATATTGACCTTCTTACACTCTCTGGGCATAAATTTAATGGACCTAAGGGCATCGGTGTCTTGTATATTAAAAACGGTGTAAGGATAGAGAACCTTCTACATGGAGGAGGACAGGAAAGAGGTAAAAGAGCTAGTACAGAGAATGTGGCAAATATTGTGGGACTAGGGGAAGCGATAGAATTGGCTACGCAGGATATTAAGAAGAAGAATAAGTATGTGAGTAATTTAAGAGAGAAATGTATCGAGGGTATTTTGGAAAAGATCCCTGATACAATATTAAATGGAGATCGAGATAAAAGATTACCAGGGAATGTAAATGTGTGCTTCAAATATATAGAAGGGGAATCAATCCTATTAATGCTAGACCGACTAGGAATATGTGCTTCTAGTGGCTCTGCTTGTACTTCTGGTTCCTTAGATCCTTCTCATGTTCTTCTAGCAATAGGTTTAGATCACGAGACAGCTCATGGTTCTTTGAGACTTTCATTTTCAAAAGATAATACTGAAGAAGAGATTGACTATCTTTTAGAAGTTCTACCGGACATCATATCAAAACTTAGGAGGATGTCTCCCCTGTATAATAAAGAATAATTTGTACAAAAAGTATTATGGAAAAATATAGTGATAAAGTAATGGACCATTTCATGAACCCAAGAAATGTAGGAGAGTTAGAAGATGCAAATGGAATAGGGGAAGTTGGAAATCCTCGGTGTGGAGACATCATGAAAATGTATATAAAAGTTAAGGATAATGTAATTGAGGATATTAAGTTTCTTACCTTTGGATGCGGTGCAGCTGTTGCTACAAGTAGTATGGTTACAGAAATGATAAAGGGAAAGACTCTAGATGAAGCTTTAGAGATTACAAACACGGATGTTGCAGAAGCCTTAGATGGGCTTCCCCCTATTAAGATGCATTGTTCTAATTTAGCACAAGCGGCTATTAAGGATGCTATAGAGGATTACAAAAAGAAAAAAAGCAAGGACTTTTAAGTAGAATTATCTACAACCTTGCTTTTATCTTGCACTTTTCTTTCTTTACTACTTTTTCTTTCTTTTATCCAGCTGCTCTTCCCAAAAGGAAAGAAGTTCATGAATATCAGATCCGGGTTCGACCAAGATTTCAATATCTAGTACTTCAATAGTCACAGAAGTGTTTTCTTGATTAGCACGGTTAATAGCATTTTGAAAATTGTGAATTATTGGGAAACCATATGCACATATGTTACTAAGCATTTACTACTCCTTTGCTTACTTCTGAAGAATTTTAAAAGTGCAAGATTATCAGATAAATGGAGGATTTCTCACTCTTTATCTAATCATGAGTATATCAAAAATGAACGCAAAATACTATAGGACCACTATTTGTTTCAATTCACATTTGATAAAATAGAAACTATGAAAAAGAAAGTCTTAATAGGTATGAGTGGAGGAGTAGACAGCTCTGTAGCTGCATACCTTCTTAAAAAGCAAGGATATGATGTGATAGGAGTTACTATGCAAATATGGGACGGAGTAAGTGAAGAAAGTGGAACATGTTGCTCACTCTCTGCAGTAGAAGATGCTAGAAGAGTTGCTTCAAAACTAGGAATCCCTCACTATGTTTTTAATTTCAAAAAATCCTTTGATAAAAAAGTCATACAATACTTCATATCAGAATACCTTGAAGGAAGAACCCCAAACCCATGTATAGCTTGCAACAAACATATAAAATTTGGTGAACTTCTTAAAAGAGCAAATTCCATGGATATTGAATATGTGTCAACAGGACACTATGCTCAAATAGTCGGACCAAGTAAGAAGACAAATAATAGATATCTTCTTAAAAAAGGAAAAGATTCTTCAAAAGATCAAAGTTATGTACTTTACAATCTAACACAAGAGCAACTAAGTAAAAGTCTCTTTCCACTGGGGAAATTGAGAAAGAAAAAAGTTAGAAAGATAGCTGAAAAAATAGGTTTAGCTGTTGCGAATAAAAAAGATAGCCAAGAAATTTGCTTTGTTACTGATAATAACTATAGTGAATTTATACAAAATCAGACTAAGAAAAATTTCAAGAAAGGAAATATCGTTGACTTACAAGGCAACATTCTAGGTCAGCATAACGGAATACATAAATATACTGTAGGACAAAGAAAAGGGATTAAGACGAGATCAAACGAACCCCTTTATGTTGTCAAAATTGATACTATAAACAACCAAGTAATAGTAGGCAAAGAAGAAGACATCTATACTCGCAAGTTGATGGCAGAGGACCTCAATTGGATATCAATTGAGAATCTAGAAAAACCAATGAAGGTAAAAGCCAAGATAAGGTATAGAAGTGAGAATGCAGTTTGTACTATTTCAAATATTGCGAATAAAAAAGGAACTGTACTTGTAGAATTTGAAGAAAGACAAAGAGCAATTACTCCTGGGCAATCCGTGGTCTTTTATGACAAAGACATTGTAGTGGGAGGAGGAATAATCACAAAATAGCCTAGAATATTTTTTCATTTTCAGATAAAATAAGGAGTCTTTTTCTCGCACCGCAGAACCTAAAGGAGGTGAGGTCTTCTGGTAGATAAAAACAAAACGAAAAAACAGAAACGACGTAGAGAGAAAAGTAAACAAAAACCAACTAGTCAAACAAACGGAAAAAACGGACACTAATACCAAATAGAGAAAAGACAAAACTACTCGCAAAGAGAGCCTATATAGATTCCACATCACATTATATAGGCTCCCTTTCAACCCCCATATTACATCCTCAATTCCCAAAGGCCATGGATATTACAATATGCTCTAACTATGTAATTAGGTTCTTCGTTATACTCAAACACCGCTTCTGGTGAGTCTGTCGGTTTAAGATAGACTCTTTCTACCTTGTTTCCAACAATAAATTCTATCCATTCAATATAATGCTCTTCACTCATAGGATGTGGCGTCTCTCCGACCGTTACTCTCAACTTATCACCTTCAAAAGAAAGTGCTGGTAAGTGCTTTTCAAAACCCTCATCTTCTATGTGCTCTTCTTGCAAAACCATTGGTTGATTACAACATACCAATGTTCCTCCTCCAGTATGGATCACTTCAACAATATTACCACACACTTCACATTTATAAACTTGATTTAACTGAGTCATGTTTATATAAAAATATTAAAATTTATCTATATTCAGTATACTCCATCTGGAGTTTCAAACAAATCATGCTAATCATCCATACACTGTATTAAAGATACTCTTTGTGTTAAAATTATCCCTTTGCAATGAATAAAACAAAAGATAATAGAGAAAACATAAGAAATGTCGCAATAATAGCACACGTAGATCATGGTAAAACGACCTTGGTAGATGCCTTTATGAAGCAAACACATCTCTTTAGAGAGAATGAAGAGGAGATGACCCAAGAAAGAATTTTAGATGTAGGAGAACTTGAAAAAGAGAAAGGCATTACAATCAATGCTAAAAATATCTCTGTCAGATACAAAGGAGTAAAAATAAACATCATAGACACACCAGGACACGCAGACTTTGGAGGAGAAGTGGAGAGAACTTTAAATATGGCAGATAGTTGCCTCCTTTTAGTAGATGCTAAAGAGGGATGTATGCCACAAACTAAATTTGTTCTCAAAAGAGCATTGGAGCTTGGATTAAAACCAATTGTTGTTATAAACAAAATAGACAAGAAACTAGCTAATATCGAAAAAACAATCTCAAAAACACAAGACCTCTTCCTTAATCTTGCAACAGAAGAAGAACAACTAGATTTTCCAATATATTATGCAATAGCAAGAGAAGGAAAAGTCTGGGAAGAAGTTCCTCAAGGAGATCTCCTTGTACCAAACAGCATCGAAGGAGATCTAACTCCCATACTAGATGGTATTGTGGAAACCCTCCCAGCACCGAATGGAGATCCTAATGCTCCATTTCAAATGCAAATAACTTCGATTGAATATAATGAACACCTTGGGAGATATTTAATTGGGAAGATTGAAAATGGAGAAGTTAATACCAATGACCCAATATTATTAACTTCCAAAAAGGAAAATTTTGAAAAGAAACAGGGCAGGGTTAAGGAGATTTTTGTTAAAGAAGGGCTTAGTTGGGAAAAAGTTGACAGTGCTAGTGCAGGAGAGATTGTTGCAATTACTGGGATAGATTCAACAGACATAGGAGCAACTCTCTGTAGCATTAACAATCCTCAACCCCTAGATGAAATAAAAATAACACCACCCTCTGTTAAAGTTAAATTCTCCGCTAATTCCTCGCCATTTGTTGGAAAAGAAGGTAAGTTTGTTACAGCTAAACAGCTTCAACAGAGATTGGAACAAGAAAAGAATTTAAATATTGGACTTAAAATTGAAAGAAGTGGAGGAAATAGTTATAACGTTTCTGGTAGAGGGGAATTACAACTCTCCATCCTCGTAGAACAATTAAGAAGAGAAGGGTATGAGTTTGAATTAGGTAAACCAGAAGTCATTCTAAAAGAAATTGATGGGGTAAAATATGAGCCAGTCGAAGAACTGGATATTGATGCACCAGAGGAATATTTTAGTGTCATAAACCAAGAGGTTAGTGATAGAGGGGGAACATTATTAAACATAGAACAAGAAGAGGGGACAAACAGATTTGTTTTCAGAATTCCAACAAAGAAATTAATAGGTTTACACAGAGTTCTCATGAACTCTACTAAAGGGACTGCTGTAATTAATAGCTATATTATTGACTACATACCATATAAAAAAGAGTCCCCTCTTTTCCGTAAAGGTGTAATTATTTCCTCTGAGAGGGGAACCGCTCTCGACTACTCTTTAATGAGTATCCAAGATAGAGGAAAGTTATTCATAACTGGGAGTACAGAAGTTTACGAAGGGATGATTATTGGAATAAATAATCATGAAAATGACTTAGAGGTAAATCCCTGTAAACCTAGAAAAAAGACAAATGTAAGAATGTCACATGCAGAGGTTACAGAGATAGCTCTTAAAGCTCCAATGCTTTTGACCACAGAATTTGCCTTGTCATTTATTAAGGATGATGAACTTATAGAAGTAACACCAAAGAATATTAGATTAAGAAAGAAACTTTTAACAAGTACACAAAGGGTGTGGGCAAAAAGAAAGAATCTAACTGAGTACGCTAAAACACATATAGAGAATTAAACTCTGTCTAAATCCTCATACTATTCACAGTATCTAGCACCAACGAATTAAATAGATTCTTTTAGGGGGGATAATTGTTTGTAAATAAACACCCTAGTAAAAAGGAAGGGGGAGCTAAACTCCCCCTCAGTTAACAATTTGCGTTTTGATTTAAAACCAAAACCTATTTTTGTTATCTATCTCCAAATGATCTTCTCTCTCCAGATTGCTCTCGAGCTTCAGAAACATTGATAGGTCTTCCGTCGACTTCTTTTCCGTTGATTTGCTCTAATGCCTTCTGAGCTTCCTCTTCGGTGGACATAGTAACAAACCCAAAACCTTTGGATCTGTTCTTCATCCTATCGATGATTACTACTGCCTCTTCGACAGTACCAACCTCACTGAAAACCTCTTTAAGCTGTTCGTCTCTAACGTCCCAGCTAAGATTTCCTACAAATAATTTTTTACCCATTATTTATATTAAAAAAATTAAATCCGCTACACCATCAATCTGGGAGATTACACTCTAAGCAGTCTACTCACGAAGAAAGCTTCCATAGCTAGAATCATTATAACACATAGACAGAACGAAAGAAACAAACAGTGGACGAAGATTAAGAAATCGCCCTTCCTGCAACAACTCCTGTAACTGCAGCACCTGTTATAGACCCTGATAAGCCAGCACCATCTCCAGCCACATATAAACCTTCTAGAGAAGTCTCTAACTTCTTATTTGTCTTTACCTTTGAAGATCTAAATTTAACCTCAGGAGCATACAGTAGGGTTGACCCAGAATTTATACCAGGCATAACTTTATCCAAAATCTCTAGTCCTTCCACAATATTTGTAACTACTCGGTAAGGTAAAGCCATAGAGATATCTCCAGCGGTGTAATCTTTCAATGTCGGTTCTACAAATGACTTTGTTAATCTAGATGGTGTACTTCTTCTCCCAGATTTTAGATCTTCTAAGGTTTGAAGTATTGGTTTCCCTCCCCCAATTGTAGAAGCTAACTCTGCGATGGATTTAGCATATGCTATTGTGTTCTCCACAGGCTTTGTTAGACTAACTTCACATAGAAATGCAAAATTAGAATTGTCTGAGTGATGATTAGAGTTAGAATGACCATTGACACAAACATAATTTTCATAATGTTCTGTTGCAACTAAACCATTAGGACAGCTACAAAAAGTTCTAACAATGTCATGGTAAGTTCTGGTTCTGATTCTATAAACAACTTCATACAAGGTCTCTGCGTGCACCTGCATAATAGCTGCGGGAAATTCCACCCTAACACCAACTTCTACTTTGTCATACATATACTTAATGTCATACTTGTCACAAATTTTCTGTAACCATCGAGCATTATATCTCCCAGGAGCTAGTAATACATTTCTACCTTCCATCTTCCCCTTATTCTTATTTCCTTTTAGCTTAACACCCTTAAGTTTCCCGTCTTTCAAAAGCAAGTCTTCCACCTCACACTCATCATATATATCTACCCCCTTTTCTAAAAGATATTCCTGGAAATTTAAAATTACTTTCTTTAATTTGTCAGTCCCCACATGTCTTGCTTTTCTAACCACTAGTTCCACATCATTCTTCTGGGCTTCAAATACAAGCTTTTGTAGATTTTTGTTCTCCTTTGGGTAATATTCAGAATCAACACCAAAGTCTGTTAGAACTTTATCTACATAATCTAAAACCTTCTGATATTTAGCTTTTGGCAAAATGTGAAATGCTTTCTCGTGGGACAGAGCAGCAGTAAGTGTCAACTTACCATCCGAAAAAGTCCCCGCCCCTCCTATACCACACATGACTTCTTGGGGTTTTCTTTTTCCTATCATTTTCCCTCTGTCGACAAGGGCAATTTTAAGTTTGGATTTTTTTTGAAGAAGAGAATAACAAGCAAAGAGGCCTGCAGGACCAGCACCAACGATTACTACATCGTACTGCATAAATAGTAGAAGTCATTTTAACAATCTATTTTATCTGTATACCAGACAGAAAACAAGATTCCCTTTTTATATCCCAAAGGTACTTCCCGAACTTCTGACAACAGTCTTTCTATATGCTACAATATTTTTAGTATGTAAATTTAATGCCCCTATCTTTATGAAAAAAGACAAAGGATACAAAATACTGGGGATAGCAACACTTTCCTTTGGTGTTGTTCTTCTTTCTCTTTTCCTTATACTTCTTTTTGCAAAGGAACCTACTGAGAATATTGATGAGATTTCTTTTACCTCTCAATATATTGCAGAACAGAGTCAAGATTTGACAACAGAGATAGCTACCGAAGATATTCCACAAGGGTCTGAAATAAACCCTGTAAAACAGGGAGAGATAAAAAAAGATGAAAATAGAAAGGTCGTAAGTTTTAAGAGAGACTTATCTGAAGTGGAGATTAACAAGATTGAAGAAGAATATTCCATAAAGTTCACACAAGAAAGTAGTGTGAATGGTGTTTATACCATAGTAACTACAGAAGAAAGCAATGTGGAGAAACTAGAAGAAGACCCTGCTGTAGAAAGCGTGGAAACAGATATACCAGTAAAAATGGCTGCGGATGTAATTGATTGGGGGGTTTCTAGGATTGGTGCTGACAAAATATGGGACACAGCTACTGGAGTAGGTGTAACAGTAGCAATCATAGATACTGGGGTAGAAACGACCCATCCAGATTTACAAGGGAAAGTTACTAAGGGTTACGACTTTGTTAATGACAAAGAGAGCACAGAAGACGACAATGGACATGGGACTCATGTCTCTGGGATAGTAGCTGCTTCGCGAAACGATATAGGAACCGTTGGAGTTAGTCATGGGACTTCGATTATGCCTGTTAAGGTATTAAACTCTGCTGGGTCTGGATATATCTCGGATGTTGCAAAAGGTATTTACTGGGCTACTGACAATGGTGCTCAAATAATAAATCTAAGTTTAGGTGCACCTGTAGATACAGATGTTTTAAGAAGAGCAGTAAATTATGCTGCTAACAAAGGAGTCTTAATGGTTGCCGCTGCTGGAAATGACTATGGTGCTCCATGCCAGTATCCTGCAGCATATGACAATGTTATTTGCGTAGTTGCTACAGACAGTTCAAACAGACTAGCAAGCTTCAGTAATGTAGGAGGGGAATTAGCTGCACCTGGTGTTTCTAACTATTCCACATTCCTAGGAGGAAGTTACAGATACTTAAGTGGCACGAGTATGGCCGCACCGCATGTCGCTGGGAGTTTGGCTATCTTGCGGGGGATTTGTACAGATTGTAAGTCATCTGAATTAGTAGCAACATTAAGGGAGACTGCTATAGACCTTGGAGCAGAAGGCACAGATATAATCTTTGGTTACGGCCTTGTTGACCTAAGAGTTGCTGCAGAGCAATATCTCAACATCCCAGAGGAAGAACAAATTCCTGAACAAACAGATAACGAAAAAGAATTGGAAGAAGTTCCAGAACCAGAACCAGAACCAGAACAGAATACACGTCAAATACCAGAGAGAGGAAATGTTGTAAGAAAAGAACCAACAATAGTAAAACAGAAACCTGTAATAACAAAACCTGAGAAGGACAAAAACAACAGGTTTACAATGACGAAAATTGAGGATATAGAGATAGAATTTAAACTAGAACCAGTCAGTGAAAATCCCGAATATGAAAAGACCGTTATCTATGTTAACAACAAACCTGTATATACAACAACCAAAACAGAAGATACATATACATTGGAATATAAGAACTTTGTTGGTGTCCAACAATTTGTAAGAGTAACTTCACATTTCACCAACTGCACACAACCTCAAGTGCATGATGACCTTATCATAGATAGGGCGAAATTAATGAGACTTAATCCAAGCAAAAGCATTCTAGAGAGAGGAAGGCAGGTCTTGGGAATTTCCTCATCCATTCCTTTCAGAGGTATATTTAATTTTTGGTGGTAAAAATATGGGAATACTTGTAGTCTTAGGGGTCCTTATAGCATCACTCGTTATATTACTACTTATGGGAATAATACTTCCTAGTGGTAATAGTTTTGAAAACGAGGGTAGTGAAGAAGAAGCTGAAGGAGTTGAAGAGTAACTGTGATATACTCTCTACTATGTCAAAACAATTAAAAATTTACACAATAGAAAACAAGAAAGAAGAGAAGATTCTTAGAGAGAAAAGTGTCCCCGTAAAGGAAGAGCAATTTAAAGATCCTAAATTTCATGAATTTCTAGACAATTTACTCTACACAGCCCTAAATAGTGAAGAACAAGACAATGTCCCCGCAGGGGGTATAGCAGCCCCACAGGTAGGGGAAAATATACGAGTTTTTTACACATTAAACTACGATACAGATAAGTGGCAATTATTTATAAACCCAAAGATAACCCCCATAGGATTCAGCAAAACCTCAACAGTTGAGGGATGCCTGAGCGTTCCTAATATTGAAGGGGAGGTTTTAAGATACAGAAAAGTGAAGATTAATTACCAAGATAAGAACGGGAAATGGAAAACCAAGAAATTTAAAGATATAAATGCAATCACAGTACAACATGAACTCGACCACTTGGAAGGAGTTCTTTTCATTGATAAAATGAAAGAGTGAAATAAATTTAGCTGTCCAAGGATGAAAAACCTTAAATCGAATAAAAGTTTCTTGTTAAAGCTACTAGCTATCTTGGTTGTTTTTTCTATGTCTACAATGCTTAGTTCTGGAAATTTTGTTTTTGCACAAGACATAGGCGAGCTCGAAGAAAAGGAGGTCGAGAGAGAAAAAGATTTCTTACAACAGCTTCTCCTAGATATTCCAGAGACGACAGATAACCCTAGCCACATAATAACCTTTGTAGATCCATCAGAGGACAGTAGTGGAGTAGAGTTGGAAATAGATGAAGGAGGTTTTGAACAAATCTCTAGCCCATATACATTACCAGCCTTAAGTATTGGTCAACATGAATTAAGGTTTAGATTTACCGACAAATATGGTTCTACACAGATATTAGAAAAAGAGATAATTGTAATACCACGTCCTCCAATAATGAATTCCCCTTTCTTCGAAGAAGGGTCGCTTAAATTATCTGGGACTGGGTTATCAAATTCAGATCTTGTACTAATACTTTCCTCGGGAAAGAATATCTCGGTCGAGGAGGTAAACATCGACGCACAAGGAAATTGGGAAATCTCCATAGGTCAAGAAGAACTTGGTGAAGGAGTCTACACATTCTCGGCATTTACAAGACGAAATGGGTATGCAAGTAATCTTTCAGAATCCTTAACCTTTGAGGTTGGAGAATCCAATAGTGTAAGTTTCAATAATGACAAGGAGATATACTTTAGCTTTAAAGATCTCTCTTGGGATAATCTTGGAGATATATTAACTCAGAATATTGACCTTGGGCTTCTTGTAGGAGGAGCATTTATACTTGGCTTTGTAATATGCTTACTAATAACCTCCCTAGTTAAGGGCAGTATTGATAAGAAAACCATTAAAAACTTTGAAAAAAAGATGGAACAAAATGGAATGGGAAAAAAGGAAATAACACTTAAAGAGAAACTCTCACAGAAAGCAGAGGAAGAAGAAGAAGAAGATAAGGAAGAGAAGAAAAAACCGAAGAAAACAAAAAAGGCTAAAAAAGACAAGAAGAAGGAGCAAAAGAGTAAAACTGAAAAAATTTTAACAAAGGTAGACTTCCTAAAAGATTACAAAGAATTTGACCCTGATGATAAAGAAGGAAAAGAGAAGGACAATATAGAAGTCAAAGTTACTTCAAAGTCATAGTTTTCGTGATAAAATATCCTTATTTACAAGCTACGCCAGGATGGTGAAATTGGCAGACACGCTACGTTCAGAACGTAGTCCTAGCAATAGGGTGGGGGTTCAAATCCCCCTCTTGGCACCATCATAGTATGAGATGAGATTAAGGGCTTATTCTAGTGTCCACTCCTGGATATTATTAAATCTCTGGTAAGAATAGTTTACATCTGAAAAATCTATCCCTTTTACTCTCCCCTTTACATAATAGGAGAATTCGGGGTTATACAAGAAGATAACAGGGGCATCCGCTATTAAATATTTCTGGAAAAGGTCATACTTCTCCTTTCTCTCCTTCCTATCTAGAGTCTTTCTAGCATCTTCTAAAAGAATATCTACCCTCTCATAAGTGTATCCAGAGATATTTAGATCAGGATAACTAGATTTAAGTGAGTGCCACAAATTATATTGATCTGGATCTATTGTAGTTTCAACCTCGTAAAGAAGAAGGTCAAAATCACGAGTGGCAATAATTTCCTGAGTAATTTGTTTGTATGTGAGCTTCTCACTCTTTAAAACAATGCCTTCTTCCTTCAACAATTCTTTGAGTGTAGAAACCAATCTTTCATTTGTCACACTATCAAAGTAACTCAAAGTAAAGGAAAGAATCTCCCCATTCTCTGCTTCAAAGAATCCCCCTTCCTCACTCTTTGTATAACCAAGGTTTTTAAAGTACTCTGCAGCTTTCTGAGGATTGTAGTTGTAATAGTCAATATCCTTGTTAAAGGCCCAAGAACTCTCTGCAAATGGTCCCTTTCTTACAACTCCTCCAACATTGGAATCTTCTACTAACCTCTCCCTATCTATAATGTAACTCAATCCTACCCTTAAATCCTTCTCCCCAAGAGTTTCTTTTCTAGTATTAAAGAAGATTAACTTAGTACGGTAATCCTCAACCTGTTTAAATTTTTGTAAATTGGAATATTCCTCTGTAAAAGAAAGTAGATCATCATCCCATGCTCCAATAGCATCTAGCGCTCCTATTCTAAATGACATCTCAAGAGACTCTTGGTCTGGAAAAACTCTAAGAACAATTTTATTAATAGCTGGATCTATAGCATCATATTCATTGTCCTGCAGATAGACAGCATTCTGTTCTGTCCTAGTAACTTTATATCTGCCACTACCTATCGGATACCTTGCAAACATATTAAAAGGTAACTCCTCAAGCTTTTCTTCCTCTAGCCTATGTTTTGGAACGATAAATTGAGAGACTGCCTCAAAAAACGTTGGATTAGGTTCAGGTAATGTAAAACGCACTTTTTCATCATTAACTTTTTCAACATCAACTCCTATAAGAGAAATTCCAACTGAATCAAAACCGTAATCTTCGGCCAATGTTTTTGCGGTTGAAAAAGTAAAAACAACATCATCTACAGTAACTTTCTCACCATCTTGCCAATACAA
>NPIE01004100.1_pt1 | contig 27473 bp, 22 predicted proteins | sample 8637661 | NCBI WGS metagenome assembly NPIE01 (sample SAMN07420842, study PRJNA396082) | bioreactor metagenome | isolation source: sample BA12 brine-fed electro-methanogenic bioreactor BA | place: Japan: Kochi | collected 2016-12-09 | reverse complement strand
CGTCCACCCCTCGCCGAGTTCCAAGTATTCCATCGACCTGCGATCTCTGGTCGACGACCTGATCAAGCGCAACATCAAGCCGCCGATTCTGCTGCGGTTCATGGACGTGCTGCAGGGGCGCATCGCAGCGATCAACCGGGCCTTCAAGAGCGCCATCGCCGAATACGACTACCCTGCAAAGTACCAGACCTTTTTCCCCATCAAGGTCAACCAGCAACGTCAGGTGGTTGAGGCCATCTCCCAGTTCGGCAAGAAGCATAATATGGGCCTGGAGGTCGGCTCCAAGCCGGAACTGGTGGCCGCCCTCTTCTTTGCCACCGGGGAAAATCTGCCGATCATCTGCAACGGCTACAAAGACAAAGATTTTATCGAACTGGTCCTCTTCGCCACGCGCCTTGGCTATGACATCACCATCGTGGTGGAAAAACTCTTCGAGCTGGAAAAGATCATCGCCCTGTCGAAAAAAGCCGGCATCGTGCCGAAACTGGGCATCCGGGTCAAGCTCTCCTCGCGCGGTACCGGCAAGTGGGCCACTTCAGGCGGCGACGACGCCAAGTTCGGCCTCAAAATCTCCGAACTGCTGGCGGCGGTGGAGATTCTTAAAGAGCACGAAATGCTCGACACCGTTACTCTGCTGCATTTCCATATCGGCAGCCAGATTACCAAAATCGACAAGATCAAAAACGCCCTGATCGAAGGCGCTCGAGTCTACGTCGAAATGCGCAAGATGGGCGTAAACCTTGAGTTTCTCGATATCGGCGGCGGAATGGGGGTCGATTACGACGGTTCCAAGTCGAGCGGGTTTTCCAGCGCCAACTACACCATCGAGGAATATGCCAACGACGTCGTCTACCAGGTGAAGAACATCTGCGACGAAGCAGGCGTAATCTGTCCGAATATCATCTCCGAATCGGGTCGAGCCACGGTAGCCCACTATTCAGTGCTGGTCACCAACATCCTCAACACCAATACCCAGAATGAATTGCCCGATTTTGACGAGGTCTTCGACAATGTCGAGGAGTTGTCGCCGACGGTGCAGAAACTGGTCGGCATCTACCAGAGCCTCGACCGCCACTCGCTGCGGGTCGATTATCACGACACCCTGCAGCTCATTCAGGAGGCGGTCAGTCTGTTTAACCTCGGCCATCTCAATCTACACGACCGGGCCCTGGCCGAATGGCTTTGCAGCAAGATTTTCATCAAAATCGGTACCATTGTCGAGCGGCTGAAGACGGTGCCCGACGAACTGCAGGAGTTCCAGCAGAGCCTGCGCCAGACCTATTTCGCCAATTTCTCGCTATTTCAGTCGCTGCCCGACTCCTGGGCCATCGACCAACTGTTCCCCATCGTGCCCATTCAGCGCCTCGATGAAAAACCGGAAGTGATGGCCTCCATCGCCGACATCACCTGCGATTCGGACGGCGAGATCACCAGTTTCGTCGGCGAGCATGGCAGCACCGAGCATCTGCCGATTCACAAGATAGGAAATGACGAGGATTACTACATCGGCTTTTTCCTGATCGGCGCCTACCAGGAAATCCTCGGCGACATGCACAACTTGTTCGGCGACACCAACGCTGTTCACGTCAGCTTCAACCGCAAAACTAATTACAAGATCGACACGGTGATCAACGGCGACGCCACCTGGGAGAGCCTCAAGTATGTGCAGTACAAGGGGCCAGAAATTCTCAAGCACGTTCGCGACACTCTGGAAAAGGGCGTCGCCTCCCGCAAGATCCGTTTTGAAGATACCAGTCACTTTCTGGCTCTGATCGACAAGGTGCTGGTGTCCTCGACCTACCTGGACAAATAGAGCGTCATCCCTACAAAGTAGGCAGCTCCATCGTTAATATAAAGAGGCGGACCCTGCAGGGCTCCGCCTCTTTTAACTGTTCCAGTCATCGTATACGCCATCATTAACAACATTTCCGGATGATGGCAAAACCCTTCTATTATCTCTGCTGCCCCTCGGGAGCACATCGCTGAGCATAGCCATTACGACATCGAACATTGCAGCCCAACTCTTGCAAAGCCAGGAACGACAGGACCTAGCGATAGGTTTCACGCTGATAAATAATACTCGGCCGTCCCCTGTAAATACCGAAGGTGGCCCGGCCCTGCGGGTCGTTGTCGTGACTGCCATCTCCGTCCCAATCGTATCGGAGCCAGTTCAGGAAACCCAGATTCGCCGTTACGTCGACAAAACCATCATCACCCGGAGCGCTGAAGCTCAGGTTGGCATTGCCGGACAAAAACGGGTCGAGCAACGTTGCGCTGGTGGTGCCAGTGTTGCCGACCGCGATGGAATTATCCGCGGATACCGTAACACTGCCGTTGTCCAGGCTTAATTGCGACAAAGGCAGACTGGTGCAGCTGTCACCACTATTGGGAACAAATGCGCTGCCATCGTAATATTCGGTCCTCAGGGGCATAGCCAGATCGAGCAGTTCGGAACCGTAGGCATTGTTCAGCACCAGCCTGCCCCAGCGCATCTCCTTGCCATTATCAAAACCGATGCCATTTCCGGCCGTTGCTGTGCCGAAACGAACCGGATTCACGGTGGCGGCAACGCCATCCCCGTCGGCGACATTAATTTCCAGGCTGATATCGGCATCGAAAGGCGCGTTGAGAGCTCCTCGCTCCATCTCAAGGCCACTGCCGGCACTGAAAGTCAACAGCCCCACACCACCACCGAGTTCGGTCACCGTGGGATCACCAACCGGCACCTGGGAAAAATCGATGTTTCCAATAGCAGCATCATAACTCTTTCCGTTTAACGTTCCGGAAGAGATTTTCCACCAGTCGCCGGCATAGTTCTGCGTGACTCCATTTTGCAGATTCTGAGCCGTAACCGTAATCACCGGTGCGGTAACATAATCGAAGGGCTGATCAAGGTAGGTAAAACTGCCGGAACTGCAACCGGTGGCGAATTGCGGGGTGTTGAGACTGGTGAGAAAATGATGCGGAGTGAACCGCCCTACCAATCCGCTGCTGCCGGTTACATCGAGACCACTGCCAAGATAATTTAGAGCTTCCGCACCGATAGTGACCGTGCCCACTTCGCTATAACTGATATCATCAGCTTGCACCACACCGCTGCTATAATCACCAGCGGAAAGCGGCCCGCCGGCCAAAGTGCCCAAACTGCCGCCAGCCGGTGTAAATGGCGCCACGGCCGTTAGAGCGGTATCGGCTGAGAAGTTTTCCGTAACCGTCCCGTCACCGCACACCCCGGCCACTTCGACAAAGAAATCTTCCCCTGCCGCCCAGAATGGGGGGCCGCTAAAGGTGTTGTTATCCAGAGGCGCAGTGCCGTCGCTGGTGGCGACAACCCGCAGTTTATCCGGTGCGACGACAAAACTGTCGCTACCGATCATGACCAGTCCTGCTTCATCCCCGCTGCCCGCAAAATAAGCTGACAACTGTAATCGGCCCGCATCGTCATAACGAATATCCATGTCGCTTTCCGCCTGACCGTTGAAAACAAGCTCCACGGCGGTCCCGGGAGAAACTCCGCTGATCACGCCGCCATTCACCTGCAGCGGCTGACTGCCGCTGGCAGGTTGCTGGTAGGCAGACCAGAAATTCACCAGCCGGGTGGTATTGGCAAAACTGTCATCACCAACGCAATGTTCGGCGGTGGCGTCGGCTCGAACTGCGGCGATAGTAATATCCGCTTCGGTGGTACAGGCCCGATGATCCGGTACTTCGAACAAAAAACCGGCTTCGTAAAAAACCAGGTCGCAAGCTGCATTCCCGCTGCTATTAAGGCATTGTTGAGGTTGGTCTGCGGCAGGATTGCCCGTCACCGACAGTGTAACGGATTCCGGCGTGGTATGCCGCAGGCGGAATACCCCGCTGCCGCCATTGAGGGTCCGCACATCGCCGTCGACCCAACCCGACGGCGACAAGGTGATGGTGACGGGATCGGTGTAGAGGCTGCTGCAGTCTGAATTGGCACAGGCGCGCACCGTCACCGCCTCGGGGGCACAGGTCAATGCCGAGCCATCGTGAATGATCTCGAAATGATCAACTGCCGTACCGCAAAAGATGTCCCCTCGAAGGGTACCATCCAGATTGCGACCCAGCAATTGACGCTGATAGATACTCTCAATCTGCTGTCGATCCAGAACCTCATCGAAAACGATGAATTCATCCAACGGCGCCCGAAAGCCTTCTTCACCACCGGACTGTTCGAAGGAGGTACCGAGATAATGCAAGTTGCCTTGAGCCTGGAGAGCAACCTGGTCCCGGTAGGTGCCATCGATATAGAGGAGAGTCCTTCCCCTCCGCCCCAACAACACCAAATGATGCCAGCCGTCGCTTAGGGTGCCGAAACGAAAACTGCCGGTGGCAATACGGGAATTGGCCCACCCTCCCCAACGGTAGTTGTTTCGGCTGTCGAGCCATAACAGATCGTGACCGCCGCCGGCCATGGCACCGAGCACATGGTATCTGGATCCTTCTGCATGTGTAAACGGCATGCGAAACCAGGTGCTGACGGTCCAGTCTCCTATCATAGTCACATCGTTTGTTATGGTAAACGATTCGGTAGACCGATCCAGCTCCGCTGCGCGACCGACAACGCCGTTTATTTCGCTTGCAACTCCACCTTGGGCAACGGCATCGTGGTTACCCTGTGCATCCTCGACCAATGCGCCGACCCCGGTATAACTGCACTCATCAAAGCGCCACTCGGCCAGAGGAGCAAGGGGAAATGGCGGCAGGCCGTCGTTATCAAATCCAGTGGTAGGTTCCCCGGTTGCTCCTGGCGAATCCAGCTCCTTCCATGATCCGGTACCGTCAGGACTTCGATACACACCCTTTTGACTGGATGAAAGGCTGCCAGTCTCAGTCGGATATAGATAGCTCGAACAATCCGGCGGGTTAAAAGTAAAATTATTTACCGATAAATAGTCGACCACCTTGTCGTCTTCATCCCGCAGAAAAACCTCCATCCCGCCATTATTTTGCAGATTCACATACCGCTTATTGACATCCAAAACGAACCAATCGGCATATGAATCCGGATAGAGTATCCTTTTACTGGAAAGAGGAATCGATTGACACCCATTTTTTATTTCACAGACCTGGACAGACCACTGATCATAAACACCTGACGACAAGGAAGTATCCAACAGTCGTAATTCTATCCACGCCGTGTTACTTAATTCGTAAACCTCGTTGATGGTCATGGTATTGATATGATCGGAGCAATCATCGGCCCGGACGGGCTGCCCAAAAAAAAAGCACCACACCAACAGAAACGAAGTCACTAGCCGTATTAACTGGTTGCGATCGTTATTCATGGCCCCTCAAAAAGGCGTTGAAGTCAAGGCTGAACATCAGTTACCCGGGCGGTCAACTGACGGGAAACATAACCCTGGTTTCCGTAAACACCAAATTCAGCCAGGGAAGTCACCCGGTATACATTAAAAGTCTGGCCACCCTCGACAAAAGATGTTTCGACACAATTAACAGTGACTGTAAAATCACCAACATTGAAAACATCTGAGGTGCAGCTGCCGCTGGTGAGATCCTGATACACACCCCACTCCAGACCGCTTCGCGCAGCATGATAGGCTCGTGCCCCCTGCAAAGCCATCACAGTGGTTTGGCTCTGTACTCCGGCGACCAAAATCATATAACCGCCGATGGCAGAAAGAACCACCAGAATAAAGAGTGCGGTCACCAGAGACATACCCCGGTCGTTGCGCAGTACTCGAAACAGGGTCATGGAGCATTCTCCACATGAACTTGATGTAGGAGAGTCACCGATTCACCATCCTCGGTGATCTGCAGGCGCAAAGTGACGAGGCCTGCACGCTGAGAGGTTCCGGGCTGATAAGTGAAACTACAGGCACTGACATTGTTAGCCATGAGAGCAGAAGTGCCGCCGGGATTGGCCGACTGGGTTACCGCAATGCCGTATCCGGAAAACCGGGTCAGGGTATTGTTCGCCAGGTTGCAGACGTAACTGACCGGTCCATCGACGATGAAAAAGCGTTGAAAGGGAGAAGAACGGGGAAATTGAAAGGGCGAATTGAGGTTGACCACATTGGGAGTACTCCCGGCCCCGACTTGTGTCCGATTGTCGTTAGGCTGATAGGCATTGCCACTGGAACCGTTGGCGCTAAGATTATAGACCACGACATCACCGGTAATGGGACCCGGGTCGAGGCCGCCAAGTACTTCGAAATCGGTGTCGTCACCGGTAAAATCAAGTTCGTTGCCTGGCCCGTAGGCCCGATAGCGGCCACCATCGGAGGTATGTAACAGTTCCAGAAACGGACCGTTAGCATTAGAATTGATGCGAATGCTGTTGGGCAGAGCCTGGCGGATATCGCGCTGCATGCGGCGCAATGCGGTTTCCGCACCATCGACCAGGCTAGCGCGGCGGGACAGGTCGAGAAACCCCTGAATCGGCCGGACGATAAACATACCGCCAAGAGCCGCCAGAATACCGGTCACCACCAGTACCACCACCAGTTCCACCAAGGTGAAACCCTCGTTCCTTCTATGGCGTGAAAACGAATATCTCATGGGACCTCGAGACAACCAAAGGTAGACAGCCTGAAAGCCAGAACTCTTTTAAATGATGAACACCTTCAATATTTTTCCCTGATTAACCACCCTCAGTAGTTGGTCCGATAACCGTTTAGAGTCATATTGAAGCCAATCGGATGGCTGACGATAACTGTAATTCTCTTGCAATCACCTTCACCAATACCATTTAGTGCACTATTAGTGACTGTCACATCCACGGAATAATTCTCCAATCCACCGATGGGATTATCGCTCTGATCCCGCGCCCCATTATCACTCAGGAGGTTATAGTCATCGACATCGTCAAACAATACTCGGCTACCCTCACCATCGACACCGTCAGGATCGGCAAACGGCTTCAAAAGAATTTCTTCCAGGTACGATTCGGCGATAGCTACCGCCTGATGCTGCAGCATGGGGTCGGCGCTGTGGGTCACCGTGTAGTTGATGGCCATCAGCACCCCGCCAAGGGCGATACTCACCACCACAATGGAGATAACCAGTTCGATGAGGGTAAAGCCCCTACTTTGGCGTAAACGGGAAGATATCATGGTATATCCACGTAGCCGCTTTCACCGACGATGGTAAAAGCACGGCCACCGACGGTGACTGTTACGCCACCGGGAGTGGCGCGGCCCTCTGCGTCGAAAACTACGTTGGCAGCAGTCGCTGTCAAGTTCACTCCGTTCGGTGCCGAACCGGCAAAAGGATCCCCGCCGGATGGTCTAAGGACCTGGCGGGTAAAAGCGCCATTAATGCAACCGTTGGCCCGCTGATTCAGGACATATGTATCGTTGCCGTCATCGATACTGAACTGCACAGCGCAACCGCTGGCTACCGCCAGCTTCTGGGCATAGCGGGCCGCTCCCGCTACTTCGTCATAAAAGCCACGACCCGTAAAATCAGTGGCATTGAAAAAGCGTGGCAAAGCTACCGCCGACAGAATACCGAGAAGCAAAATAATCGTCACCAGTTCGACCAGGGTGAAGCCACGGTTTTTGGCTCCGATAAACATCATAGGCACTCCGTTTGACTTCACGGTGCAAATAAACGAATCAATCAATAGGATTTTTATTTCGCAAGGCTATTACAATCCAATAACCGAAAAAACCACTTATGATGCTTAGCACAACACAAAAACCTAGTACCAGTTAGAAGCCAAACGGGACCCACATATCGGATCCCGTTTGAATCAAGTAATCATCTGAATTAACTTTATAGACCCTAAGGTTTATCAACGCCAATCGCGGTAAAGGTCGTTGTATTGTTAGCGGTGATAAGACTACTGGTCAAGGTGCAGCTAGCGGCTGCATCATCAGCTATGGCAAGAGAAGTAATAGTATAGCCTGTTGGGAGAGCACCACCCTGCAAGAGAGATGCAGTTGCAGTACAATTGAGTATTTCAGTAACAGCTGCATTGTTTTTATCAATACTTGCTTTTGCATAATTAATTGCAGAAGCCGAAGCAAGGGACCCAGCAACTCCTTTAAGTGCAGCCTCACCGGCCTCTTGCTTCATGCTAATAAACTTCGGAACAGCAATTGCCGACAAAATACCCAGAACAACAATAACCACTACCAGTTCAATCAAGGTAAAACCATTTTGATTCTTCATTTACTCTCTCCTTTGTTCTCCAAGATTTAGGTTAATAATATGAAGGTTTTCTCGTCCTCTTAAACATAAGTGGGATTCCATAACCTTCAAAACAGGTATGTTTGCCGAAACAACCTTACAACTACCAAGTTATCCCTCGCAATATTAAATTTTTCGAAGCAAACTACCTGATGTACACATTTTTGACATAAAAACTATTTATAGTTTCAACCTAGTTTGCAAACTTCCATCGATACGGTTCACATGCCTCCAGTTGCAATTGAGCGCAACCCAACTTGCTGGTACCTACCTCACGAAGACACAAACGAATGCGTGCCGGCCCGGATAACGGACTTTCAAATTCAACCGCATTTCGCAAATAGTATACTAGCGCCCCCTGACCGCGATCGTAATACCATTTCCCCGGAACAATTTCATCAAACGTTACACCTGACCGTTCCCCAAGATAGTCGGAAGGCTTGAGGCCGGTCGTCAGCTTAAGCAGCTCTACAGGGTTGCCGCCGGGCCGGGCCGCTAGAGGTGCCGTTTCTTTGTTTTCAGCCATCGCTGAGTATAACAAAACCGCGGCCCTCAGGTTATCTACCGTGGCCTGCACACTGAGACGCTCCGCTTTGATTTGCAGATACCGCACTTTGTGCAGAAAAACTCCTGTCAGAATCAACAGGACACAACTTAATATTCCCCACTCGAACAACCGCAGGGTCCAGCGCTGGTGGTGTAAAAAGCTTTTGGGTTTCATCACCCCCCACGCATGACGGTAGCCATATTCCACATGGGCAAGAACACCCCAAGGGCCAGCACCAACACCATTGCACCGATAAGTACGATCAAAATCGGCTCAATAGTACTGGCCAGGCGGCTGACATCGTATTCGACTTCACGCTCGTAAAACTCAGCGACTTCAACGAGCATGGTGTCCACCGAGCCGGTCTCTTCGCCGACAGCCAGCATCTGCAATACTAATGGGGTAAACATCTCGCTGACGGCAGCACTGCGGGTCAGGGTATCGCCTCGCTCGACGCTGTGACGCAGACGGCCGAGTCGTTGTTCGACAAAGGTGTTACCCACCGCTTGAGCGGTGTAGGCCAGAGACTGGATAAGCGGCACCCCGGCGCCGTAGCCCATGGCGAATCCACGGCAAAAACGGATCAAGGTGGCGCGGTGCAGAATACTGCCGACCACCGGTAACCGCAGTTTGAAGCGATCCCAGGCCAAGCGCCCCTTTTCGGTGTCGAGATAGGCCCGCCAGAAAAACAGGGCTACAATCCCGGCCAGAACTATGGCCCACCACCAGTTGACGGCAAAGTTGCTGACGGCGAGTATAATCCGGGTCGGCAGAGGCAGGGTCGCGCCCGCCCCTTGGTAGAGTTTTTCAAAAGCCGGTATGACAAACAAGGTAATCACCGCGATGGCGATGGAGATCGCCACGATAACGAATGTCGGATAACGCATGGCCGATCGGATCTGGTCGGCGGTCTCTTTCTCCCGGATCAAGTAGCGGGATATCTGCAGAAAAGACTCTTCGAGTTGACCCGAACCTTCTCCAACTTGAACCATGCTGGACAGCAGGGGCGGAAAGATTTTGGGATGACGCCTTAAGGCGCCGGACAGGTCCCGCCCGCTCTCTAAATCCTCGGCAACCGCCTGCAGAGTCATCGCCATGGCCGGTTTGCGAATCATCTCTGACAAACCGCGCAAAGCCCTGAGAATCGGCACCCCGGATTTGATCAAGGTGTACATCTGCCGGCAGAAAAGAATCAGGTCATCGATGTCCACCCGGCCTTGCCGAACAGACGCCAGGCGCGCAGCAATCTGCTCAAACCCTGAAACCTCAGCTTTAAGTTCATGGATCGCCACTGGAGTAACCCCGTTTGCCAACAGCTGATCAGCCGCACCGTCGGCAGAAACAGCCTCCAGGCGCCCCTCCATCAACTGTCCGGAGAGGCTACGGGCTTTGTACGAAAACTGCGCCATCGTCGTTTATTCCGTCGTTGGAATGGGGGATTGTCAATAAGTCGAGATCAACACTTGCATCGACCTGGCCGGCAACTCTCAACACCTCTTCCATGCTGGTAATACCGCTTCGTGCATAATCAAAGGCGGCCAGGGTCAGCGGCTTGAAGCCGGGCTGAAGACGCGCCTGTTCGGCAAAACCAGCGGCATCGCCGCGACGCAGAGCATCGGCCAAAAGAGTATCGATTTCGAGCAATTCAAATACGCCGATACGTCCCAGGTATCCGCTGTTGTGACATTGATGACATCCGGATCCCCGCTTAAAAGAGAGTTGCCCGGCCCCCGGACCGACAACCCTCTCCAGCCAGTTGCGCATCGACTCGTCCAGGGGGTCGTCTTCGATACAACCCTCACAGATACGCCGCACCAGCCGCTGGGCAAGTATGGCTTGCAATGCACTGCCGACAACGAAGCCCTCGGCACCCATATCGAGCAGACGCAAAGCGGTGCTGACCGCATCGTTGGTATGCAGGGTCGACAGTACCAGGTGACCGGTCATAGCGGCCCGCAGGCCGATCTCGGCGGTTTCCTGGTCCCGCATCTCGCCAACCATAACCACGTCCGGGTCCTGACGCAGCGCTGCGCGAAGTACCCGGGCGAAAGAAAGGCCGATCTTTTCGTGGGTCTGCACCTGATTTACCCGCGGCAGGCGGTATTCCACCGGATCCTCGACGGTAATGATCTTTTTTTCGCTGCGGTTCAGTTCGTTTAACGCGCCGTACAGGGTAGTGGTCTTACCGCTGCCGGTGGGACCGGTGACCAGCAGCAAGCCGTGGGGCCTTCGCACCAGGGATCGGAAGCGATTGAGCAACTCCTCCGGCATCCCGACTTTCTCCATGCTAAGCAACCCGCCGGATTGATCGAGAAGACGCATAACCACCGATTCTCCGTATTGCAACGGCATGGTGGACAGACGCACATCGATGGACCGTCCCCTTACTTTGATGTTGAAACGACCGTCTTGCGGCAAACGGCGCTCGGAAATATCGAGGCCGCTCATCAATTTGAGGCGCGATACCAAAGCGCTGGCGATGCGTTTTTCCTTCATCACCTGCTCATGCAGCATGCCGTCTATACGCTGGCGCAGTCGCAGTACCGTTTCGTCCGGCTCGATATGGATATCCGAAGAACCAATCTGCACCGCATCCTCGAACAGGGAACGCAGCAGCCGCACCACCGGGGCGTCTTCCAGTCCGGCATCTGACAACAGATTTTCAAGGTCGAAGGCGCCATCGGCCAGCTCTTCGTCAAGCTCACCAGCCAGGTTGATAATCTCATCGGTACGCCGATAAACCGTATCGATGGTCGCCATCAGGTCGGCTTCCCGTACTACTGCCTGGATAATCGGTCTTTTGAGCAGGGTACATAATTCATCATACGAATAGATGTCGGTGGGATCGGCCATGCCGACCAGCAAACCGTTCCCCTTTTCCTCCAGAACCAGGGCCCGATAACGGCGGGCATGAATCTCAGGCAGCAATTGAACCGCGCCGGGGCTATATTGATAATGCTTGAGATCGACAAAGGGAATTTTTAGTTGCTGAGCAAGGAATTTGAGAAACCCGTTCTCGGTAATATATCCGAGATCCACCAGGGTGTTGCCGAGCTTGGTTCCCCTTTTTTTCTGGGTGGCCAGTGCGCTCTCCAACTGGTCTTCGGTGATGATTCCGTGCCCCACCAACAATTCGCCGATGCGGATCTTTTTATGTTTGGCCATAATGCTACATCCTAAGGTTGTACTACCGTGCAATCCGGTCAGGGTTGCAACAGGGTCAGTCTTTGCCGTACGTAGTTGTTTAATGCAGGGCTCAGGCCCCGGCCAGCCAATGCAGCCCGATAAGCAGCGACAGCCTCGTCTTGAAATCCGGCATGTTCGCGCGCAATTCCCAGGCCCATAAGCCAGAGGCCGTTGTCCGGCTGGGTCGTTAGCAGAGTCTGATATTCCTGTGCGGCAGCCTGATATTGGCCAAGACGCTGATAAATGGCACCTAGCAGGGCGTGCAGCTGCGGGGCCTCCAGGGGTGACCGAGACGGACCTTCCAGAAGCAGGTCGCGAGCCTTTTCCAGATCACCCCGGGACATCAACAATTCAGCGTAACGCAACCGCATGGTCAAATGCGTCGGGTCGATGCGCAATCCTTCAGCCAGGAGCTGACCGGCCTCAACCTGGCGTTGTTCCCGAAGATATTCACTGACCAACGCCTGCCGGGCCGCCAGATGGGCCGGGTACAGTTCCAGGGCGTTCAATAGTGCAGCTGCCCCATCTTGCTGCTGTCCTGCCGCCAAAGCCAGCTGCCCCTGCCGATAAGCCTGTTCGGCCAAATCCTTCGCGGAGGGTTTGGGCATTTCCTGAACCAAAACGCCGGGAGACTCTACCGGGGCGGCTTTTTGTTCAATATCTTTGCTGGCCTCCGAATCTTTCGGTGCCCTGTTCGCAACGGAACTGGCGGGCTCTTCATCGAAAGCAAGTTTATTTTCCGGTTGATTCAAAGCCACTGCAGGACTTTCCGGGTACAGGTCAAGCAACAATCGGTACCCGGCTCCAATTACCTGCATCGTAGCCGAATAGTCCCGAATAGTTACAGACGGCCTGGCTATCAAGCTAAGGGCCAGTCCTGCCTCTTCTTGCCTGGTTTGCATTCCTGCCAGCCATCGGCCTCGCTTTACAGCCGGCAATTCGGCAACCTGTCTTACTGCCACCAGATCGACATGGAGGCTGCGACGATCTTTGGCCAAAGTAAAATGATATACGGGCGGCCGATCAAAATCGGCTTCAAAGTGGATAAATGAATCGACCTCCCGCAACCGAACAGCATTTAGAGAAACGCTATCCGGCAGGGCCCCAGCGCTCTTTTGACTATCGGCTGACACCTGCGTGAAGGCAGCTCCCCCGTTTGGCATTTCTTTCGTTGACTGACTGCTGGCCGACGATGACACATCCGTCTTTTCAGGAGCCAGAAACCAGAATAGAACCCCAGCCAGAAGCGCCGCGGCCATAAGACCACCAATCAGCCAGGGCAAGCTTCGCCAGCTTGAGGGCCTGACGCGCAACACAGGCCCCGATTGCCCTGTGGGTCCCCCCTGTTGGCGTGCTTCCAAATCCTTCAGCATCTGATTGATCAGACTCATGGTGACGGTTTCCTGTCTTTTGTCCAGCACTCGGACTAAACAATGAAATATTCGTGCCAGTCTAAAACAAGCGCCTCAAACCAAAAAAGCTTACTGAGTTCACATCTTCCGTGTCCCGGGCCGCAGCAACCACCTGGGCACGACCAACCTGTTCGGCCCCCTTTCCGTAAGTCGCCAGCAGTGCCTTGTGACCCAGCACATTAATGAGGCGGGGAATACCGCGACTGGAGCGATGGAGTTTTTTCAGGGCAAAGCGGCTGAACAACGGTCTGGGGCAACCGGCGGTCTTCAACCGGTGCGAAACATAGCCGCAGGTTCCGTCCAGGTCAAAGGGTGATAACCGGTAGCTGAAAGCCAGGCGCTGCCGGAGCTGCCGCAATCCACGACCAGCCAGCCGCTCGTCAAGTTCCGGTTGACCGAACAGCACGATGTGCAGCAACTTGCGCTTACTGGTCTCCACGTTGCTTAACAGACGAACCGCCTCCAGGCCGGCATCAGACATGGACTGGGCTTCATCGATACAAAGCACTACACGCCGGCCGCTTTCAGCCACACGCAAAAGATGTTCTACGATCCGGTTGAGCAGGCCGTGAAGGTCAGCCCATTGAAGCTCGGCCAGCCCCAGCTCAGCTGCCACGGCGCGATAAAGATCCAGGGGCTCAAGCAGCGGGTTCGGCAGATAGGCCGTTACGTAGGCACCATCAAGGGCATCGAGCAGGGTGCGGCAAAGCAGGGTCTTGCCGGTACCGACCTCGCCGGTGATCTTGACAAAACCTTCGCCGCCCTGAAGTGCCACCAACAGCACATTGAGGGCCTCCTGATGCTCGGAATAGCGAAAAAAATAACCGGGATCAGGAGTCAAGGAAAAGGGCAGTTCGGAAAATCCGAAATGCTCAAGATACATTACCCCTCCAAGGAAAGTTCATCATCTGACCTTACTGTGCCGGGCGGGCAAAGGGGCCACCACGCCAATCACGATTGAGATGGCTGCCGAGTTGTTCAAAGCTGGCCGTGGACTCCTTTAGAGCCTGTTCCCAAGTCCCATCGCCGATAACCATGGGCCGCAGCAGGATGACCAGTTCACTCTTACGACTGGTCACCTGGCTATGTCGGAACAACGGCCCGACGCCCGGCAATTGGCCAAGCAACGGGACCCCTGCGGTCTTTTTGCTCGACAGGTTCTTCATCAAACCGCCAATGACAACCACTTGACCGCTTTCCGCACTGACGATGCTGTCCGACTCCCGCACGGTGCTAAAAGCCAGGGGCAGGGTCTGCTCCTGCCCGGCGACGGTAATGGTTTTCTGCTGATCGGTCACCTGGCTGATGGTCGGGTGAACGTGCAAAGTCACCCGGCCGCCGGCATCGATCTGAGGTGTCACATCGAGGGCGATACCTGAGAAAAAAGGCGTTAGAGTGATATCAGGGCTGGTGGTGGTGGCGGTACCGGTCACCGTATCGCTGGAAATATCGGTAACAAAGAACTCGTCTGAACCGACTTTGATCACGGCTTTCTGGTTGTTGACGGTAGCGATCCGGGGGCTGGAAAGAACCTGTACATCACCCTGGGTTTCGAGCAGTTCGATAAAGGCGGCAAAATCGTTGAAGGTCAAAGCGGCGCTGAAGACCCCGCCAAAAGCCGATGTCGTGCTTCCCTCAACCATCTGGGTTGGATTTAGGGGGTTGAGGATACCGCTGTTGCCGGCGGTGCCGGCAACACCAGCGTCACCGAAGATAGTGCCGCCACCGGTCTGGCTCAAAACCACGTCGCCGCCGGTTAAGAGCGACCAGTTAATGCCACTTTGAAAACCGTCGTTGAGTTCAACCTCGAGGATTTTGGCCTCAAGGGTAACCTGCCGCTGCAGATTACCCTGAATGGCCGAGAGATAATCGGCGACCTGACGTAGCTCGGGGGGCAACGCCCGCACTACCACCACACTGGCTTGAGGCTGGATTATGACCCGCCGGCCTTCCTCCTGCCCCACCATGGTCCGCAGCGCCGTGGCCAGTTCCTGCCAGAAATCATTGATCGACTCGGTACCGACCTCGCTGCCGGAGACAACCGAGCGTTCGCCGTTGTTGCTATTCCCCGAACCTGAATCGTTGTCATCATCGCTATCGTATTCGGAAACCTGTCCGGAACTGACCCGGGTCTGGGAAGAACCGCGTCGCACGAGGTTCAGGTAGTTGACATGAAACAGTTGGGTTTGCAATCCGCCCCGCATCACTTGAAAGCCCGTTGTAGTCTGGCGGAAATGATATCCGTAGACATCACGCAGCACCTCCATGACCTCCGGAATGGTGACATTCTTCAGCGCAAGACTAATTTCACCCTCTATTCCCGGCTGCACAACCATGTTATATGGCGTGCCGGCAACCAACCCCATAAAAAACTCACGGGCCGGTATCTTCTCTGCCGAAACATCAAATCGGGGTTCTCGGGGAACCGCAGTCACTCGATCCCCGGTTTCAAGTTTCGGCAACAGAGCCTCGGCAACTTCGGCCGGCAGCTCTGGAGGGGCGGAGACTTTCTGTGGCGCCTCCAGGTTTTGCCCAAAATCACTGAGAGGCTGATTGACCCGAGGTCTCTGCGCACATGCCGCAATAAATAGCAGGCTCAGCAATAGTGCCGTTCGCCAAAAGCGGCCATAAAGATGCTGCTTCATAGTATTATGTCTCTCCCTGCTCAACTCAGGTGAGCAATTCATATCACTCTTTCTCAGCAACGGCAGTTACTGTAGGGCGTCTGGACAAAAGCTCCAGAACAAATTCCCTTTCGCCTCGCCGCAATCGAACCTGACCAGGTTCAATGGCGACCACTTTTGCACCGCCGACACGGTCTCCCGCCGATAAAGGCCGTCCATTGATCACTGCCACCCGCCGCTGCGGAGCAATCAGGATGGACCCCAGTTCCCATTTCTCTGATGCAACAGTGCCAGAGGCCGTTTTCTCAACGAAGCGCTGGGGAGGTCGGGTCGGATCCGGTAAAGAAGCCGTGCTGCCCCTCTCAACAGGAACCAGCATGGCCAGCAGCCCGCTAAAAACCAAGACTGATATCTGTCGCCTAAACACCGATCCAATCCTCCTTCAGGCTCAGAGTATAGACCGTCACAGTAATTTTCGTCTGCGGATACTCCTCGACGGATAACGACAAATCCTCCCAGTATACTTTGCGTGGCAATTGCTCCAAAGACTGCAAATAAGCCAAGGCTTCTAAATAACTTCCGGTCAACTCAATACGCAGGGGGTGACGATATAGATTACGCTGCGGCACCTTTTCGGCTTGCGCATCGTCAGACGGCGGCTCAAGCAGCGGCTCTCCGGGCAGGTTTTCAAGCCTCGTCAAACTAAGTTGGCGGCGCCGCTTAAGCATCTCTTCCAATACTGCCACCATCTGCTGTGGGCTGATAAGTTCTCCGGTCAATGACGCCAGGCGCTCATCCAGCCGGGCGACCTCCGATTCCAGCACCACCTTCTGGCGACGGTTTTCTGCGTCGGGGTCCTGCGCGGCACCGGCAATGATGGCCGCCGCCTCTTGATCGAGAGTGGCGACTGTTGCAGCGACTGAGTTAATTTGAGTTTCCAAGCCCTGCTTTTTTTTAACCAGCGGCTCGATTAAAAGCACATACCATAGCAGGGACAATACAAGCAGCAGCGAAATGGCAAGCACCAGCCTCTCCCGAGGAGCTCTGCCATCGAGCCAGCGGCAAAAATCGTTTACAGAACTCTGCAAAGAGGTCATTGTGCTTTCTCCAGAGTGCTACGCAGTACGAAATCGATCGCCTCTTTTCGCTCCTCAGAGCGGCTCATAACCAGGCTGGCAAATTCCAGCCCGGCAAAAGAAGCCTGCCGGCTCAGACGCTGTACATAGCGTGGGACCAGTTCCGCACGAAGAGCACTTCCCTGCAGCACCAGGGAGTGACCGCCGTCGGCCAAGGCGATTTCTCGCAACCAGACCCCGTCCAGGTCTTCCCGGGCCAAACCACTCAAGTGCTCTGAAAACCCGGGGAACTGATCCGGGGAATGGTCCACCAGCAGCGTCAACAGGGGCAAACGTGCTGCTTTTTCAGCCTTCAACTGAGCCACCTGGCGAGCCAATGTTTCACTTTTTTTCCGGGTTGAATAGGTTTGCTGCAAACCAACAACCCGTTCACGCACAGCCTGTTCTTGAGCTTTAATGCTGACCAAGTGACTCTCCGAACGCCAAAGCTGCCAACAGGCCACGCCATACCCCAGCAACAGGAGTCCGACGCCAACACCGACAGCCAATAACAGGCGACGAGCTGCCAGGGGCGACGTCTTGATAATGACTGCCGATTGATAAAGGTTGATGTGCTGAGTCATGAGCCCACCACTTCCGCACGCAAGGCAGCGCCGATGGCCAACAGGCACTGTTCCAGCCGGTCGGGCAACATTGGACAATCGAGCAATTGCTCAATGTCCAATGCCTGCACCGTCATACCGAGAGCCTCGCCCAGGCTGGCCATCAGGTCGGCCGAGGAAAACCCCAGAGGTGCCAACGCCAGGGAATTAATGGCAGGCTGAGAAAAGTTACTGTCAAAAAAGTCCAGCGACCGCTGAATCTCTAAAGCTACCGAGTCCACCATATCCTGCCAATAGGAGGCTCCGGGGCGTAAGGCCTCCGCACCGATATTGATGGTACGGGCCAGGCACAATTTTCCTGCACGGCAAATAACCATCTGTCCGGAGTCCGGACCAAAATAGAGCAAAGCCGCACCTCTGTCGGCGTGGGGCAACAGGTTACCAATGTTGCGAAGGACCAGTTCGGGGATATCTATGGCCTGCAATTTCAGTTTGGTGTCTTTAAGCAGGGCGACTTTTTGCCGAAGCAGGTTCTGCCGAGCCACCACCACATAGGCGGTGCGGGCTCCTTCACGCTGGGTATCGCGCGGCACCTGAAAAACGTCGACCACAGCCTCTTCAATGGGAAAATCAACAAGGTCTCGAATTTGCCAGCGAACGGCATCGCGCAATTCGTTGTCAGGAACTTCAGGGGGAGCGACCTGCAACATCTGATAATCATCGACAGACAGAGAAAAGACTGCACGAGCGGATAACAACCCGGCCTGCTTTAACCAATCATGCAAAAGGGAAGCTTGTTCGCCAACAACACCGGGCAAATATTCACAGGCCTTGAGGCATGGAACTTCGTCCCCCTGCAACACAATATGTGCCACTGCCAGACCGTCCACCCCCTGACATAGACCGACAACACCCCGGGAAAAAGACAGTTTTTCAGAAAGGAACTTCATGCTGCTGACGGCCTCGCTTGTCCCTGAATAAATTTCTGGACGGCTCAATGGAATGTCGCTTGGCGACTTGGAGACAGGCTCATTAAATTGTTGAGATTTTAGGTGTTTTCCTCCCCTTAATCAAGGGAAAATGGCCCAACTCCGCGAAAAACCGTCTTTTGTAGGCTTTTTGTAAATATCAGTCAAAAATTTGACCAATGCATGCCCAAAACGGAGCCTTTTACCGGGGGCGCCGTCCCTAAATCGTTCCGGCTTAGGCTATCACCGTATTGCATATACCGTCCCGCCTCCCTATAATAGGTCACTGCAACCAAAAGCACTGGCAATCAATTTCAATTCCTGATATGGTGCCAAGGCTTTTCTGGCATGGACATTGCTTTTTCTTGAAAGCATTTTTAACTGCCCTGCCAATCGAATGAGAGACAAAGAGTATTTGCATGCGTATAACAGACCTCCAATGTTCCACCAAAGAAACCTCACCCCTTAGTCGTCGCACAATACTTAAGGCCGGCCTTTTGGGCCTTGCCGGGCTGGCCCTGCCAACTCAAAGCCTTGCTCAACTTATCGGGCCAGCAGACAAGGAAAGAAGTCTTTCCCTCTACAATACCCACACCGGAGAAAGCCTGTCTTCCATAGTTTACTGGGCCGACGGAGACTACCTTCCCGAAGCACTTGCAACTCTCAATTTCCTGTTGCGGGACCATCGCACAGGCCATGTCAAACCTATGGACCCAAGGCTTTTCGACCAGCTTTTTACCCTCAGCTCCAAACTGGAAAATCGCAAACCCTTCCAGATCATTTCCGGCTACCGTTCTCCGGAAAGCAATCGCAAGCTTCGGCAAGCAAGCAGCGGAGTTGCAAAAAAGAGTTTTCATTTGGCCGGACAGGCTGCCGATATTCGTCTCCCGGGCTCCAACCTGTCTCACGTAAGGCGAGCTGCCCTTAACTTACGCGCCGGTGGCGTAGGCTACTATCCTAAGTCCAATTTTGTTCATGTCGACACTGGGCCGCGCCGCAGCTGGTGAAACAACCCGCCCCTTTTAAGAACTAAAAAAAAAGCGAAAGGCCGCCCCCAATCAGGAAGCGGCCTTTCGCTTATTCAAAACCATCCTGCGCCAAAACTACCCGGCACCCTTCTTTAATTCGATCAAGATTTGCTTGGCGACCGCCTTGAGAGTTTCAAAAACACCTTCCCCGGTCAATGCACAGGCCTTAAATTCAGGAACCATGTTCGGATTGAGAAAACTCTGCAGTTCGTCAATAGGCGACAAATTGGGCAGATCGACCTTATTATACTGAACCACAAAGGGCAGATTCTCTAACTGGTAACCATGCTCCTCAAGGTTGTCCTTGAGGTTTTCCATACTTTCTATGTTGGCGTCAAGACGCTCTTCCTGACAATCGGCAACAAATACAACACCATCGACCCCTTTAAGGATCAACTTGCGCGAAGCATCATAAAAAACCTGGCCGGGAACAGTGTAAAGATGAAAACGGGTTTTGAAGCCACGGATATCGCCCAACGCCAGAGGAAGAAAATCGAAAAATAACGTCCGCTCCGTCTCGGTAGCCAACGAAATCATCTTCCCTCGGGCGTCCGGTGCGGTGCGATTGTAAATGGTCTGCAGATTGGTGGTTTTACCACACAAGCCTGGCCCGTAATAAACGATTTTACAATTGATTTCGCGGGAGGCGTAGTTGATGAAGGACATGAGGCTACCCGTCAGCTAAAAAGATTATCGATATCGTCGTCGCTTATTTCGGCGAAGGGGTTCTGCGGGCCATCTAGTGAGCCGACTGTCTCCGACTTGCGGGTAAGTTCACCAAAAACATCCCCAAGGGCATCGCTGGCCTTTTTAACCCGCAGCCGAACCAGGCCAAGAGAACTGCGATGGTCGAAGATAACCACTAAAATAACCCGGCCGGCCACAATGGAGATGTGGATATTATCTTTCTCCCCTTCGTGAAAGAGGATGGAGAATTCCTTTTCTCCGATGAGCTTGGCCAGACCGCCGGTGGCAGCAATGTTGCCAGCCGTCAGTGAAGCGAGGCTGGTCGTATCGAGGTGCTCAGTCTCCCCCGTCGCCGCCATCAACTGCCCGTTGCGATCAACCAGAAAGACCGCCTTGGCATTAGATTCGCGCAACAGCTTGTCAGCGAGATTGACGATCTGCTGAAATTCCTCGTCATACATTACCAGAGAGGCTTGGGATCCGAACATGCCCTATCTCCTATATAGTTTCGATACCAAAGGATTTTATATCATTAACGTTCTAATCTAGCAAGGATTTTCCATGCGATCCCAACTGTCCATCAAAGCAAAAAAATAGCCCCCGGCGGGACACTCCACCGGGGGCCGTTGATCTTACCGGTATAACGAATACTACTTGTCGCCAGCACCGCAATCAGCTGACATTTCAGACAGCTTACGGTAGAGGTCGAAACGACGCTTACAATTGAGGCTCGCCTCTTCCATCAACGCGCCAGCCTCTTCAGGCTTGACTTTCTTCAACACCCGGTAGCGGTTTTCGCCGTAGGCATATTCGTCAAAGGCGATGGTCGGCTCCTTGCTGTCCATCTGCAGAGGATTCTTGCCTTCGGCCACGAGACGAGGATCGAAGCGGAACAGCGGCCAGTGACCGCAGTCGACGGCCTTCTTACAGGTATCGACAGCGGTGGTCATGTCGATGCCATGGGCGATGCAGTGGCTGTAGGCCAGGATCAACGACGGGCCGTCATAGGACTCGGCCTCCATGAAAGCCTTGACCACCTGGGCCGGATTGGCCAGGGAGACCTGGGCGACATAGATGTTGCCGTAGGTCATGGAGATCATGGCCAGGTCTTTCTTGGCCATGCGCTTGCCACCGGCGGCAAACTGGGCCACTGCAGCCAGCGGGGTCGCCTTACTGGCCTGACCACCGGTATTGGAGTAGACCTCGGTATCGAGGACCAGGGCGTTAACGTTGCGGCCCGACGCCAGCACGTGATCGAGGCCGCCGTAGCCAATGTCGTATGCCCAGCCGTCGCCGCCGATCATCCACACCGATTTTTCGACCAGGTAGTCGGCCACCGACAGCAGCTGCTTGGCGGTGTCGCTGGTGCAGCCTTCGAGAATCGACTTCAGCTTGTTGACCTTCTGGCGATGAATCTCGATGGCTTCCTGGGTCGACTGATCGCCTTCCTTGATCTCGGTCATCAGCTGCTTGGCTTCACCGCAACCGTCGCCTGCGCATTCGAGCAGCTTGTCGACCAGTTCGTATGCATAGGCCTTGAATTTGTCGCAAGCGAGACGCATACCATAACTAAATTCGGCAGTATCCTCGAAAAGGGAGTTGTTCCAGGAGGGGCCGAGGCCGTCCTTACGGGTGGTCCAGGGAGTGGTCGGCAGGTTACCGCCGTAAATGGACGAGCAACCGGTAGCGTTGCCCATGATCAGGCGATCGCCGTAGAGCTGGGACAGCAGCTTGACAAAAGGCGTCTCGCCACAGCCGGCGCAGGCGCCGGAGAATTCGAAAGTCGGCTCCAGCAGCTGGCTGCCTTTGACCGTGGCGCGGTTGAGCAGCGCCGGATCGGTTTCGGGCAATCCGAGGAAGAACTCCCAGTTGGCCGCTTCCTGCTCGCGCAGGGGAGCCTGGAATTCCATGTTGATGGCCTTGTGCTGGGGATCTTCCTTGCTCTTGGCCGGGCAGTTATGAACACAGGCGCCACAACCGGTGCAATCCTCGGGAGCTACCTGCAGGGAGTATTTCTTGCCTTCCATGCCCTTGCCGCGGGCGTCGCAAGACTTGAAGGTCTCGGGCGCGCCGGTCAACTGGTCGGCCTCGTAGATCTTCATGCGGATGGTGCCGTGGGGGCACATAAAGGAGCAGATGCCGCACTGGACGCACAGCTCGGTGTCCCACACCGGGATATTGATCGCAATGTTGCGTTTTTCGTACTTGGCGGTATCGGTGGGGAAAGTACCGTCGGAAGGCATGGCCGATACCGGCAGTTCGTCGCCGAGACCGGCGATGATCTTGGCGGTGACGTTCTTGACGAACTCAGGAGCCTCGCCTTCGACGGCTTCCTTCATGGCGATGGTGCTGTCGGCCGTAGCGGGCACATCTACCTGCTGGACGTACTCCAGAGCGGCATCGACGGCCTGGTTGTTCATGGCGACAACTTTCTCGCCGGCCTTGCCGTAGCTCTTTTCGATGGCTGCACGAATCTCAGCCACAGCCTGATCCTTGGGAATGATGTTCGAGATGGCGAAGAAGGCGGTCTGCATCAACACGTTGATGCGGGCGCCGAGGCCAATCTTGGTACCGAGACCGACACCATCGACGACGTAGAACTTGAGCTCTTTGTCGATAATTGCCTGCTGAACCTCGCGGGGCAACTGGGCCCAGACCTGATCCTTATCGTAGGGGCTGTTGAGCAGGAAGGTCGCACCCTGCTTGGCCTTGCCGAGCATGTTGTACTTCTCGAGGAAGGAGAAGTTGTGGCAGGCCACGAAGTCGGCCGCGTCGACCAAATAAGGAGAACGAATCGCCTGCTTGCCGAAGCGCAGATGGCTGACGGTCACGGTGCCGGCCTTCTTGGAATCGTAAACGAAGTAGGCCTGAACCTTGTTGTCGGTGGAATCGCCGATGATCTTGATGGAGTTCTTGTTGGCGCCGACGGTGCCGTCCGAGCCGAGGCCGTAGAACATGGCGGCGTAGCCTTCGCTAGGCACCTTGAAGGTCGGATCGTAGTCGAGGCTGGAGCCGGTGACGTCGTCGTTGATGCCGAGAGTGAAGTGGTTCTTCGGCTTGTCCTGGGCCAGGTTGTCGAAAACCGCCTTGACCAGGGTCGGGGTGAACTCCTTGGAACCGAGACCGTAGCGACCGCCGACGATGGTCGGGTAGTCGGCCAGATCGACACTTCCTTCGCCCATGGCCTCGCCGATGGCGGTACGGACGTTCTGGTAGAGAGGCTCGCCCAATGCGCCCGGCTCCTTGGTGCGGTCGAGGACGGCAACCTTCTTCACCGTAGTCGGCAGCGCCTTGGCCAGGGTTTCAGCCGGCAGGGGCATAAACAGGCGGATCTTAAGCAGACCGACCTTCTCGCCCTGAGCCACCAGGTAATCGACCAGCTCGTGAGCGGTATCGGTACCGGAACCCATCATGACGATGACCCGCTCTGCATCGGGAGCACCGACGTAGTCGACCAGGTTGTACTGGCGACCGGTAAGCTTGGCGAACTTGTCCATCTGCGCCTGGACGATGCCCGGAACGGCCTCATAGTACTTGTTGACCGTCTCGCGGCCCTGGAAATAGACGTCCGGGTTCTGCGAGGTGCCGCGCAGCTTAGGCCGCTCGGGAGACAGGCCGCGCTCACGGTGGGCATTTACCAGTTCGTCACTGACCATGTGGCGCATGTCGTCGAAGCTCAGCTCCTCGACCTTCTGCACTTCGTGGGAAGTACGGAAGCCGTCGAAGAAGTGTAGGAAGGGCACCCGGGATTCCAGGGTGGACGCCTGAGCGATCAGGGCGAAGTCCATGACTTCCTGAACATTGTTGGAAGCCAGGAACGCCCAACCAGTGGCCCGGCAGGACATGACGTCGGAGTGGTCGCCAAAGATGGACAGTGCCTGGCAGGCCAGGGCACGGGCCGAAACGTGGAATACAGTCGGGGTCAGCTCACCGGCAATTTTGTACATGCTCGGGATCATCAGCAACAGACCCTGAGAAGCGGTAAAGGTGGTGGTCAGAGCACCGGCCTGCAGAGAACCGTGCACGGCACCAGCAGCGCCACCCTCAGACTGCATTTCCACGACATCGGGAACGGTGCCCCAGATGTTCTTCTCTCCGGCCGCACTCTTGAGATCGGAGATTTCGCCCATGTTGGACGAAGGGGTAATGGGGTAAATCGCGATTACTTCGTTGGTAGCATGGGCAACGTGTGCCGCTGCCGTGTTACCGTCAGTGCAAATCATCTTGCGTGACATTTGTACCTCCTGAATTTGCTTGTATTTTGAGACTGCTTATAAAGTATCGTTTGAATTTTTCCGTATCTATCATCGAACCCAAATTAACCCGGCAATCAAGACACCGAAAGAGTGAACAATCACCGTCCATCCCCTCAAATAGACTGGCGACCTTCCACGGCCCGGTTGACTGTTGCCTCATCAACATATTCAAGATCACTACCCAGAGGTATGCCGTGAGCCAGTCGGCTTACGCTCACACCAAGAGGGCGGATCAGGTCGGCCAGATAATGCGCCGTCGCCTCGCCTTCGACGCTGAAATTGGTTGCCAGCAATACTTCCCGCACAGAACCTTCAGCAAGACGAGTCATAAGTTCATCAATTTTGAGTTGCTCGGGGCCGATGCCGTCAAGAGGCGACAAAGCCCCATGCAGCACATGATAACGGCCGCGAAAAGAACGGCTGCGCTCTACCGCTATCAGATCTTGGGGATCTTGCACCACACAGAGCAACGTTTCGTCCCGGGAAGGGTCCGTGCAAACCGGGCAGGGATCCTCCTCGGTATAATGGAAACAAGTTGAGCAAAAACGGGTTCTCGCCTTCATCTCCCGGATCGCATCAGCCAAAGCTTCAGCTTCCGAATCCGGCTGCCGCAACAAAAAAAGAGCTAACCGAGTCGCCGTTTTTTTTCCAACCCCGGGAAACTTGGACAGTTCGGCAACCAAGCGATTAAACGACGGGTTGATTTTCCAATCTATCATAAGCTTTTGACCCGTTTCAACATTTTTCAAATGACGTTCTATTACTTTTTTTGGATAAAAATTTTTTGTTATTGCCCGTAGCAGAGGGGCTTTAAGACCGACAGCCCCCCATGCACATTATCCGGCAGCAATTACATAAGGCCGGGAATATTCATGCCGCCGGTAATCTTGGACATCTCTTCCTGGGCCATGGCCTGACTCTTTTTAATCGCCTCGTTCACCGCAGCCAGCACCAGATCCTGGAGCATTTCGACATCTTCCGGATCCACCACGCTCGGCTCCACCTTGAGGCCCACCAGCTGCTGAGCACCGTTGACCGTGGCCGTCACCATGCCGCCACCCGCCGAAGCCTCTACCTTGCGGGACTGCAACTCTTCTTGCATGCGAGCCATCTTCTGCTGCATCTGCTGTGCCTGCTTCATGATATTTCCAAGACCTTTGGCCATTGCGTCATCCTCCTCGCTACGTTTTATCAAGACCCTGCGCCTCCGACTACAGAGGCGGTTACTCCTGCGGGCTTTCTTTATCAATCGGTTTAATCTCTATGACTTCTCCACCCAGAATTTCCTGGGCCGCTTGAATGACCGGGTGTTCTCTTGCTTCTTTTTCCAGCTGTTCTTTACGCCCTGTTTCCCGCGACTTTCGCTCTTCAGCCAGCGAAGGAGGAACCTGATTTCCCTGACCGTCGTCTACCGGAACAATACTTACCTTCAGGGACTGCTGAAAAAAACCTTCGGCCAATTCCTGAAAAACTGCTGTTGTTTCAGCATCCTTCATCTGCGCCAAATGAAAAGATCCCGCCACAAACCCGATTTCCAAATCCGGAAGGGAAAAGCGCACTGGACGCCCATGCTCCAGAATACTGCCGATGCGCGGCCTTTCTTTGCGAACATGCTTTACAAGTTCAGGCCAACCTCCCTGAACCGCGGCAGCAACAGCCTGCGACGACTCAACCGCCGCAGGAGGCTCGTCAACTTCCGGCTCAGCTGCAGGCATAGCCTTGGCCGGCGGCGGCTCTTCCCTGCGAACCGATTGCGGGTTTTCTGCGGATATCGGCTCGGCAGCCATGGCCACAGAGGGACCGTTGCCGGCCAGTCGCCGCTCCAAATCTTCAACCTTGCGCAACAAGGCGCCGACATCCTTACCCGGCGGCAGATGGGTCAGTCGCACCAGAGTCATCTCAAGAGCCAGCCGCGGAAAAGTGGAACCTGCCAGTTCAGCCTCGGTCTTGACCAGAAGAGTCAACACTCTCTGCAGGTCTTCGACACTCCCCTGATCAGCCAAACGCTGCAGCTGGGCCAACTCGTCCACCGTGGTATCCAGTAGCTCCCCTGGTTCTTCAACGACCCTGATCAGAACAAGCGCCCGAAAGCACTCGACCAATTCCTGGCAGAACTGGCGAAACGAATGCCCCAGGTCATCGACCCGGCGTACGCTGTCCAGCACCCGGCGACTATCGTGTTCGACGATCCCTTCCACCGTGTCGAGCAGCAGGCGGCGATCAACCATACCCAGTAGACTTTGGATTTCTTCATCGGCTACCCGGTTGCCACAAAAGGCAAGAACCTGGTCGAGAGTCGACAGAGAATCACGCATGCTGCCCTCGCCCCGTCGAGCCACCAGGGCCAGGGAACGGTCAGAAATTTCTATCTTCTCAGAATCTGCAATTTCCCGCAACCGGGTCACAACCGCCGGCAAAGAAATCTTTCGGAAGTCGAAACGCTGACAACGGGACAGAATAGTAATAGGTATCTTATGCGGCTCGGTAGTGGCGAAGATAAACTTGGCGTGGTCCGGCGGCTCTTCCAGAGTCTTCAACAGAGCGTTGAAGGCGTTAATGGAGAGCATATGCACTTCATCGATGATAAAAAGCTTAAAGCGGGAATGGGCAGGCAAATAGCGAATATTTTCCCGCAGCTCGCGAATATCGTCTACACCGGTATTGGAGGCGCCGTCGATCTCGAAAACGTCCTGCCCCTGACCTGCGGTGATCTCCAGACAGGAAGGACATTTTTGACAGGGTTGCGGGGAAAGACCTTGCTCGCAGTTGAGCGCCTTGGCAAAAATCCTTGCTGCCGAAGTTTTGCCGACACCACGCGCACCGGTAAACAGAAAGGCGTGATGAATACGCCCGGAATTGATCGCATTGACGAGGGTCCGGCTGACATGCTCCTGACCAACCAGGTCCTC
>NPIE01000691.1_pt6 | contig 27480 bp, 28 predicted proteins | sample 8637661 | NCBI WGS metagenome assembly NPIE01 (sample SAMN07420842, study PRJNA396082) | bioreactor metagenome | isolation source: sample BA12 brine-fed electro-methanogenic bioreactor BA | place: Japan: Kochi | collected 2016-12-09 | reverse complement strand
TCGTTCGTACTGGCCGGCAGCGGAGTCGTCCTGGCCGCCGCCTCGACCCTGATCGGTTTCGGCGCACTCTGTTTTGCCGATCATTCCCTGCTGCGCAGTATCGGTATCACCTCAGCACTTGGTCTTGGCTATTCGCTGATCGGCACCTTTCTGCTGCTGCCACCGCTGCTCACCTCCTATTTTGATGTTCGCAGCGGACGGTCAGCCGCGACGGCGACAAATCCCGATCGGCGCCTGCTGGCGCGCTACCGCACCCTTGAGGCCTATCCACGCCTGTTCGCCCGGCTCAAACTGCGCTTCGACCCGATGTTTGCCGACCTGCCCGGGATGCTCGGCCACCGGTCGTCAATCAAGACCATCATCGATATCGGCTGCGGTCATGGTGTCCCCGCCTGCTGGTGCCTGGAACGCTATCCCGGCTCGCTGGTCCACGGCATCGAACCGGATCCGGAAAAAGTGCGAGTTGCCGCTCTCGCCGTCGGCGAGCGTGGCAGCATCAACCGCGGCTGGGCGCCTGAGCTGCCGACCGTCGAGACTCCGGTCGATGTGGTACTGCTGCTCGATATGCTGCACTACCTCGACGACGAAGCGCTTCACACCTTGTCCGCCATGATTCGGCCGAAGCTTGCCACCGGCGGCATCATCGTCGCCCGTTTCGTCACCCGGTCACCAGGTGCTGTCTCCTGGGCCTGGCGACTAGAAGATATCAGGGTCCGCCTGGCCGACTGCACCCCACGCTACCGCACCGCCGCCGAGATGGCGGCAGTTTTCACCACTGCAGGCTATGACTTGGTCTACTGCGAGCCGGCACCAACCAATGAAGAATTGATCTGGCTCGTCGTCCGGGTGGCCGGCAAGCAGGCTGCACCAGGCGCTCCGCCGCCGCTATCATGAATTGCAATCTCACCGGGAACCGGATATTTTGCCGGATGCGCGGCAAAATATCCGCCCCCCGGCAATACCACCTCAACACCCGGCACCGTTTCCGAGACGATTCATGAATATCCTGCTCGTCAATCCGCCCAATTGCGGGCGCTCCATCCCGGAAGAGCGCTACGGTATCACCTCGCTCAAGCAGATCTTCCGCGGTGAACCGCTGGCGCTGGAGGAATTGGCCGGCAACCTGCCCGACCACGACGTCCGAATCCTCGATCTGAAAGTAGAACCTGACGGCCTCGACGTCGAACTCGACGATTTTCGGCCCGAGGTGATCGGTCTGACCGGTGTTACCTGTGAGGCCAATACGGTGCTACGCCTCGCCCGAGAAATTAAAAAGCGGTGTCGGGCCACCGTTGTGATCGGCGGCATCCACGCCAGCAACGATCCCCAATTCTTCAATGATCCCGCCGTCGATTATATCGTCACCGGTCTCGGCAGGAAGCGCTTTGCCGATCTGATCGAGAGCTTGCAGCACACCCCGTCGACCGACGACTCATTGGTACCGGGGGTCCTCAGAACGACCCCGGATACGCGTCTCACACCTCAATCTCGCCGGGCCACGACCAAGGATTTGGAGGTCCATCGTCCGCCCGCCTACCATCTGGTGAGCGGCTATCGCAGCAGTTATCGCCTGGAAAAACTCGGCATCACCATGGGCTTTGTCGCCACCGCCTTCGGCTGCCCGCACCGCTGCTCGTTTTGCTGCATCCAGGGGCAGACCGGCGGCAGCTACCTGACCAAGCCCGTTGACGCCGTACTTCGCGACATCCGGATGCTCGATGCGGTACCGGTGATCAGATTCGTCGATGCGAATACCTTCGGCGATATCGAACGGGCCATGACCCTTGGCCGAGCCTTGCTCGATTCCGGCATCAAGAAGCAGTATCTCGCCGATATCCGTGCCGACACCGTGGTTCGTTACCCGGAGTTGCTGCGTATCTGGAAAGATGCGGGGCTGCGGGCGGTGATCATCGGCTTCGAGGAGGTTGCCGACGCTTCACTGGCGGCCATGCAGAAATCCTCGCAGGTACAAACCAATACCGATGCCATCGCACTGCTCGGCGAACTCGGCATCACCATCGTCGGCGATTTCATCATCTCGCCGGATTATGACGAACAAGACTTCGAGCGGCTCACCACCTACCTGGCCACCCGCAGCATCGACCTGCCGATGATCACCGTCCTGACACCGCTACCCGGTACCCCACTCCATCGACAGCTGCATTCCCGGATCACCAACCATGACCTCGACTATTACACGCTGACCAACGCGGTCATGCCAACCCGCTTGCCCGAGGAGCGGTTTTATACACGCTACGTCCAGCTGCTCGCAGCCAGCCACCACAATGCCCGACTTTAAACGATGAACGCCTATATCACTGCAGTTTCCGCCTTCCTGCCGGGCGCTCCGATAAGCAACGAAGATCTGGACCGCTATCTCGGACCCGTCGAAAAACTTCCGGCCCGGACCAGAAGACTGATCCTGGCCGGCAACGGCATCAAGACAAGGCACTATGCCATCGACCCCGACAGCGGCCGACCTACCCACAGCAACGCCGCTCTGGCCGCCGAAGCGGTCCGTCTGTTGCAGCCCGTTGTCGACGGCGAGCCGATCGCCTGCCTGTGCTGCGGCACCTCCTCGCCCGACCAGCTGATGCCCGGCCACGCGTCGATGGTCCATGGCGAACTCGGCATCGAGCCGTGCGAGGTGGTCAGTACCGCCGGCGTCTGTCTGACCGGAATCACCGCACTGAAATACGGAGCGATGGCCGTCGCGCTGGGCGCCTCGTCCAATGCAGTGGCCACCGGCTCCGAATTGGCATCTTCATATCTCGGCAACGACTTCTTCATGACCATGAACTGTGGTGCCAGGGATGAGACCGAAGAAGGCCATCCGGCTTTTTGCTTCGAGGCCGACTTTCTCCGCTGGATGCTCTCGGACGGCGCCGGCGCGGTCTGGATCGACAACCAGCCGGCCGGCGACGACCGGCTCAGCCTGAGGATCGACTGGATTGAGATCCTTTCCCATGCACAGCGTCTGGAGGCCTGCATGTACGCCGGCGCAATCAAGCACCAGGACGGCAGCCTGACCGGCTGGCGGGAGTTGCTGCGACAGGGCCGACCGGCGGGCCAGGGCATTTTCACCATCAAGCAGGATGCCCGGCTGCTCAACCGGGAAGTCATCAGCACCCTGATCGGCGACAGCCTGCCGCCGCTCATTACCAAATACCGACTGGTCCCGGACGATATCGATTGGTTTCTGCCGCACTACTCCTCCGACTATTTCAGGGTACCGTTGGCGGAGCAGCTGCACGATATCGGCTTCGCCATACCGGAAGATCGCTGGTATACCAATCTCGCCGACAAGGGCAATACCGGTTCCGCCTCTTTCTTTATTATGCTCGAGGAGTTGTTTCGTTCGGGAAAGCTGCAAAAAGGCGACCGGCTCCTGGGCATGATCCCTGAGAGCGGCCGGTTCTCGGTGGGCTATCTGCAGTTGACGGTTCTCTGAGCCAGCCCCCCGCTGCTCACTCCTGCTGCCGGTGGCTTCTGACATGATCGGCAAGGGTGGCCAGGGTCTGCAGGACGACCCTGCTGGTCTGTTCGGAATTGAGGCGAACGCCGTACTCCTGCTGCACGGTAACGGCGATTTCCAACGCATCCAAAGAGTCGATCCCCAACGGGGAATCCGGACCGATCAAGGGATCATTCAGCTCGATTCGGTCCATATCTTCATCTTGGAGATTGCAGGTTCTGCAGATCAGGACCAGCAGTTCCCGCTCCAGTGAGTCCATAGTATTCATCGTACGTCCGGAAGAGTTACTTGTCGCAGTTGAAACACCGGCTGTATAACAGATACCGCCCGGTTATGCAGCCCCTCATTGACGGCTGCGCAATTTCCAGGCGGCCAGGCCAAGGGTAACCAGGGAAAACAGAGACAGCCGCACCAGATCATCACTCAGCGCGACCAGCGTCTCGCCTCTGACCAGCAGGTCATGAAAGGCGTTGAGCCCCCAATTCAGCGGTGAAACCACGCTGAGCCGCTGCATGAGCGGCGGCATGGCATAGACCGGTACCATGATCCCGCCCAGGGCAGCGGCCACGACCACCGAAGTCGCCCCCAACGTCGAGGCCTGTTCATATGAGGTGCACAGGGCTCCAAGGAGGATGCCATAGCCGCAGGCAGCCAGGCTGGACAGGACTACGACGGTCAGCAGCGAGGCCGGTGGCGCGGAGACGATAAAGGCCGGCAGACCGGCCACCGGAAAAACGACGGCGCCGATCAACCCGATGAGCAGGAACTGGCAGCAGCAGATCACCAGATAGGCGGCCAGTTTGCCGCCGATCAGGGTCAACGGCGAGACGGGCAGGGTCATCAGCCGGGTCCAAATCCCCGAGGTACGCTCCTGCAACAGACCGCCGGCAATCGGAATGGCGGTGAAAAAAACGCCGAACAGGGCCCAGGCCGGTACATTTTGCTGGACCGGATCATAGGGAGAAATTCCCGGCAGTTCCCCCCGGCCGTGCTGCCCATCGACGACCAACAGCGGCTGTTTGAGCAGTTCGGAGAGTTCGGCGAAAGAATCGGCAGATCCTGCTCGTTGCCCCGGCAATGCCGCCAGCAGAGGCTCCAGAAGACGGTGGAGCTGGGTGAGTTGCTGATCGACGGAGATAGCCGCCAGCGCCATTGCCACCCGGCTGTTCAGACCGTTCCGCAGCGAGGGCAGGATGCCCGGATCAAAAAAGACCGGCACCGGCAGACCACCGGACAACTCGGATTCCTCCCCTGCCGTGATTTTGGTCATCAGCCTCGCCGATTCCTGCCGGACCCGCGCCGAGGTACCGGTCGGAACGACGATTCCCATCCGATAGGTGCCGTCTGCGACCGCCGCCCGGATCGCTGCCGTCTCGCGCTGCCCTGCCTCCGGGTCAACGAGTTGCAGGCCGCTTTCGGTCAGCTGCTGTGCCAACTTTCGGCCGACAACGCCACCATCCAGATCGAGATAAAGCACCTGCGTCGGCGCCTGGCCGGTCAGCCGCAGGACGTTATCCTGCACCAGGGTGATGACGATCACCAGGATCGCCGGCATGAAAAACAGGACCAGCAATCCGGGACGGTCCCGGGCGAGCAGCAGCAATTCCCGGGCGGCAACGGCCGGCAGTTTCAACATGGCGCCACTGTCGTATCCTTTTTCGTCGCCGGACAAGCAGCAGGCCGCTGCCCGGATCGCGATCGCTTAACCATCGTTGGGATTCTTCCCCGCCAGCCGTAGCAAGAGGTCGTCAAGACTACCACTTTGATTTCTCGCCAGCAGCAGTTCCGGAGGGCCTTCATCGATCAGCCGGCCATCATTGACGATACCGATTCGGCTACACAGCTCCTGGGCCTCCCTCAGATAATGAGTCGTATAAAAAATGGTGGTTCCGCTTCGATTGAGTTCGCTGAGATTGTCGTAAATCAACTGGCGGGACTGGATATCGATGCCGACGGTCGGTTCGTCGAGGAACAGGATGCGGGGCTCGGCAAGCAGGCCGGCGCCAAGATTCAGGCGACGCTTCATGCCGCTGGAAAAGGTGGCTACCCGCTGCTCGGCATGCCGGCTCAACTGGACGAAGGCCAGGCAGTCTGCCACCCGATCCCTGAGCTGAGCGCCGCCAAGACCGCACATTTTCCCAAGGAAGAACAGGTTCTCGCTGGCAGTAAGGCGCTCGTACAGGGCGATGTGCTGCGGCACCAGGGCGATCAGTTTCTTGACCTGACGAGGATGGTGACGCGGCTCCACCCCCATGACCAGAACAGTCCCGCTGTCCTGGCTCAGCAGGCCGCAACAAAGGGAAATAAGCGTGGTCTTCCCGGCCCCGTTGGCCCCGATCAGTCCATAGAACTCCCCGCCATTGACCTCAAAGCTCATGTCGCTCAGGGCCGGGGTAGCGCTCTTGCGGTAGGTTTTCAGCACTGAACGGGCGACGATAACAGGGGCTGAAAATTTACCGGCCGCAGCAGGTTTGGCGATCTCCTGCACCATCATCCTGCCCACCGATCCAGGGTGCAAAAAACTGTTTCTTCCCGGTCGGCGCAGCTGCGCAGCAAACCGGCCAGCTCATCATAGGAATCTCCCGGACGGCTGCGCTCCTTGCAAATGCGGGTGGCCATAGCCGCAAAGTCGCGCCACAGATCACCGGCGGCGACCAACGCGGCAGAAGTGTCCTGCAACAGCGGTTCATGCAGCATTTCCGCACTCTCCTGGAGAAACGCGGCGAACATGAAACGAAACCCGGCGCCACCGGTGCCGATCTCCTCCTGCATCCTTACGACATGCCCAAGGTGCAAGATCGCCCGCTCCCGACCCAGGCGCGCCGGCCAGCGTTCCAGGCGACCGGCGAGAAAGCGTATACCCCTGGTGCCGATCAGCGGAAACCGGCTACCAAGCATAGCCCGACTAACTCCGCGAATCCCGCTGCGCAGATGTGACCGGCAGTCGAACTGCTCCGGGGTCGCGGTGAAGTAATACATCTTGCCCCGAGGCGCCAGCGCTCCGGAAGCAAAGCGCGCCCGGGCCAGATCCGGCGCTGCGCAGCGAACCGGCGCGGGGAATACCGGATCACTGATCAGGTAGTCCTCTCCCTGCTTGCCGTAGACCACCAGGTTATGGGCGTTGAAATGAAAACGCAGTGCTCTGGGGAAATAGGGCAACCAAAAAACGCCGGTCTGCAGGCCGACGGGGCGGCCGGCGGCGAGCACGGCATCGAGTTCGCCCATCGCCCGGTCCCGATCGCGAAAGGTCTGCCGCTGCAGGGTAAACCCGGGCAGTCTGCTGAATTGTCTGATGATCTGCCCGGCCACCGAACGATAGGTGACAAGCGGCAGTCCATTGATCCTGATAAAGGGGAAATAGCCAAAAAAAAGGCCCCTGCCGATACCGAACGCCATCGCTTCCGAGATCTCGGTCCCACGCTGGCGGAGCAGGTTCGCAACGACGCCACTTTCACAATGGGCCGACTGCCGATGCGGAAAGGTTGGTTCGTACTCCATGCTACCCGCGGCAATAGATGGGAGGACGCAGTTCGCCACCGGTCAGATCGGCAATGGATACCTGAAAGAGCTCGGCGTACTTCTGCAGGGTCGCCCGGCCCAGTCTGTTGTAAATAAAGGGGACGAGATGAAGGCGTACCAACCAGGACGGTTGGCCGGTATAACGGGCCAGAAGGGCCGGCGTCATCTGGTGGGCGGTCATATAATAATGCAGGCAACTCACCGACCCGGCGGCGACTTTATTCCTGGATGCACCAATGCTCTTCTCTATTTCCTGCCATGCCTGACGATTAACGATATTTACCGGCTGCCAGCCATGGTCCTGATGGCCGATGCATCGGCCCTGCTGATTTGCCGAATAGCTGACAATTCGCAGGCCGTCATTGATATCCGGTTCCGCCTCGTCAGCCATGGAGTCTGCGGAAGGGAAGTCACCGTGCTCTGCCATCTGCCGGACCTCAGAACCTGAAACCGACCAGGAATTTGCCGGAATTGAGCGGAACGTTGGGATCTTCGCTGCCGGCGTTGGAGATATGATGGTAGCGAAGTTCAACCAACAATCGCCGTCGATGGTCCAGTTGGTATTCCAGGCCGACGCCAAACTGATAGTTGCCGTTGAGATCGGCTCCCATGCCGTCAATATCGGCAAAACTATACACCGGCCCGCCGCCACCGAAGATGTAGGGCTGCCATCGATCCTCGGCGGTGAAGGTATAAGCCGCCAGAAAATTTACCCCGACCATGGCCGACTCATCGGGATTGACCACCAGATGAATCGGGAGCTCCACCAGAATGGAATGGAAGCCCTGGTACCAGTCGCTACCGATATCACCAAAAATCAAGTGGTTATAACGAAGCGCCAGATCGATCGTCTCAACTCGTTCCGAGGTTTTTCCCCATCCCGGAACGCTCTGACCATAACCACCGAGGATCCACCAGCTGTCGTTGGCGGTATCGAAGGCCACCGCTCGACAGGGATTGGCGATACTGAGCACGATGACCAGGGTCACCAACCTGATGGAAAAACAGGCCGCGTGAATCAATTCCCGGGCATGCGTCATGATTAATCCTCTTTTGACCACCACTGCATGAGCAAGCCAGTTGGGCGATGCGGGTTATCTGCGGACCATGAAAGTTCATATCGTAGCCAATCCATTGCATTGCAGCAACTTTTTTCCGGTTCCGGGAGACGACCGCTCTTTTCTTGGCTGGTATAATCGCTACCACCAGTCACCTGTTTTGCAACAATGAAAAAACAACTTGTTGTGCAACCCAGTGGCGGCCATTAGTATGCCCACTGTTTGCCCGCCGCTCACGGTTGTATTGCTTATGCTTGAGCTGGCCGGCAGCATGCCGTGCTTATCGTTAAGGCAGGGCATACTGCCAATTATTTAATGGGCATCACCTCCGTGATGGGCCGCCCCGCTTTTGATCAGGCCATGCAAACCTTCCACGTAATGGGTGAAAACTACATAAGACTCGACAAACTCACGACCTGCCACCACACTGTCTTTCGCATGTTTCTGATTCTCGTAGGCCTGGGTGAATCTCTCACGAATGCCTTTGCCCATGGCGCCGGTCAGCACTTCAACTAGCTTGTCGACCGAGCCGCTCGCCAGAGCCTGGTCGGCCAGCGCGACGGCTGGGTCAACCGCTGTTCCCGGTTTCAGTCCGGTATAAGGAGCCCCTTCACCAGCTCGATGGATACGCACCAGGGTTTCAAAAAAATACATGTCAGCCAAAGCTTTGGCTTCCGGACTCTGCTTGCGTACCACCTGAGTCTGGGCGAACGCGGCGCGAACAACCTTTTCATCTTCAGCAGATATCCATTTGAGGATCGGGGTGATCTCGTTTTGATCCAGGGCGGCCCGTGCGTCGGCGACAACCGGTCCGTCAAGGGTATCACAATGGGTCATGGCCTGGCCGGGAAACATCACCGCCAAGGCAAAGAAGGAAATGGTCCAAACCAACACCATCGATTTTCTTGCTTGTCCGTTCATGGTCTTTCTCCTTTGAGTTTTTTTATAACGCCGGGGGCTCTATGCCACCGTTCAGAGTTGAGCAGCCTTAAGAAAGAGGATGTTGTTTTCGAGATGGACATGCTTGTGCAGATCGTCCTCGAATTCCTTGAACTTGTGGTAGTTGACGACAAAGGTTGCCTGACCACCGCAGCAGAAATCGATGCCGTATTTCTCCAGGACATCTGCAACCCGGTAATCTTCGGCGACGAAGGTGCCGATGGTCATGTTGCCGTGTTCCTGCCGGGCTTTTTCCTGAGACATGATGAACTCCTCTGTAAGAAATATTTTTGCGGCGGCCAAGGGGCGAAAATTGTCGAGACAGGCCTTTGAGCCTGTCACGGAAGACTACGGACGACCGGCTTTGAGCATCTGCTCGATAGCGGTCCACACGCTCGCTGTCAGATCTTGGCTTTTTGCGTCATCCACAACCCGTGTCCTGGCATGGGACATGGAGAGAATTGCGCCGATGACAATGATCGTAGCGACATCAGCATTGACGCCTGAGGCAGTCGCTCCGGTTTGCTCACTCTCAAGGATAGCATCGTAAACGAACTTTCGTGCCCGAGCCTTGGCTTTCGTTAATCTCCTGGCCGCAGCAACACCGCCAACGTACTCAATTTGATCCGAAAGAAGCAGGTGGGAGATATCTTGATGCGTGAGGATCGTTTGGGTGCGGTTGAAAAAGAAAACCTTTAAACGTTTGAGTGGATTGTCAATTCCGACCGGGAAATCCTCATCCAGTAGCTTTTCGATCAGCGCGATGGCATCGGCAATAATTGCTTCCATGCTGACGAAGTGACGAAAGATAGCTCCAGAGGTGATGCCAACAGCATCTGCAACGTTTTTGGCGGTAAAAGCCCTAGCGCCATCTCGAGAGAGGATACGGATCGCCCCCTCGACAATTTCGCGTTTGCGCACATCGGTCGGTTTCCTCTGCTGTTTCTCCTGAATGGCTTGTTTCATAACCAACACAATATATAAGTAAGTGTTTACTTGCAAGAGTTTTTTTAAATTGTGAGCCTGCTAACGAATAAGGTTTTTTATATGAAACTGCACAGTTTCATTGTTCGTTGTGACGCCCCGTCNNAACTACAACCTCCGCCCCAGGGCCGGTATGCCGACAGTGCACGTTGATTTCGAAAAGGCCATAAAAATCTTTAAATGAACAGTATTGGGCCAAGACACTCCCGGCACGATTCGCCGCAAACGCAATACCAGAAAAAATCTATGCCCAACGAACGATTACCACTGAACAAACAAAAGGAGAGGAACTGTAAACCGGCATTATCGCTTGCGTGAAGGTATTATAAATGATGGCGTGCAGTTCACCCTGCTGACCTTGACAGAGACGTCTTCAGCGGACAGCGAAATCTGCAGCGATGCCCCCCGTGCTCTCGATATTCACCTGTCCTGCTCTCGCACCTCTCGGAGGATATCCGCAATTCGGACGCCGATATGCCTCTCCACCTCTTCCTGCAGGGCCAGCGCTCTTTTCAGTCGAGCCCGGATTGCCTTGCAGGCCTGCTGGTCGGCTCGATAACGGACAAGCTTTTCAGCATACCGCTCATGTACGGTAACCGGCTGACTGCCGCGCACCAATTTGTCGGCCAGCCCAACCACTTCCTTCTCACTCAATGATCCCGAACCAGGGGGAGCGATGTCACGATGAGCGGCGACAATGTCGGCCAGCCCGGCCAGGCCTACTTTTTTGAGTAATTGTCCGCCTCTGAGTTCGTGGGGGTTTTTGCCTTTGGCGATATCGTGGAGTACTGCGGCATTGAAGATGATATCGAGATCGAGGTCATGGCCGTGCTGCTGCAAGCGCCGACCGATGGCTACGGCCACCCGGGCCGTCGCCCGACCGTGGGCCAGCCCGCGCGGCGGCATCGTCATCGAGGCCAGAGCCAGCGCCTCTTCCGGCTCGCCGATGGCAAGCCGGGACAATTTTCGCTCAAGGACGACAAGATCATCGGCAGTGTCGGCATCGAGCAGGATGCCCCGGTCCCACACCGGCAGCGCTTTTGCCTGCCGGCTCAGCAGAGCATCGAGGCCGCCCGTTCCGTCATAGCGAAGAATCTCGGGAAATAATCGAGCGGGAATGAGCGGGGGGTGCCCGCGCAGGTCGCGGAAACTGGGGCAGATCACTTTCTTACGCTCGAACGCGGCGCACAGCGTCGCCACGGTTACCGGCCGGACGAGCGGGATGTCGACCGGCAGCAGAAAAAACCCGTCCAGTCTCGGCAACTGTTTTACGGCCGCCTGTATCGAGGAAAACATGCCCCGCGCAAAATCGGGATTGTGACACCAGGAGACGCCGAGCCGCCGTGCCTCGGCCTGCACCTCCTCACCCCGATGACCGGTAACGACCAGGATCGATTTAATACCGCAGCGGCGGAACACGCCGATCCCGTGGGCCAGCATCGTCTTGTCACCGAGCTGAACCAGCGGCTTGAAGGCGCCCATGCGGGACGACAGTCCGGCGGCCAGGATAACCGCGCCGATTTTCATGACATGGTGTCGGCCCGCACCTGTACCAGTTCGGCGATGATACTCACGGCGATCTCCTGGGGCGTTTGAGCGCCGATGGTCAGACCGATAGGGCAATGAACACGATCCAGGTCGGCCGGCCGAAAGCCCGCTTCCTGCAATAGAGCATAAATCGCCTGACGCTTGCGCCGGCTGCCGATCATACCGATATAGCCGGCTTGGGTCCGCAAGGCCTGAGCGAGCACCTCCCGGTCGAAATGGTGCCCCCGGGTCGCGGCAATCAGGTAATCGGCGGCGCTCACCTGCTCGCCGAAGCACTGTTTGTATCCAGGGACGACCCGCACTTCATCGGCCTGCGGGAAACGCTCGGGGTCGGCGAACTCCGGACGATCATCCATGACCTTGACGGCAAACCCGACAAAGGCGGCAAGCTGCGCCGTCGCCAACGCGACATGGCCGCCACCGACCAGATGAACCGTCCCCGGATGAACGAGCGGCTCGACAAACACCTCCCGGCCATCATGGGAAAGGAGGAAGGGAGTTCGCTTGCTGTTCTGCAGAACCTGTTGCCGCAGGGTCGCCGGCACGTTCTCGTCAGCATCGTCATCGACCACACCAAAACGCACTTGATGTCCCTCTTGGGGCAGAAAAATCAGCAGCAGCGGATGGGTCTTTCGCCGGTACCCCTGCTGCAATCGCTGGAAAAAGGGCGTTTGTTCGGGCTCAACTCGCGCTAAGATCACCTCGATATTACCGCCACACAGCATACCGGATTCGGCCGGAGATTGGTCGGTCAATGAAAAACGCAGCATCACGGATGATTCCCGTTCCTGCAAAAGCTGCCTCGCCTTTTTCAGACAGGCCCCTTCCACCGCCCCGCCCCCGACACTTCCGGCCAGCAGACCGTCTTGACCGGCCAGCAGCCACGCCCCCGAGGTCCGCGGCGCCGATCCTGAACTGCGAACTATGCCGCCAATAACTGCAGCTTCCCCTTGGCCCAATGTCTCAACGAGATGATCAAGAATAATTCGCACGCCGCTCCCTCTTGCTGATTGTCTGGTGGAACCGATCTTTCTTGTAACCAACACAGACGATAATCGTCAAGAAACAACAGAGCGCACACACCCCGGGGAACCCGGGAAGACGTGCGTGCTGGCGATCTTACGACAGGGCAACGACTCGGCGTGTTGACATTTTGCAGCTTAGCCTAAGCGAACGGCCGGAAACTCATCAAGGGCCATCCGGATGTAGAGCTGCCGCATCAGGGCCGCGTATTTGCCCGGCTTGCCGTTGCCGATGGTCTTCCCGTCGATGCTGACAATGGGAAGCACGATGGTCGTCGCGCTGCTCAAGAAAGCCTCATCCGCCTGGTATGCCTCATCGACGGTGAACAACCGCTGCTCGATTCGAACACCTTCCATCTCCGCCAGTTTGAGCAGAGACTTGCGCCGGATACCCGGTAAAATGGCACGGGAGAGAGGGCGGGTGATGATTGTATCGTCCTTGCAGATATAGGCCGTGGACGAGGTCCCTTCGGTGACGTAGCCATCTTCCACCATCCACCCTTCGTAGGCACCTGCTTCTGCCGCCCGCTGTTTTGCCATGCACTGACCGATCAGTGATATGGACTTGATGTCCCGACGCTTCCAACGGATGTCATCAACGGTCACCACGGTTACTCCGGCTTGGGCCAGCGGGTTATCCACAAGTGCTTTCTTGAAGGCAAAGGCCATGCAACACGGTTCAACCTGGGGATAGGCAAATTCCCGCGCCGCCACCCCACGGGTAACCTGTGTATAAACACCGCCTTCTTCAACCTCATTGCGGCGCATCAATTCTTCCAAGATGTCGAGATAACGTTCTTCGCTGTATGGCCAGGGGATATCAACGGCCGCCAGGCTGTTTTTCAGACGGATCAGAAAGTTTTCCTGATCGATCAGCTTGCCGCCGATAACGGGAAGCACTTCGTACACGCCGTCACCGAACAGATAACCGCGATCAAATACTGAAACCTTGGCCTGTGAGGCCTCGACAAACTCTCCATTGAGAAAGACAACTCCATCCATTAGCGCCTCCCGGCTTGCGGTTTTCTTGATATTTCCTTGGCCCATTTACCACAATATGTGACGACAATCACGGGAATAGTCATCGCAGCAAGAGACCTGAAACCACTACCGGATGTGGTTCTGGCCCAATCGGTAACGATATTCCCCTCACCCTAAAGCGAATTCCCGGCAATGCTGCCATGAGAGTCGATCCTCGCAAACCAACAGCATTTGGCGGGATTGCCGGATTTGGCACATTCAGTATTCGATTTTCTTGCTCAGGTGGATAACCGCCGCCGCCTTCCTCTTGCGGATCTGCATATTGAGCACTTCCACACCGAGGGAGAAGGCCATCGCAAAATAGATATAACCTTTCGGTACGTGCACGTCGAACCCTTCAGCGACAAGCGTAAATCCGATCAGCAGAAGAAAGGACAGGGCGAGCATCTTGATCGGCGGGTTGGCATCGACGAATTCGCTGATCGTCTTGGCGGCGAGCAGCATGACACCGACCGCGACGATGATGGCAATCACCATGATCGACAGGTGCTCGACCAAACCAACCGCGGTGATGACCGAATCGAGCGAGAAAACGATATCGAGGACGGCAATCTGGGCCAGGACCGAGAAAAGCTTGGCGTGGGCCGGCGGCTTGTCCTGGTGCCCGACGATCTCGAGACTGTGGTGGATCTCGTGCGTCGACTTGCCGAGCAGAAACAGACCGCCGACAATCAGGATCAGGTCCCGGCCGGAAATCTCCCGGCCAAATACGGTAAACCACGGTTCGACCAGCCCCATCACCCAGACCAGACTGAAGAGCAGTCCCAGCCGGGCCAGCATCGCCAGTCCCAGTCCGAGGTTTCGTGCCATGTTCTGCTGGGCCGCAGGGAGCCGCCCGACGAGAATAGAGATGAAGACGATATTGTCGATCCCGAGGACAATCTCCAGCGCAACCAGCGTACTCAGCGCTATCCATGCTTCCGGTTGGGTCATCCAGATTAACATCGTCGCCTCCCAGCTGTGCTCGACTTGCTTCTTCTTTTCCGCCTGGTTTGCACCGGGGCCGCGCTACGTGCAATAGCGCGAGGCAAAGGCCGTGGCCACGTGCCAGAGCTCTGCAGGCAGCAATTGCTCGACCCGCGCCCTGATCACCGGCGGCACCCCGCCATAAAAGGCCTCGGCCATGGAGCCGGCGATGCAGGCTAGAGTATCGCTGTCGCCACCGAGGGAAACGGCATTGCGCACCGTATCCTCGTAGGAATCACTATCGAGAAAAGCGATAATCGCCTCCGGGACCGTTCCCTGACAGGATATGTCGAACCCGTATGAAGGCCGGATATCGTCGATCCTTCGGTCGAGATCGTAGCCGAAGAGCACCGTGATCCGCTTCCTGATATCTTCCTTTTCCCAGTAACTGCGGGCCAGAAAAACAGTCAGGGCAGCGGCCTCGGCCCCTTTGATTCCCTCCGGATGATTATGCGTTATGGCTGCGGTCATCCGGGCCTGCCGGCGAACTTCGTCTTCAGCGCCAAAGGCGAACCCGACCGGGCTGACCCGCATCGCCGCCCCGTTACCCCAGCTGCCATAGGGACGCGGATCATCATCATGAAGCCAGCGGAAAAAGGAGCCCCCGTACCCGGCATCGGGATAGCGTCGGCCAAACCAGCGCACGGCATCGATGTACGGCTGGCCGGCAAGGATTGCGGCGGCCACGGCAACGGTCAGCACGGTATCATCGGTAAAGCGCACCCGTGGGCCAAACAACGGAAAATCCTTTGTCTTGATCGGGCGGTGCTCATACACCGACCCGATGATGTCTCCGGCAATGGCACCAATCATAGTTCCCTTTCCTCACGTGCTGTTCCCGCCCTGAGCAGGCAGTTCCTCCGGGACCAACAACCTCTTCATGGCCCGGAACCATTAAAATACCGCTACGGCCTTGATCACTCAAAGCCTTTTTCTGCAAGCAGACCCCAATTTTCGCACAACCTGGCCGAACAGGGCCGTGACAGCGGACACCGATAGGTACCGGCAAAGAAGAGTCGCCGCCGTTTTCTTCCTTCACCCCCGATGATCGGTATAGTACCATGGTGACAGGTCATGACCGATTCCCAACAATCTCATTGCGCCGAAGGCAGACCATGGACAACTCCGTGCAGGACAAGATAGATCGTCACACTCGCTTCTGGAACAGGGAAGATACCGGCCGGCCCCTGGTCTCGGTGACCGTGGCCGGGGATTTCTTCTTCAGCCGCCACTATCAGGCAGCGCGTCACCTCCTGCAGCCGGGCACGGTGATCACTCCGGAGATGCTCGACGTCGATGCCTTCATGGCCGACTATGAACGGATGTTTCTGGAGTCCCTGGACGTGGAACAGGACGGCTTCTGGGTCGCCACGCCGTTTACCGGCATGCCGTGGATGGAAGCGATGCTCGGCTGCGAGATCGTCGCCATGGATAACAGTTTCGTCTCTCGGCCGACCGGGGCCACGATCGAGAGCCAGAGTGAGGTTCGGCTGCAGCACGACGACCCGTGGCTGGAAAAATTTCTCGAATTCACCCGGGCTCTGACCGCACTGTCAGCAGGCCGCTTCCCGGTCGGCGAGCCGATCATGCGCGGGCCGTCGGACATGCTTGGCGCGCTTCTCGGACAGGAGGCCATGGTTTATGCGATCCTTCAGCAGCCGGATAAATGCAGGGCACTGCTGCACCAGCTGACCGATGCCTTTTTGGAGGTAATGCGGCGGCACAATGAGCTGATCGACGATTTCCACGGCGGCCGGTCCATGGGCTTTTATAATGTCTGGACACCGGGGCGCTGCATCTGGTACCAGGAAGATCTGTCGGCGCTGTTGTCGCCGACCCTGTTCAAACAAATGCTGCGCCCCTGCGGCGAAGTGATCTGCCGAGGGTACGACCATACGGCGATCCACCTGCACCCGTCATCCTTTTTCATCGTCGATGAGTTGCTGCAGATGGATGGATTGCAAGCCGTCGAGGTCAACAAGGACGTCGGCGGTCCGTCGGTGACCGAGATGATGGGCGTACTGCAAAACATCGCCGAACGTAAGAACCTGATCCTCTGGGGTGATTTCGACGAGGAGGATCTGGCGAGCATCCGCGAGCAGCTGCCGACCGGCGGTGTCTATCTGCATCTCGTCACCGACAGCGTCAGCCGCGCCAATCGGCTGATCCGGATTGTGTCCGGCCACCATTGAAACCGCAGGGGACCTTGAAAAATTCGGAATTTCGTTCAAGATCGAGCCGCCGCCAAGCCACAGCAACAACGGAGCATCACCATGTCGATGACCAGCAGAGAGCGCGTTCTGAAAGCCCTGCACCACGAAGAGCCGGACAGGGTACCGCTTGATCTGGGAGCGACCCGCAACACGGGCATCCTCGCGCCGACCTACCGGGCGCTGACCACCTTTCTCGGTATGGAAGACGACGGGAACGCACCGGCCTTGCACGGTCACGCCAAGGTCCTTGGTCTGGCTCCTCCGGCCGAAGCGGTGCTGAAACGCCTCGGCATCGACTTTCGCGGCATTACTCTGGGCAAGGCGGATCACTCCAAGGAGGCGCTGCTGCCCGACGGCACGCACCGCGACGAGTTGGGGGTGATCAGGCGTCAACCCGCCGGCATGCCCTATTGGGAACTGACGGCATCGCCATTTAGCGGGGAGGTCACGGTGCACGACGCCGTCAACTGGGACTGGCCCGACCCGACTGACCCGGGACATATCCGGGGACTGCGTGAGAAAGCGCAGGCGATACGCGAACAGACCGAGTACGCGCTCGTTCTCCACCTGCAGGATATCATCGTCCACCCGACGCAATTTCTGCTCGGCTTTGAGAAATGGTACCTGAGCTTCTACCTCGAGCCGGCTCTGATCAACACCCTGATGGACATCTTGCTGGAGTTGCGCACCGAGGTGACCAGGCGAGCCCTGGCGGAAGTCGGGGACCTGATCGATGTGGTCAGCTGCTCGGACGATGTCAGCGACGCCCGCGGCAGCATCCTCTCCCCGGAGATGTACGATGAGTTTATCAAGCCGCGCCACAGGCGCTATTTCGAAACCATCCGCTCCCTGACGCCGGCCACCATTCTCTACCACTCCTGCGGAGCGGTGGCCGGCCTGATCCCATCGTTCATCGATATGGGTATCGATTTCATCAATCCGGTTCAGGTCAGCGCGGCGAACATGGACCCGCAGCGGTTGAAAGCGGAATACGGTGATAAAATCGGCTTCTGGGGCGGTATCGACACCACTCGCGTGTTGCCGTTCGGCACCCCCGATTCCGTCGCCGCCGACGTCCGGCAGCGACTGCGAGATCTTGCCGGCGGCGGCGGTTATGTGCTGGCCGCGGTACACAACCTGCAACCGGACGTACCGGCGGAAAATATCGTGGCCATGTATGATGCCGGCAGGACCTTCGGCCGCTATCCGATCGTTTGACCACGGTACTGATGAATCCCGCTATCTTATTGACCGCAACCGAACCATTTTTCTGTATAGGCAAACAACCAGGAGAGACCAGACCATGACCATCCAGGCAATTTACGACGCCGTCGTCGCCCGCGATAAAGCCGCCGTGGAAGCCGGCATCCAGGCCGCCCTGACCGAAGGCCGTGACGTAACCGAGATCCTCAACGAAGGCCTGATTCGTGCCATGGAGGAGGTCGGCGAGCAATTCAGTGCCGGCACCATCTTCGTCCCGGAAATGCTGATGGCAGCCCTGGCCATGAAGGCCGGTATGAAATTGATCCAGCCCCACCTGGCATCCGATAACAGCCAGAGCAAAGGCACCGTGATTATCGGCACGGTCAAGGGAGATCTCCATGATATCGGCAAGAATCTGGTGGCAATGATGCTCGAAGGAGCGGGCTTCGAGGTCATCGATCTTGGCGTGGATGTGGATAGTGCCGTCTTCATCGAGACCGCCGCGACCAGACAGGCCAACCTGGTCGCCCTGTCGGCGCTGCTGACCACCACGATGCCGGCGATGGAACGCACCATCACGGCTCTTCGCGAGGCAGGCCTGAAGATACCGGTGATCATCGGCGGCGCCCCGGTAACAGAAGCCTATGCCCGGCAGATCGGCGCCGACGGTTACGGTATCGATGCGCCGCGGGCGGTCAAGCTGGCCAAACAGCTGGTCGCAGCAGCATGATCCTCTGCGCCCGACCGACGCCACCCGGACGAAAGGAGGAAAAATGATTATCATCGGCGAGCTGATCAACGCCAGTAGACCGTCGATCAAGACGGCGATCGAGACCAGGGATACGGCCGCCATCGAACGGATTGCTCTGCAGCAGGCTGCCTGTGGGGCCGATTATATCGATATCAATGCCGGCGTTTTTGTCGACGACGAGCCCGACCACCTGTGCTGGCTGGTCCAAACGGTCCAAGGCGCCACCGACAAACCATGTGCCCTGGACAGCCCCAATCCCGCTGCCCTGGCCGCGGCTCTGAAAATGCACCGCGGCACACCGCTGATCAACTCGATCTCGCTGGAGTCCGAGCGCTACCAGGCGCTGCTGCCCCTTGTCTCCACCGGCAATTGCCGGGTCATCGCGCTATGCATGAGCGATGACGGCATGCCGGAGACAACGGACGATCGCCTGCGCGTGGCCGACCGCCTGATCACCCGCCTGACCGCCGAAAACCTGCCCTCGGAGTCTATTTTTGTCGACCCGCTGGTACAGCCGATCAGCATGAACAAGGCGTATGGCACCGCCTTCCTCGACGCTATCGAACAGATCATGAAACGCTTTCCCGGCGTGCACACGGTCTGTGGACTCTCCAACTTCTCCTACGGCCTGCCTCGGCGGGGCCTGCTCAACCGCAGCTTCATGGCCATGGCCATCGCCAAGGGGCTGGACAGTGCCATCGTCAACCCGCTGGACCAAGCCATGATGGCTACCGTCGTTGCTGCGGAGACCTGCGCCGGCCGTGACGATTTCTGCATGAACTACCTCAAGAGCTATCGGGCCGGGAGCCTGGACGAGCGGTGAAGGTTACCGTCTTTTTAGACCCGGCCGACCTGACCGTCACCGAGGAAGAGGTGGCCAGGCAGGCGGGCGGCTACGGTTATCGGCCCGACGAGGACAGCCGCCCGCTCATCGCCGCAGTGACGGCTCAGGCCGGCAAACTGATCACTCCGGCCTTCTGCTATACGGTCGAAGACGGTACGGCGGTTCCGGACTGGCTCAACCTACTCGCCGGCGCCACTTCACCTGGGTCCTTCGGCGAAGCGCCTCCGGAAGCGTGCAAGGTCGCCTTTGTCGTCTGCACGATCGGCGAGCGGATCGACAGGGAAATCACGGCTACGGACACCCGGCAGGTCGGTCTTGACAGTCTGTTGCTGCATGGCGCCGCTCTCGCCCTGCTCGAGGCGGCTGCACGCTGCGCCTGGTATCACCTAGTCGACACCGTCGGCAGGCAGGGCCTGTTTGCCGGAGCGCGCCTGGAACCCGGCTGCCGTGAGCTGCAGCTGACGCACCAAATCGATCTGTTCGGCCGGGTCGATGCCGCGGAGATCGGGGTGACCCTCAACGATTCCCTGCTGATGACGCCACTGCGATCCCTTTCCTTCGCCGTACCGATCAGCGCCATCCGGCCCGCGCTGACGGGTGAGAACAAATGCCTGGCCTGCACACTGGCATCGTGTCAATTCCGCACCCCGCTCATCGACCGGGAACCCAGCGGCAATGGCTGAGCCCGGGCCCTATACCGTTTCGGTTCAGCCCGACGGACAACAGATTCAGGTGTCCGGCCGGGCCAATTTATTACAGGTCCTGGGGAGCGAAGGCGTCCTGCTGCGGGCCGATTGCGGCGGTGTCGGACGCTGCGGCAAATGCCTCGTGGCCGTCTCATGCGGTGGCGGCAGTCAGCCGAAAACACGGCTCAGTCCGGCTTGCACCGTTACCGTCGATCAGGACCTGGCGGTAACCATTCCGCCTGCTTCCCGCTACCCGATTGAGACGGGCAGCAAAGCCCTTGACGAGGGGGCGCTGCGCGATTTTCTGATCGCCGGCGACAAGAGCGGCAGGACCGCATCCAACGGTTATGGTCTGGCTGTCGATCTGGGCACGACAACCATCGGCCTCTATCTCTGTGATCTTGCAGCCGGGCAGGTTCTTGCCGGCACGGCAATCCACAACCCCCAAGTCAGCGTCGGCCTCGATGTGATCAGCCGGATCAGCGCGGTCCGGGGAAAGACCGAAAAACTGGCGCTGCTGCAGAAAATGGCGGTCTCGGCCATCGATACCGGAGCACGATCGCTCCTGCGGTCGTCTGCAGTGCCTGTCACCGGGCTGCATCGACTGGTCGTCGTCGGCAACCCGACGATGATTCACCTGCTCCTGGGCGAAGATCCGTCCAGCCTCGGGCAGGCTCCCTACGCTCCGGCATTCACTTCGGCCCGTTCGATAGCGGCACACCGGCTCGGCTTTTCCCTGGCCGAGTCGACCACAGTGCATACCCCGCCGCTGCTTTCCGGCTTTCTCGGCTCCGATATTCTCGCCTCGGCACTGGCTATCGATCTGGCCGGTCGGCCGGAGGGGACACTGCTGATCGACATGGGCACCAACGGTGAACTACTGCTCAAAGGGAAAGCCGGTTGCGTCGCCACCTCCTGTGCCACTGGGCCAGCCTTGGAAGGGAGTAACCTGACCTGCGGGATGCCGGCCATTCCGGGGGCCATCGAAACCATCAGGCTCAGCGGCCGGGAGCAGACCGTCGAAACTAGCGTAATCTCCCGACAAGACCGGCCGGCCCCGGCCGAGGGGATCTGCGGGTCCGGAGCCATCAGTGGTCTGGCTGCATTTCTTCGGGCAGGAATCGTTCTGCCGAGCGGGGCCTTCAACCCTGACTGCCGCCACCCGGCTCTTCGACGTGACCGTACACCGGCCGAATTTGTCATCGTACCGGGCGATGACGACCGCAGCGCCGTGACCATCAGCCAGCACGATATCCGGGCCGTGCAACTCGCCAAGGGGGCCTTATCGTGCGGTGTCGACATGCTCTGCCGGCATGGTGCCATTAAAAATCCCGAAACAATCCTGGTAGCCGGGGCAATGGGAACGCACATCGCCATGAACGATTGCATCGATCTCGGCCTGTTCGGCGGCTTCGCCTCGGCAGAAACACTGATACCCGCCGGCAACACGGCAGGGCTTGGCGCTATCATGTTGCTCATGGATGTAAGAGCGACCGGAAAAATCGACCGTTTGCTCGGTGCTACGACGGTTAAAAATCTTTCCGACTGGAGCGATTTTCAAGCCAGTTTCGTCAACCGGTTGACCTTCCCCTCCCGCTAGTGGCTATCCGGCCGATCTCGACGCTCTCGAAACCACCGCCGGATCGATTGCCCACTTTCCTCCCTGCTCGTCGACAGCATCTCGACACCTCTCTTCGCACCTGACCGCCATGCGTTTCCAGGGTCGCCTGCTCCCCTGCAGCAAAGGCCGAAAGCTACTGGCAACGCACAATTAAACGTTGCTTCACCTCCGTCGATGGACTAGGATTACGCCGTAACGCAACGGGAGAAAGGAGCGATGGGCCGTCCGACCGGGAAGCGTATTTTATCATGGGCACTGCAGATCATCGCAGCCAACCGAGACAATTACGGACCTCGTTTAACCTCCTGAACTATCCGCACCCATTACACTGGTTTTTTACATCATGGACTGGAAAGAACAATTACGAAACTACGTTAATTCTCTGGACCGATTGCGCCAGTATATCGATCCGACGGATGAAGAAGTGACCGCCATCGAAACGATGAAAACCAGATGGGGTACCACACCTCACTATGCGGCCCTGATGGACAGGAAGGATCCGGCCTGCCCGATCAGACGCCAGGTGGTCCCATCTATGAAGGAGAAAGAGAATCGGTATGGCATCCCCAATTACTTGATCTGGAAAGAGAATCGCAACGACGAAGAGCACCGTCCCGATTCCATCGCCCGGCAATATCACGACAAGATCGCCTTTACCGTGACCGATGTCTGCGCCAATTATTGCCGGCACTGTTTCCGCAAGGAACTCGTCGTGGACCGGAACCTCGAGTTGCGCTTTGACGTCGACGAAGGACTGGAGTGGATTCGAAACGCCCCGGAGATTCGTGACGTTCTGATCACCGGCGGCGACCCCTTCCTGTTGCCCAACGACCGGATCGAGTATCTGATTAGAAAAATCCGTGAGATTCCCCATGTGGAGATGATTCGTTTCGGCACCCGCACCGTCATCGCCCTGCCCCAGCGTATGGAAGAGGGCCTGCTGAAGGTGCTCGGCGGCATGCATCGGGTACCGATCTGGATCAACACCCAGTGCAATCACCCGAAAGAGTTGACTCCGGAAACCGCCGAGGCGGTCTACAAACTCATGGGCCGCGGCATCAATGTCGGCAACCAGGCCGTCCTGCTCAAAGGGATCAATGACGATGTCGACACCTTCAAACGGCTGCACCTCAAGCTTTTGCAATTTAGGATTAGGCCGTATTACGTCTTTTATTGTGAGCCGGCTCCCGGCATTGATCATTTCCGCACCCCGGTGGAAAAAGGTGCCGAATTGATCCGCGACGCCATCCGCGGGCACACCACCGGGCTGGCTCAGCCCATGTATGTGGTGGCCACCAATGTCGGCAAAATCCCGCTGATGCCGGACTACTACATTAAGGAGCGTACCGAACTGGAATACACGCTGGTCAACTACAAGGGCCAGATCACCAAACTCCCCAATATTCCGGAGTGATTGTCGGGGACACCCAACCGATCTTCCCGACTCCCGGCATCACCGGCAAACCCGAGAAGATCTGAATAATAACATGAAGATGTAAGGAGGATGTATGAAGAAACTACTGACTATCGTCCTGACCGTATCTCTGGCACTGTCGCTGGCAGCACTGGCCCAGGCAAAAAAACTCGTCGTCGGCCACGACACCAATTTCATGCCATTCGAATTCAAGGACCCCGCAACCGGTGACTATGTCGGCTTCGACATCGACATGTGGAAGTTGATCGCCGATCGGCTCGGCCTTGAATACCAATTGCAACCGATGGACTTCAACGGTCTCATTCCGGCATTGCAGTCCGGCAATATCGATGCCGCCATCGCCGGCATGACCATCAAGAGCGAACGCGAAAAGGTAGTGGACTTCGCTTACCCGTATTACGATGCCGGCCTGATGATTCTGGTTCGCGCCGACGAGGGCGATATCAAGAGCCTGGAAGACCTGGAAGGCAAAGTGGTCGCCACCAAGCTCGGCACCACCAGCGAGGACTTCGTCAAGAAAAATGCAAAAGCCAAAGACATCAGCCTTTTCCCGAATATCGACGGCGCTTATATGGAACTGGCCACCGGCGGCGCCGATGCGGTACTGTTCGACTCCCCGGCCGTCATGTACTACGCCCAGACCGCCGGCAAGGAAAAAGCCAAGGTGGTGGGACCGCTTTACATGGGACAGAGTTACGGTATCGCCTTTCCCGCCGGCAGCGATCTGCGCGAGCAGGTGACCATCGAGATTCTCAAGCTCATGGAAGACGGTTCATACGCCGAATTGTACAAGAAATGGTTCGGCTCCGACCCGAAATAGCCCCTCATACCTGACAGGCGGGCCGCCGCACCGGCCCGCCTCCCTTCTTGCCTCTCTGGGGAGCACTCATGGCCTTCGACTTTGATGCCAGCGTCATGTGGGACTCGGTTCCCATCTTGATGACCGGTATTCGACTGACCATCATTATCACCATCATCGGACTCTTTTTCGGCTTTATCTTCGGGGCAACGGCCGGGCTGCTCAAGCTTTCACGCAATGTGCTGCTGAGAAAACTGGCCGGTGCCTATGTCGAATCGATTCGTGGCACGCCGCTGATGGTCCAGGTCATGTTTCTCTACTTCGGACTGCCCATGGCCGTCGGCATGCGCATCCCACCGTTGACCGCCGGTATCGTGACCATTGCCCTGAATTCCGGGGCCTATATCGCAGAGATCGTGCGTGGCGCGGTCCAGTCGATCAACCCCGGCCAAATGGAGGCAGCCCGCTCCATCGGACTCACCCGATTTCAGGCCATGCGCTACGTGGTCTGGCCCCAGGCTCTGAAGCGAATGATCCCGCCACTCGGCAACCAGTTCATCATCAGCCTCAAGGACACCTCGCTGCTGGTGGTTATCGGCGTTGGCGAGTTGACTAGAACCGGCCAGGAGATCATTTCCGTCAACTTCCGCGCCTTCGAGGTGTGGCTCACCGTCGCCATCATGTATCTGGCTCTGACGATGACCATCTCCAAAATCCTCAGCGTCGTGGAAGAAAAGGTCTTTCACGTTAAGCGATAAGAACGCGGGACTGTTGCCATGCCGATGATTGAAATCAAGAATTTGCACAAGTATTTTGGCGATCTGGAAGTACTCAAAGGTATCGACTTGAGTATCGAGCAGGGCGAGGTGGTGGTCATCGTCGGCGCATCGGGGTCGGGCAAGAGCACGCTGCTTCGCTGTATCAACAAGCTGGAGGAATTGACCAGCGGCGAGATCCTCGTCGACGGCTACAGCCTGACGGACAAATCGACCGATATTAACATGATTCGTACCGAAGCCGGCATGGTCTTTCAGCAGTTCAATCTGTTCCCGCACATGACCACGCTGCAGAACGTCACCCTTGGACCGCTCAAGGTGCGACGGATGAAAAGCGCCGAAGCGAACAAGTTCGGCATGGAATTGTTGAAGAAAGTCGGCCTGGAAGACAAGGCAAAAGTGTATCCGGATCAGCTGTCCGGTGGACAGAAACAGCGGGTGGCCATTGCCCGTTCACTGGCCCTGCGCCCCAAAGTCATGCTCTTTGACGAACCGACCAGCGCTCTGGATCCGGAGTTGGTCGGCGAAGTGCTCGAGGTCATGAAGACGCTTGCCCGCGAGGGCATGACGATGGTGGTTGTCACCCACGAAATGGGCTTTGCCAACGAGGTGGCGGACCGCGTGATCTTTGTCGACGACGGGGTTATCCTCGAGCAGGCACCACCGAAAGAATTTTTCAGCAATCCGCAATTCGAGAGAACCCGCACGTTTCTCGGCAAGGTCCAGAACCCGAACGCGGGCTGACCCATACGGTGCCCTTGAGATGCAAGAAGTCGCCCCCCACCTGCAGGGCGCCGACCGGCGCCAGGAACCGACCTCAGATTCATTTTTTCCCATTATGTTACCGGAACAGGAGTGGATACACCATGATGATGGATGATATTCAAGACCGTCTGAGCAGCCTTGATGCAACCAAAATTTTCTTTACCGATCTCAACGGCCGGTTGATGAGCCTACCCGTAAATCCGGCCCACCTGCCGAATATCCTGCGGGACGGAATCGGATTCGACGGATCGTCGATCGCCGGTATGGCCCAGGTAGACAACAGCGATCGCCAACTCTTCCCGGATCTTGACAGCCTGCGTATTATCAGGTTCAACGACCAGACGCTCGGCTGTTTTATCGGCCGCATTTTCAACGAACGCGGCCTGCGCTCCCAGGCGGACCCGCGAGCCGTGCTGGAGCAAGTGGTCGAGCGCGCAGAAAAAGAATACGGCTATCGTTTCCTTCTCGGTCCCGAGCACGAATTTTTCCTGCTCACCGGTGATGAGTTCGGCGAAAAAGGACACTCCGACGACGCCGGCTATTTTGTCGCCACTCCCCACGACAAGGGGGAAAAAGTGAGAAATCGGATTATCAGCATTCTTGCTCAGTGCGGCATCGAATTTGAAAAAGCCCATCATGAAGTCACGCCATCTCAGCACGAGATCAACCTGGTGCCGACCAAACCGCTCGATGCCGCCGACCGGACGATCATCTTCAATCACGTGACCCACCAGGTTGCCCGCGAATTCGGCTACTACGCAACCTTCATGCCGAAACCATTCGACAATCAGAATCGCAGCGCCTTTCACATCCATCTGTCAATGATCGATAGGGAAGGCCGCAACCTGTTCCACGATGCCGATCGTGAATATAACCTGAGCACCCTGGCAAGACAGTTTATCGGCGGGATCGTAAAATACGGCAGGGAAACCTCATTGATCATGGCATCGACGCTCAATTCCTACAAGGCATACGTCCTTGAACGGGAAGCACCGGTCATTCGCGGCTGGGGATTGAAGAACCGCAGTTCGATGGTTCGCATCCCCTACACGGTAAGCCCGCAGAGTACCCGCATCGAATTGCGCAATCCGGATCCTTCCGGCAACCCCTACCTGCAGATCGCCACGCTGATCGCGATCGGCCTGCGCGGCATCGAAGAGGGGCTCGACTGTGGCAAGCCCGATCACGGCAGCACCTACGGTCATTCGACAAACCGTCGCATCTGGGATCAACGGCTCCTGCCGAAATCGATGTTCGAGGCACTCGTCGAGGCTGAACGCAGCAAGATCCTGCCGGAGATCCTCGGTAAACGAATCTACACCAGTTACCTGGCCATCAAAAACGCCGACTGGGAAGAACATCGAACCCATGTAACCCCCAGGGAATTAGATAAGTATCTCGGTAACTGAGATGCCGTGCAATCCGTTCGTCCGGTTGTTGGCTCCTATCTGAAATGACGAAATTCCGAAACCATTCAGAAGCCGGAGTGCGTTTGTCGCCTCCGGCCCGTTGAGGTCTCTTTTGATTTTCAGCTCAATTACCTTTCTGCTTTTTTTCCTTCCGCTAACACTCATCGCCTATTATCTCGCCGGCAACAGGCTGAGAAATTTCGTGTTGCTGCTGGCAAGCCTGTTTTTTTATGCCTGGGGGGAAGGCGGCTATGTAGTGGTGATGCTCGTCTCGATTGCGCTCAACTACATTGTCGGCCGCCTGCTGGTCTGCACGCGCGACAAAAAATCGAGAACAGCGCTTCTTGCCTGCGGAGTTTTTGCCAATCTGGCACTATTATGCTTTTTCAAATACAGTAGGGAAGCTTGAAAAATTAGGAATTTCGT
>NPIE01018523.1_pt1 | contig 27484 bp, 24 predicted proteins | sample 8637661 | NCBI WGS metagenome assembly NPIE01 (sample SAMN07420842, study PRJNA396082) | bioreactor metagenome | isolation source: sample BA12 brine-fed electro-methanogenic bioreactor BA | place: Japan: Kochi | collected 2016-12-09 | reverse complement strand
CTTACTGGTCAACTATAAGCTGTGCCCGTTTTTTCTCCGTTTACGGCCCCCAGCCGGCTTTAGGGCCTGCGTTGCGGGCCGGCCTATAGGGCGGTAGGTCCCTGGCCCGTTGCCCCTGGAAAAACGCCTTGAGCCGTCGTTGCTCCTGGTGCCGGTAGTCGGCGCACACGGCCAGGGCCAGCTCCTTCGCCTGGTCCAGGTCCTTCGCCCACCGGCGGATCGCCCCCTGGGCCGCAAGGGCCGCCTTGTGCGGTGCCCGCTCTAGCACCGTGTGCCCTTCCACGAGCACATCCCACAGATCGTGTGCCCCGGGGGCGTACAGCGCCGACTTCATCAATAGGACTTCCATCGCTCGACCCTTTCCCCGTCCTCGTTGGTCTCCTGCTCGCAGACGGCCACCCTGTACCCCGCCTGCTGCAATCGCCGAACGCTCTCATCCAACCGATGGTACGGTATGCCCGCGAGCCAGCCGACCCTGGGCCGGCTGCACCGCCCCACGTGACACACCTGCGAGACCACGAGTGCATCGGTCTCGAAGGACTCATAGAAGTCACCCAGCCGTACCGGTCCGCTCCAGCGATCCGATCCGTAATGCACTTTCCACGGCTTTGTCTTGTAAACATATTGTACCTGGTTACGCCTTAGTAGTCAAGATAAAAAGGGGCCACATTTATATATGCCAACCCCTTGTCCTTGCCTGGGGCGCAAAAAAAGACCCCGGACTGGGCCGGGGCCGTTTTCCCCCTGCGCGCTCCAGATGCCCAGCGGGCATCCGAGGTCAGAACGTATTTTCAGGCACTTACGTCAGATCGGCCAGACCTACCACGCGGTCGGTATGCTCATCGCCGTCATCCCGCCGTCGAGCACTTCAGCCTCCACGCCTGTCACCCCGGACTCGATCCGGGGTCCAGAGGAGGTCGTTTCGGCGGCCGTCAACGCCTGCTGCTGCTCGACGGCCAGCAGATCCACCACATCGACCAGATTGCCCTGCTCATCATACGTCGAGCACAGCTTGGCCACCGCCTCGCCCCACTCATCGTACCGGATGCTCACCACCACCGTCCCGCGGATGACCGGCGACATTGCCAGGAATGTAGTCCGCTTTGGGTAGGGCCTCCCGCTCCGTGACGCCTGGGCAAACCGATCAGGCGGTCACGACGGTGGCTTGGGTGGCCGGCAAGGCGACCGTGAAGGTCGTGCCCGCATCGACCTGACTTTCGACCTGGATCGAGCCATGGTGCAGTTCGACGATGTTCTTCACGATCGCCAGACCCAGTCCCGTCCCCTGAATCTCCTTGCCCGGCCGGTTTACCCGGTGGAAACGCTCGAAGATCTTCTCCAGATCGTCCTCCGGGATGCCCAGCCCCGTATCCGTCACGCGGCACAGTAGCGTGTCCTCCTGGGCCTCAACCGAGATAGTGACCCGTCCGCCTTCCGGCGTGAACTTGATGGCGTTGTTCACCAGGTTTGTGAACACCGATTGCAGCTTTTGGGGATCCACTTCAATGGGTGGCAGGTTTTCCCCGATCTGGCATTCCAGCGTGATGTCCTTCTTGGCCGCCAGAGGTTCGAGCGGGGGGATCACCTGCGACAGTACCTGGTCGATCGAAACCGTTTGCATCTCCAGCGTCAGACGGCCCGATTCGATCCGGCTGATCTGCAACAGGTCCTCGATCAGGTTGCCCAGCCGATTCGACTCCTCATCAATGATATGCAGGAACTGGTTCCGCGTCTCGTCGGGCATGTTGGGATCGCGCAGAATGGTCGCCGTGAACGCCTTGATGGAGGTCAAGGGCGTGCGCAGTTCGTGTGAGACCGACGATACGAAGTCGGTCTTCATCCGGTCGATCTCACGCTGGTGAGTCACGTCGCGCACGACCACGACGACACCCAACGTGCGGTCGTCCTTGCGGATCGGCGCGGCGTTCAGGGCGACAGGGTGGTCCGTGCCGCCCCGCGACACCAGAACGTCGTCGGCGCCGCCGGCGGCAGGATGTCCCTGCTCCATGACGGTGTCCACGCAGGACGCCACGGGCCGACGATGCTTTTCGTCGACGACCTGAAGCACGCTCTCGAGGGGCTGCCCTATGGCCTCCTGGGGCGGCCACCCGGTCATGTGCCCGGCCACGGCGTTAAACAGGATAATTCGCTTGTCTGGATCGACGGCGATGATACCGTCACTGAGGCTGGCCAGCGTCACGGCGATGAGCTCCTTCTCGCGGGCCAGTTGCTCGGTACGTTCCTGGACGAGCCGTTCCAGCTCGTGGTGGTACGCCTCCAACTGCCGCTGGGTCGCGGCGTGCTCGATGGCCTTCTGGATGACCATCGGAAGGACCTCGAGGTGGCTGTGGGAGTGGTCCTTGATCAGGTAGTCGAACGCCCCGGCCTTCATCGCTTCGCGCGCGATCTTCTCATCGCCGGCGCCCGTGGCGATGATCACCGGTGTTTGCCCGGCCACGGCCAGGACGTCCATCGCCGTGCCATCCCCCAGGTTGTAGTCGGCGATGATGGCGTCGAAGGTCGCTGACCTCAGGGCCTCTTCGGCCTGGGCCACGGTCGCCACGACCGTGATCGCGTGCTGAAACGACTCCCGTTTGGCCATCCGACGGATCGCCAACTGATCGACCTCATCGTCCTCCACGAACAGAATGTGCGTCCGTTCCGCACTCATGGGCGCGCCTCCACCTCAAGGGTCGCGGGGCAGGCCACGGAGGGAAAGTGGTACTTTGGAAGCGTGAAGAAGAACGTGCTGCCCACGCCGGGCGTCGACTCGACACCCACCTGCCCGTCATACATGTCCTCAATGATCTTCTTGACCAGGGCCAGCCCGACGCCCGCGCTTTCCACGTCGTCCCGCGGGTCCAGCGTCTGGAGCACCTGGAAGACCTTTTGCTGATGCTTCTGCTCGATCCCCGGCCCGTTATCCGTCACCTCGAAACGATACACCTCGCCCTCATCGCGCCGCGATACCCGAATCCGACCCTGCGGCTTGTCCATGTACTTGACGGCGTTGCTGAGCAGATTCTGGAACACCTGCATGAGCCGCATTTTGTGGCAGCGCATCAGGCCCATGTCACCGTCTACTTCGACGGTGATGTGCGGCGGAATCTGCAAAGCCGCGCACACCGCCGCCACAACCGCGTTGAGGTCCACGTGCTCCTTGGCCGATTCAACGCGACCCACCACCGAGTATTGCAGCACGCTCTCGAGCAGGTGGTTCAATCGTTGTGTTCGCCCGATCAACAGGTGCATCTGCTCCCGCCCTCGGTCATCCAATCGGTCCATGCAGTCGGCGGCGATCCACTGCGTCAGCGTGCCGATCGCGCGAACCGGCGCTTTCAAATCATGGGCGATGACCTTGGCGAAGTCCCGCAGCTCGAGGTTGGCCACTTCGAGCTCTTCCACGGTCTCCGCCAGGGCGCGGTTCAGTTCGCGCAGTTCCCTTTGGGCCCGCCGCTCGGCCGTGACCTCCCGGCCATAGAGATTGACGTATTTCTCCTCGGTCAACGGCGCGCAGAACAGACTGAAGACCCGGTTGGCCACCACAACGTCGATCTTGCGGGTTTGGCCGCTCTGCAAGACCTCACCCACGATCCGGGCCGTGTCTTCCGGACACCGTTCATCGAGGTGGCGGCCCCACAGGGCCAATACCGGCTCGGCCGCCGCGTTGGCGTACAGAATCGTTCCATCCGCCGCCACGCGCAGCACCGGCGCCGGATCCTCGCCCGGGAATCGCGCCAAGGATTGGATTTGTTTCTGTGTCTCGTAGCGCTCCAGTACCCCCGCCAGGAGACCGCATACCGAGAGCAGAAACGTCTCCTCGGCCGGCTCCCGATCATGCCCGCACCGCGTGTACAGCGTCATTACGCCGAGCACGCCCCGCGACGGCGACAAAATGGGCAGGCAGTAGTGCCCGTGATCTTCCATGCTCGCGCAGCGAATCTCATGCTGCTCATCCAACCGATCGCTGAAGACCATCTCGCCCATCGCCGCCGCACGCCCGCACAGGCAACAGCCGGGGGTGATGCGGGCGCAGCGTGACTGCACCGCAGGGTCCAGATTGTGGTGGGCCCGCACGACCAGCTCGCCGGTCGCCTCGTCGGTCAAGGCGATCAAGCCCCGATCCTGCAGCATCAGCCACGGCACGGTGACGAGGCGCTCCAGGAAAAACTGGAGGATGGTGTCGAGCGGCAGGTCCTCCAGGCTCTTGGTCAGCAATTCACTGAAGGCCCGCTGGGCCGCATAGTTCCGCTCCAGCTCGCGCTCGGACATCTTCTCGCGGGTCACGTCCCGCAGGGTGCCGTGGTATCCCTTGATCCGGCCGTCGGCGGATCGCACGGGTACCAGAAACAGCACGACGAACAGGGGCTGCCCTCCGACCGTCTGCAGGTGTAACTCCCGAGGATCGGGGGCCTTGTGTTTGAGGCTCTCTTCGAGCAACGACCGCTGCGAAGGATCCGGCCAGAATCGCTCCTCAAGGAACCGCGCCCCGATCAACGTGTCCCGCTCGACCACGCCCAGCAACCGGGCGGTGGCGGGGTTGGCATACGTTATGCGGGCATGCGAATCCAGCGTGAAGACGCTGCTCTCCGAGGTCTCCAAAGCCTGCCGCCGGGCCCGTTCTTCGTCCTCGAGCTGGCGGCGCATGGCGTCGAGCAAATCCGTCTGGGTGATAATCCCCGCCAGCCGCCCCTCGTCCGTGACCGCCAGGCGACGGACCCCGGCCATCGCCATCGTTTTGCCCGCGCTGAACACCGACTGGCTCAGCGGTATCGTCTTCACCGAGCCCGTCATCACCTCCCCAATGAGCGTCCGTTTCGGATCCTTCTGCTCGGCGATGACCCGCGTCAACAGGTCCCGCTCCGTGAACATCCCCACGATGCGCTCCCCCTCCATGACGACCACGCACGAAATGCGCCGTTCCGCCATACACCGCACGGCCTCGGCCACGGTGGCCGTCGGCGACACCGTGGTGACCTCCCGCGTCATCACCTCGCCCACGTCCTCGCCGAGACCGTGTGAGGTCAACCCCTGCGTCACGTCGGTCTGCGTGACGATCCCCACGGGTCGACCATCGCGTTGCACCACCAGCCGGCGGATTCCATGGGTTTCCAACAGCGCACACGCGTCGAGAATCGACAGGTCCGTCTCGACCGTGATGACCGGGCGGGTCATGATGTGCTCCACCGGCAGCCGCTGCAGATCGGTGTGGTCGCTCAGCCGTCGCACCAGATCGGTCTCGGTGACGATGCCCGCGATCACGTCGCTCTCGGTCACGACGATGCACGACACCCGATGCTCGGCCATGCGCCGGGCGGCCTCGTACACGCTGCACGGCAAGGCGATCGTCACCACGCGGCGGCTCATCACCTCGCCGATTTCCAGCCATCGTCGCGCCGAGGTCACCAGGTGGTCGCTCGGCAGTTTCCGCTTGATCGCGTGAAGCAATTCCTCTCGGCCGTTCATCGCGTGGGCTCCGCTGTCCGATCTGCTCCGGTTCTTATCGATTCAGCCACGTCCGTCATCGGCGCCTTTAGACCGCGGGCGCCGTCGGCTGCCTTCCGGTCGCCTCACGTTCACGAGCCAGGGCCGCCTCGGGCTGCTCACTCAACGTCCAATAGCGATCCAGGATGCGCAAGGTCTCCACGAATTGATCGTAATCCACCGGCTTGACCATGTAGCCCGCCACGGAGTGCCGGAAGGCCTCGGCCTTGTCATTCTCGTCCCGCGACGTGGTCAGCACCACCACGGGAAGCAGGCACAACTGTGCATCCTGTTTGACCACCGAAAGGAACTCGACGCCGTTCATCCGCGGCATGTTCAAATCCAGCAGGATCAGCCACGGCAGCGGGTGCGAGGTGTCCTCGAGAATCTCCAGCGCCTGCTCACCGTGTTGAGCATACACCAATGGCCGGGCGACGTGCAGCTCCTTCAGCGCCCGCTGGACCGTCATCGTATCGACGCGATCGTCCTCCACCAACAGAATCGGTCGCATCCGCCCGGTCACATCGGTTTGTTCAGGCGTGCGACCCTGTTCCCGATGGCTCTCTTGATTTGATATGACCCCCATAGCTCACTCCCTAGCTTACCTACGGCTCTTAGAACTTCTTATGGATAGGCGGACCTGATCGCCTGATCCCCCACGTTCACAGTCTGGGCAACCGCCCCCTCAGGTATCCGCGGCCGGCTCCAGGATTTCGCGTGCGGCCGTGTCCGGTGTCCGGGGGGCCGGTTCGTGGCGTCGAGGCAAAGTCACGTAGAACGTGCTGCCCTCGCCCACCTGCGACTCCACCCATGTACGGCCGCCGTACATCTCCACGATCTTCTTGACCAGCGACAGGCCCACGCCGCTACTGTCGGAGGTCTTTTCATTGTGGACGGTTTGAAAAATCTGGAAGATTTTCTCGAAGTGCTTCTCTTCAATGCCCGGCCCGTTGTCGGCCACGGCCAGCCGCCAGAAATCCCCGTCCTCTTCGCACGTCACGCGAATTCGCCCCTCGGGCTTGTCCATGTACTTGACGGCGTTGCTCAGCAGATTCTGGAACACCTGCAGCAACCGCGTCCGTTCCCCGTGTACGGTGGGCAACCCCTCGGCGACCTCGATACGGATGTGCTCCGGGGCGGCCACCATGTCCGCCGCCTCGGCCAACAGTTCGTTCAGATCCACGTCCACCTGCTCCTCGCAGATGCGGCCCACGCGCGAATACTGCAGGACTCCGTCGATCAGATCGTGCATGCGCTCGACGCGCGAGAGCAGCAGCTCCAGGTGTTCCTTGCCGTCGTCGCCCAGCTTGTCGGCGCAATCCTCGGCGATCCACTGCGCCAGGGAGCTGATCCCCCGCAGCGGGGCCTTGAGGTCATGCGAGATGATGTATGCAAAGTCCCGAAGCTCCTGGTTGACCCCCTCCAGATCCCTGAGCAAACGCTTCTGCGAAACCTCCGTGCGTTTGCGCTCCACGGCATAGCGGATGGACTTCTGGAGGGTATACGCATCGTACTTGCCCTTGACCAGGTATTCCTGTGCTCCCTCGACCAGCGTGCGAAGTCCGGTCTGCTCATCGTGCTCGCCCGTGACGACCACCACCGCCACCTGAGGCCAGTCGCTTGTCACCGACATCAGCGTATCCAGGCCCCCACTGTCGGGCAGGTTCAAGTCCAGGAGCACGACGTCGAATCTCTCCCCGAGGCGGTCATGCGCCTCGCGCAGCGAGGAGACGGTTTCGATCCGCCCCACCTCGGCCAGTTTGCCCACGATGCCCCGAAGGAAGGCGGCGTTGACCGGCTCATCCTCCACAATCAGCACCGCCAACGGTTTATCCGAGTCTTTGACCATGGCTCACCCCGTTTCCTCAATGTTCACCGCCTCCGGCATCCCGTCGGCTCGTCGTGATTCGTCCATCGGTGAGGCCGCCACCTGCTCGATCATCTCGGGGCATGTCTCGACCTCGGTTTTTATCGCGGCGACGGGATCGCCCGCGCCGTCACCGGCCAGCAGGCGCTCCACCACGTCGTAGAGCGCCGCACGATCGATCGGCTTGGCCAGGTGCCCATCGCACCCGGCGTCCCGACATTCCTCAATGTCTTCGGCCATCGCGCTGGCGGTCAGGGCGACGATCGGCACCTGCACCCCCTTGCGGCGTAACGTCCGCGTGGCATCATGGCCGTTCATCTCCGGCATTTGAATGTCCATCAGGATCAGGTCATACATGTTGGCCGTCGCCATCTCGACCGCTTCACGACCGTTGGCCGCCACGTCCACGTCCAGACCAACCTTGCGCAGCAGGGTCTCCGCGATCTTCTGATTGACGGCCACGTCCTCCGCCACGAGGACCCGACCGCTCAATTGCGGCACGTCCACGGTGGTCGCCGGGGTCGCCGCCTCCGGGACCGCGTCCAGTCGACTTACCAATTTGGCCTCCGGCCCGGTCAACGGAACGCCCGCCGCCACGGTAAACGTGGAGGTGGATCCTTTGCCCGACTCGCTAGCGACCCGGATCTCGCCCCCCAGGAAATCCACCAGCTTCCGGGTAATCGTCAGCCCCAGGCCCGTGCCGCCGAACCGGCGCGTGGTGCCCTCGTCGGCCTGCGTGAAGGGCTGAAAGATCGTCTCGATGCGGTCCGGTGGAATGCCCTCGCCGGTATCCTCGACGGAGAATTGAACGTGCCCCTCATCCTCGACACCGACGTGGACGTGCACCCACCCCTCCGCGGTGAACTTGATCGCGTTGCTCAGGAGGTTGGTCAGACACTGTCGAATCCGCGTCGGATCCGAACAGATCCGTTCGGGGATCGGCGTATCCAGCAGGATTTTGAATTGCAGGTCCTTGCGGTCCGCCTCCGGCGCCATGAGCGCCTCCATATCGCGCAACAACGGCGGCAGCGCACAGTCAATCTGCTCGATAGTAACTTTGCTGGCCTCAATTTTTGAGATGTCCAGGACGTCGTTGATGATGGCCAACAGGGCCTCGGCCGACGACTTGGCCGTGCCCAGGTATTCACGGACCTCGGCCAGCAATTCCTGGTCCAGCGCCAGGTCGATCATGCCCATCACGCCGTTCATCGGCGTGCGAATCTCGTGGCTCATGTTCGCCAGGAAACGACTCTTCGCGGCATTCGCCATCTCCGCAAGTGCCGCCAGATGGTTCGCGTTGGCCGTCTGTTCCGCCAGAATGTCATTCAGCTTCTCGGCCTCGCACAGCGCGTTTTTCAGCTCCTCCTCGGCCCGTTTTCGCTCGCTGATATCGCGCAGGATGCCGACCGCATGCCACTCGCCCCGGATCTGAACCGACGACAGCGACAATTCGATGGGAAACTCGTGCCCGCCCTTGCGCAACGCGCTCAGTTCCACAATCTTGCCTACGGCATCGCCTTGGCCCGATCGGCAGAACTTGGTGAAAGCCTTGCGAAACGCCTCATGAAAGCGCTTCGGTGCCAGGAGCATATGCAGATTCTGCCCCAGTGCCTCCTGCTCTGAATAGCCGAAAATCCGCTCAGCCGACGCATTCCACATCGAGATATTCCCCGACGCATCGAGCATCATAATCGCATCCTGCGCAGCCTTGACAACCGTGTCCAATCGTGCCTGGCTTTCAACCAACTCCGTGTTGATCTCTTTCAACGTGGCGGTCTGCGCATCCACCTGTCGCTTTACGACCGCCGCCCGCATAAAATGAATCCAGAGATACCCCAACAAGAGAATCGTCAGAAGACCCCCCGCCCCCAGAACCTCCAGCCAGGCCCACCCTCGGTGAGCACCTAAGTACGCGTCGGTTGCGTGGGACCGCACCCGAAACTCACGGTCCCCCATCGAAAACACAGCGTCGGCCACGATCCCCCCGGCCGAAGCCGCTTCCACATCAAGCCCTCCGCCGGCCGACACGGCCACTGGCCGACCAAGCCACGTCGTGCCGGTCTCCGAGGACACACCCAGCTCGACGAGCATGCCGTCGAGATCATGCGACACCAGGGACGTCTGGATCAGTTCGGACACGTCCAATTGGCCGTACACAAGGCCACGAAGCTTCTCCGGACCACTGCCGCCGACCTCCCCCAAGCGGTCCCGCTCGTAGACGGGGACAAAAACCGCCAGCAGCAACGACCCATCCTCCGGTTCGGCCTGGGCGAGGGCCTGGACGTGGAGCGTCGTCCGGCCCGTCGCCACCGCGGAGGCCAGGCTCGACCCGAGCACCGGGCAAACCCCGATGTCATGCCCGAACCATGACTCATTGCCCAGGGAGGGCGCGATATAGAACAAGGGCAGGTACGCGTCGCGCCGGGGTGCACGCACGAATTGTCCGCAGACATCACCCTTCAAATCCGTGATTTGAAACTGCTCCAGCCCCGGCCGTCGGCCCCGCACCTCGAAGGCGTCTCGTTCCTCACCCGTAATCCGCGGCGCATAGGCCAAAATCCGGTATACCCTGTCGTGCCGCAAAAACGGCTCAACAAATAGGCCGAATTCACCCGACGAGAGACAATCCGACGCATCAAGGAAGTAACGAACCGACTCGGCGATGAGCAGCTTGTCGTGCAACGTATGCTGAATGACGACGGTGATCTCGTCGGCCGCCCTTTGGAACCGGTGATTCAGGGTACGCCCCTCCTGATACCGCACCACGGCCGCCCCCCACAAGGCGAGCGCTGTGCCGATGATGCCGACGGCCAGCAACGATTGCCTTTGTCGGCCTTCCAGACGATCCCACAACGATCGGACGACGACCCGCCGCGCCATCAGTTCTCCCCCACCACCAGATCGACCGAAGCGTGAACGTCATCCGGCATGGTGCCGCGCAGCGCCCCCAGACTCCGGCGCGACCGCGTGGCCGGACGTCTTCGACATTCCGTGACCCCGGGCACTACACCCATTGCCGGAATCGAAGGCGATACGCCCAAAGCTGTTTTCATGTAGCCCCCTGTCTGTCGGAGCGAAGCGGCCGGACCGGTGTTGATTGTCGCAGCCGCCGCTCAACGGGCACGTCAGGATGGACACGCGCCCGCCGCCGCGATGCGGTCCTTCCAGTCCGGTTCGGCCAGAAAGGCCTGCAGACGTTCAAACTCGTCCTGCACCGCCTCCAAGGCGCTTGCCGCCGCGGTCATGTTGCCCTCGGCGGCGGCTTTCTCCATGGCCAGCATCGCCGCGGCCAGAGGCTTGGCGCCGATGGCCCCCGCCGAGCCCTTCAGCATGTGGGCCACGGACCTGACTTGCGGCGCATCGCCGGCGGTGGCGGCCTGCCGCAGCGCCTCCACGTGCCCTGGGCTGTCCGTCAGGAACGTCTCCACCAGCGCATCCACGAGGTCCTCATCCTGTGCGCAACGCTCCAGAACATCGTACCAATCGAGCGGATAATCCCATGTCATTGTCCTTCCTTTCACTCAAGCACGCCCCCGACGCGCGATCCACACATCGGGACGTGTGACGGGTTAGGCTATGTCCTGCCCGCTTCGGCGAGCCGTTCACGCAAGGTCCTGCCCAGCGACCAGATGTCAAACGGTTTGGTGATGTAATACGTGGCCCCCTCCCCATAGCCACGATCCACGTCTCCGACCGTGCCCTTGGCCGTACACATGAAGACCGGAATACGCTCGGTCTCCTTGCGCTCGCGCAGCTTGCGCAGCACCTCAATACCGTCCATGTCGGGCATCATCCAGTCCAACAGGATCAGGTCCGGCCTGATCCGACGGGCCTTCTTGAGGCCTTCGAAACCATCCTCGGCCGTGTGGACCGCAAACCCGTCCCGCCGCAGGTTGTACTCCAGCGCCAGTCGAATCCGCGGCTCGTCGTCCACCACCAGGATGGTCAGCGGCTTGGCCATGACTGCGCCCCCATTCCAATGGACTCCGGCCGACGTGACCGGGTTTAGGCCTTCTGTAACTTGGCCAGCTTATGTCGTAGCATCTCACCCAACTTGAGCGGATCAAACGGTTTGGTGATGTAGTCATCCGCCCCGGCCTTGAAGGCCTCTTCGACGTCGCCCACCATGCTCTTGGCCGTCAGCATGAAAACCGGCAAATGGCTTGTCTTCGGGTTGCCCTTCAATTCGCGGACCACCTCGACGCCGTTCATCTCGGGCATCATCCAGTCGCATAACACCAGGTCCGGCCGAACCCGGCCGACCGCCTCGAGCCCCAGTCGACCGTTCTCGGTCAGATGCACCTCGAACCCGTCCATCTGCAGGTTGTACTCAAGAGCCATGCGGATGTGCGCCTCGTCCTCGATGACCAAGACGCGAATCGTGTCACTCATGGGGTGTCCTCCCGGGCGCCGGCGCCCAACGTGGCGCTGGCGAGCATATGCCGGACCGTCGCCAGCAACTCGTCCACATCATAGGGTTTGGCCAGGTAGACCTGGTCGGTTCGTCGTTGACTCAAGCGGGCCTGGTCGTCGTGTGTCAAAACGGCCGTGAGAAACACGATCGGCACGTGGGCCGTCGCCGAGTCGTCCCGCAACGCCGCGGCCACCCCTGGACCATCCAGGTTCGGCATCATGATATCCAACACCAGCAGGTCCGGCCGCACCGACCGTGCCAACGAGAGCGCCTCGACGCCGTCGATCGCGCTGTGCACCGTGTAGCCTTCTTCCCGCAGGAGCCGCTCCAGCACCAACCGCAGATTCGGCTCGTCATCTGCGATCACTATCGTCCCCTTGGGTGTGCCCGTTCTCATGCCTGTCTCCAGCGCTGCTTGGTTATTCGCCTAACGCCTAATCCCCTATGGGACACCATGCCGACAGGAACCGCCGGGGTCCGTCCCCAGCCTCGATACTCGTGTCATCACACGGCAACTCTCCCGGCGGTTCGCAGGCGTTACTGCGTGCAGTATCTTTGTGCCTATCTGCCCCCCTCCGATCTCCAAAGCGGCCGCTCACGACTGGATACGAACCGCCGGAACTTGCATCGGTTGAATCGTGGTGCGGAATAAGATTAATCCTCGATCCGGGAATCCCCCCACTCTGAAGCAAGTGCCTTCCTCAGAACAGGGTCCTGTCGGGACCCGTGGTTGTCCGATAACGCCAAAAGAACAGCAGGAACTTAGCCCAAGTTCCGAAGCTGAGGGGGTTCTTCATGGTGCCAAGGGTGATCTTGGCCAAGAGTCGTGACTACATTTTTGCCACTTGGTCGATTCGCCTCAGGCGTTGCGGCCACTGGTCCGACGGATGCATGAGATGATCCTTCAATCCCCCCAGATCAATACGGACGACACGCCCGTGCCGGTCAAGAGCAAGAAGCGCAAGGGCTCGACGGTCAACGGCTATCTATGGGTGTACGTGGATGACCGCAAGAATGTGGTCTTTGATTTTACCCCCACGCGGAGCCGGCACGGGCCGCTCAAGTTCCTGGGTGAATACGCCGGGTATGTGCAGGCCGACGCGTACAGCGGTTATGATGAGTTCTTTCGGCGGTCGCAGGCGACGGAGGTGGGCTGCCATGCGCATGCCCGGCGAAAGTTTGACCTGGCGCTGGACAGCGACCCGGTGCGCGCCTCGCAGATGCTGGCGTTGTGGAAGGACTTGTACGCCATCGAGAAGACGGCCAAAGAGCAGCACTTTGACGCAACGCAGTTACTCGCAGCCCGGCAGGAGCAGGCCCGACCGATCTTGGACCGGATCCACGCGAACCTGTTGGCCTGGAAGGACCAAGTTCTGCCCAAGAGTCCGATGGGCAAGGCGATCACGTATGCGTTAGGGCAGTGGACGGCGCTGACACGGTACGTGGACGAGCCTCTTCTGGAGATCGACAACAACCTGGCGGAGAGAATACTGCGGATGGTGGCGATCGGCCGCAAGAACTGGTTGTTTGCCGGCAGCGAAGCCGGGGCCGAGCGGGCGGCGGGGCTGTACAGGTGGTCGTGAAGGGTGTAGTAGTCCGTCGGTGGCGAGCCAGGGATGCTCATCACCAGGACCTCGTCGATGTAGTTGCCGTAGATGAAGCTGCGCTGGAGAACCTCTGAGCCGTCCCGCTCCTCAAGACACCGCCAATCCGGGTCGTAGTAGTACAGCGTCGTCGTGGACGCCACCGCATCGACCTTGCGAATCCGCCGGCCCAGGGCGTTCCGCCAAGGGCGGATCTCCGCTCTGTTCGCGAACATCGCTCCGACGTACTCGAACGTCGCCACCGTTTGCCAATCCCCCGCGCCATCGGGCTTCTCGACCTTGCTCAGGCGGTTCTCGTAGTCGTACGAGTACCGGTAACCGCGGTCATCCCGGATCAGGTTCCCGGCGGCATCGTGGGCATAGTACCTCTCCCCGGTCCCCGCCACATCGAGGTACAGCGCCTCGATCGCATGGGCACTCAGGGCCGTGTTGAAGATCAGGACATCATCCAGGCACCCGTTGAAGTACCGCTGCACCGATTCCAGCCCCGTCCCCATGACAAACCCGTAGGCCGGGTACGTCGTCTTCGTGCCCGTCGCCTGCGTCTGCGTCGCGTAGGAGACCTCCTGGCCGTTGACGTACAGGTAGTTCTTGCCGCCCTTGTGCACCACCGCCACGTGCTGCCACTGCCCGGCGGTGATCACCCCGCTCACGGAGGTCGCCGCGGCATCGTCACCCGAGTAGTGCGTGTAGGCCCGCAACTGGGAATTGCTCAGCCAGAACCCCATCTGCCAGATCGACGAGGTGGTGCGGTTCAGAATCGGCTGGTAGCTGGTCGTCACGTTATCCGGCTTGATCCAGACCGCGTAGGTGTACTCATCGGGGAAGACGAACTCCGTATCGCTGGGGATGCTGACATAGTCATCGGTCCCGTCGAACTCCAGGGCGTTCCCGTAACCGGTCTGGCCGGCGACCCACTGGGAACCGTCGAAGTTGTTCAGCGTCCCATCCTGGGCGTTGCCGCTGCCGTCCGCGGTCGTGGTCCCGGAGGATTCGTTCATCTTCCACCATCCCACCGCGCCAACCGATTCATACGCGTTGACGATATCGGCCGCGTACAGGATGTCCCGGTCGCCGCGGTCATTCACACTGGTCCGATTGCCCAGATCGTCCATCACGAAGACCTCCGTCTGGCTGTCATGGTAGGTGACGCCGGTGAGCAAGTCAAGGACGGAGATCGCGTGAATAAGGAGGTGGCACCTTCGATCGTCCCGCGTCGGTCTGCGGATGGCAGTCGCCGATTCCCGATTTCCTGTTACCGGGGGGCCGGGCCGGGCACTGTCAGGGGGAATCGGTGTATTCACGTGGTTTTACGTCCATGGACCGGAGGGTCGGGTATGATCCCTATGGATGCGTGCGGCCTACACGGCGCCGGCGGCCATCACGCATGGCCCGGCCCACCACCGATTTCCCCAATGAGCCTGGGCTTGAGGCCACCCATTGGGCGTTTCGCAGCCGTTCGCGGAGATGATGAGCGAAAAAGAACCCTTGACTGAACCCGACGAGGAGTATGCACAATGAAACACACACGACACGCCACCATCCGATGGGCCTGTCTGTCGCTGCTGTGCCTGGTCTGTGCCGCGGTGTACGCGGAGGACTGGCCGCAATGGCAGGGCCCCGACCGGAACGCCATCTCCCAGGAGAAGGGCCTGCTGCAGGAATGGCCGGACGAGGGCCCCCCACTGGCCTGGAGAGTGGACAAACTTGGCGGCGGCGACAGCGCCCCGGCGATCGCCGATGGGCGCATCTTCCTCATGGCCAATCGCGGCGATGAGGAGGTCGTCTGGGCCCTGTCCGAGAAGGACGGCAGTGAAATCTGGGTAACACCGCTTGGGCCGGCCTTTCGGCAGCGGGCGTCGCAGGGAAAAGAGGGGCCCGCATGTACGCCGACGGTCGATGGGGAACAGCTCTATGTCGAGGGTCTTGGCGGCAATGTGGCCTGTCTGCAGGCCAAGGATGGCAAGATCATCTGGCAGATCAGCATGACAGAGACTTTCGGCGGGCGCGTCCCCATGTGGAGTTACCGCGAATCGCCCCTGGTTGACGGCGACAAGGTCATCGTCACTCCCGGTGGTGCAGACGCGATCATTGTGGCTCTCAACAAGCTGACCGGTGAGACGATCTGGAAGAGCAAGCTGCCCGACAGTCCGGCCGCGGAATCTGAAGGGCCCGGCGGCTTTGGCGGTCGTGGTGGTTTTGGCGGTCGTCGTGGCGGTTTCGGAGGAGGAGGTGGTGGCGGTGCTGCCTACGCCTCGGTCATCGCGGTCGACTTCGAAGGGCAACGCCAGTACGTGCAACTGACCGGAAGCGCACTGATTGGAGTCGCGGCGTCCGACGGCAAATTCCTCTGGCGATACGACAAACCCGCCAACCGGATGGGGATCAATTGCTCGACGGCCATCTACCACGATGGCACGGTGTTCGCCTCGTCGGCCTACGGCGCCGGCTGTGGATTGGTCAAGCTGAGTAAGGGTGCCGACGGAACCGTTAAGGCAGAGGAAGTCTATGCCAATACCGACATGCAGAACCACCACGGCGGCATGATCCTTCTGGATGGTTACCTTTTCGGCGCCAGTGGCGGCAACGAGGGCGGCGCCCTCGTCTGTCTGGACTTCAAGACCGGAAAAGTCATGTGGGACCAACGCGAGAGTGTAGGCCGCCGGGCAAAAGGCTCGCTGGCTTTTGCGGATGGCCGACTCTACTACCGCATGGAGGATGGCACCTTGGTTCTTGTTGAGCCAAATCCGGAGCAATACGTTGAGCATGGGCGCTTCATGCAGCCGGATCGCACCCGGCTGCCGGCCTGGTCCCACCCGGTCGTTGCCAATGGCAAGCTCTACGTGCGCGACCAGGACCTGCTGTTGTGCTACGACGTCAAGGCGAAATAGCGACACCTGCGATCAAGGCAGCCGGTGATCGGGGACGAAGGCAGACAAGGGGTAATGAACTGTCTGTTCAGAGTCCGTGGGGCGCAGAAACAACTGTGGCCACAGCCGGCCTGACGGCGGGCGGCGGGGCAGTTCAATAGCGGCTGATCGGCTCGTAGTGGCTGGGGCCGGGGTCGATCCACTCGCCCGTCTTGCGGCCGACCCACTGGATGTCCTCACCGACGCCCTGGACGGTGTTGCACCCGACCAGCGGCAGGAGGACCACGGCCAGCAGGAGCACGAGCAATATCCATCTGGTCATCGGCGAACCTCCCGTGTTCGCGTTTTGGTTTAGTAACGACGGAGGCACAATGCGCCCCCTTCGGCCCTTGTATCGGCCGGGACGGCTGGAAAACTTTATCTTTTCGGTCCTTGTACGGGCGCCGGGGCGAGGTCGGACAAGGAGGGGCAGGCCCGCCCGCCCGGCGTTCAGCGGCTACAGGCTTGTCACGTCTGTGGATCGCGGGTCATCGAGGGGACCGGGGCCGTTAGTGAGCCGGCCCTGGAGGGCGATCTCGCGGAAGCCCTGCATGGGGTCGTAGAACTCCAGACCCAGGTCCACGGTGTTGACCATCAGATCCTCGCGGTGGTCGCCCAGTTGGCCGATGATCCGCCCATCGGGCTGGATGAAGCAGGAGGGATACGGGGCCAGCCACGCGGAGGAATTGCTCATGCTTACCCACAGGCGGTTCGTCGCGGCCCGGCACTGCATGGTCTGCCGCATGATCTCCGAGTGCACACTGGGGGCGGCCTGCCGGGCGTTGTAGAACGATTGCAGCACGACGTGCACGCCGGCCTTATACAACTCGCGATACAGCTCCGGGAACCGCAGATCGAAGCAGATCAGCAGCGAGCAGCGAACGCCGTTGATTTCGAAATGCACGAAGCGGTCGCCGGGCGTGTAGTGCGCCAGGTCGTTGGGCGTGCCAAAGCGTTTGTCGTAGCGGTCGCGGATGCGGCCATCGGGCCCGATCAGGTACAGGCAGTTGTGGGGCCTGCGGCCGGCGGACAGCTCGTGCATGCTGCCCAGGGCCACCCAGATGCGGTTCTCGGCGGCACAGGCCAGAATCGTCTGTGTCTCGGCCCGCAGCCGCTGCCAGTCGTAGCCGTCGAGCGTGGGCAGGTCGACGCCGGCGTAGCCGCAGGCCGCGCATTCGGGGACGTGCACGATGTCCGCCCCGGTCCCGGCGGCCTCCTGGATGAACCGGCGTATCATGGCGGCGTTGTGTGACGCATCGGCGGTGACGGCGAACTGGCACGTCGCGATCCGCAGGCGGCCCGGCTCCCTCCCGGCGTCGTTCTCGTCGCTGTGCGTCATGGCGTCCGGTCCTTCGAGCCGCTACAGCAGGCCCATCGTCTCATCGAGTCCAAACACCAGGTTCATGTTCTGGATGGCCTGGCCCGATGCCCCCTTGACGAGGTTGTCGATGGCCGAGAAGCACACGATCTTGCCCTTGGCCACGGTGGAAAAGACGTGGCAATAGTTCGTCCGGGCGACGTGCTTGACGCCGGGCGGGGCCTCCAGCACCCGCACGAAATGCTCGTGGGCATAGAAAGTACGGTAAAGGTCGTCCAGGTCCTTCTGCGCTACCTTGCGGACCGGGTCGGCGTAGACCGAGGAGAGGATACCCCGGTCAAACGGCCCGACGTGCGGCTGAAACAGCAGGCTCACCGGCCGCCCGGCCACCTCCGAGGCGACCTGCTCCATCTCGGGCATGTGGCGGTGGGTGCCGACCTTGTAGGCGAAGGCGTTCTCGTTCATGTTCGGGTAGTGGAACACGCTCGATGGGTTCTTGCCGCCGCCGGAAACGCCCGTGAGGGCGTTGACGACGAGGCCCTCGGTCCGGATGAGGCCGTGCCTGAGCAGGGGGGCGATGGCCAGAATCGCCCCGGTCGGAAAGCAACCGGGATTGGCCACCAGCCGGGCGTCTCGAATACTCTCGCGGAACAGTTCCGGCAGGCCGTACGCCGCGTGGGCCAGGTTATCCGGGTCCGTGTGCGGCTGGTAGAATCGCTCGTAGACGACCACGTTCTTGAGCCGGTAGTCCGCGCTGAAGTCGATGACCTTCACGCCCGTGGCCAGCAGCTTCGGCACGAAACCCATCGAGACCTTGTGCGGCAGGCAGCACAGGACCACGTCCGCCAGGTCGGCGAGCTTGTCGAAATCGAGCGGCTCGATCGCCAGCTCGCAGCGCCCCCTGAGCCGCGGAAAGACCTCGGAGGCCCGGCCACACTCCTCCGGCAGGGCGGTCAGGTACGTCGGTTCGGCCTGGGGATGGTTCAGCAGGATCTCGATCGAATCCAGCCCCGTGTAGCCACTGGCGCCGATAATGGCCACTCGAATCATACTCGGTCCTTTCAATCCTTCCGTGCTGCGTTCCGCACCGTTATTCGCGTTTTTATATTACCGTCACGCGGGCCCGTGTCACCAGAAATCGCCTTCCTACTCAGGGATCTGGCGGGCGAATCGTAGCGGTCTACGCTGGCCGATGACCACGCTCACGCAGGCGCTGATAATCAGGCATGCGCCGAGAATCGATCGTAGGGTGGCCGGTTCGCCGAAGACCAGCAGGCCGGCCACGAACGCGAAAGCCGGGTCCAGCATGGTCAGCAATGATCCGATCCGCACCGGGACATACTTGAAGCCCTGGGTCATCAGCAACTGGCCCGCCGTCGCTGTGATACCCACGCCGACAATAATACCGATCTCGCGCAGGCCTAGGTGAACGGGCCCGATTGTGCCCGGGATTGCCATGAGCACCAGCCCCACCAGGCACTGGGCAAAATAGATGGCGTAGACGTCGTCCGTATCATGCAGCTTGCGGATCAGTGTGACGGCCGCACCCGAGAGCACTGCTCCGAAGAGACCCAAGAGCTCGTATCGGCCAAACACCATCATGGGTCCGAGCCCTCGGACATCGTCCGCGGCGATCAAGTACACACCCGCGCCGGCGATGAGCAGAGCCACTGCGTGAGTCGGACCGAACCGCTCCCGCAGAAACACGCTGCTGAACACCGCGGCGAACACGGGATACGTGAACAGCAGGATAACGCCCTTGCCCAAACCCAGCTTCGCGATGCACAGGAAGGTGATGAAGATGGCCAGCCCGCCGAAGAGGCCCCGGCCGAACAGCCGCAGCCGATCCACGAATCTCAAACGAATCCAGCCGGCTTGCGCTGCGGCCATGAGCAAGGCCAGCCCCACCGCGAAGCGCCCCAGCGCCAGCGTCGCCGCGGGCATAATGTGGCCGGCCTTGACCAGGATACCCCCCACGCAGAACACGGCGCAGGCGGTGGTGAGCAGAGTCGCCCCGTGCAGAAGACGAGTTTCCCGTGCCATGCTTTGTCCTGTCGTGTCGAATATCCAAAAAAAAGGCCGCCGGACGTGTCCGACGGCCTCGATCCACCACTTTGATCCAAATCAACGCTTGGAGAACTGGAACCTGCGTCGGGCGCCGGGCTGTCCGGGCTTTTTACGTTCGACCATGCGGCTGTCGCGCGTGAGGTAGCCGCCATCGCGAAGCGGGCCGATCCAGTCCGGTTCGTAATTCGCCAGGGCGCGGGCGATGCCGAGCATGGCCGCCCCCGACTGGCCGGTCGTGCCGCCGCCGTTAACGTTCACGAACACGTCAAACTGCTTGGCGACGCCCAGCGCCTGCAGCGGGGCGGTGACGGCGTTGCGGTCCTGGGGCTTGTCGAAATACTCGTCGGCGCCGCGCTGGTTGATCTTCAACTCGCCGCTGCCGGGCCGGATCCGCACGCGGGCCACAGCGCTCTTGCGGCGACCCGTGCCCCAGATAAAGCCGCCCTGATCGGGCTTGGCCGCGGGCTTGGCCGGCATGACCGCCGTCGTGCCCTCAGCGCCGGAGGAGGACTCGGCGTTTTTCTTGTGCAGGATATTCGGGTCGATCAGGGGCGTGTTTTCGGTTTCCGCCATCATCGTGGTCTTTCCTTGGACAGCTTATAATTCCATCGGGACGGGCTTCTGGGCCGCATGGTCGTGGGCCGGGCCGGCGAAGATCCGCAGCTTCTTGAGCATGTTGCGGCCCAAGGCGTTCTTGGGCAGCATCCGGCGAACGGCCAGGCGAACGACCTCCTCGGGTCGGCGGGCCGCCATCTGCCTGTAGGGGATGATCTTCTGGCCGCCCGGGTAGCCGCTGTAGCGCTGGTAGGTCTTGGTTTCGGCCTTGCGGCCGGTGACCCGGACCTTCTCGGCGTTGACGACGATTACGTGGTCGCCCACGTCGACGTGCGGCGTGTAGGTTGGCTTGTCCTTGCCCATGAGGGCGACCGCCACGCGGCTGGCCAGCCGGCCCAGCACCTGGCCGTCGGCGTCCACCAGCCGCCACGTCTGCGAGGCGTCCTCTTTCTTGGCCATAAACGATTTCATGATACAACTCCGCTATTATCCTGATTAGGTGAACACGGGATTATACGCTTCTGGGCGGGCGTGTCAACCGCCATACGCCGGAAAAATCGTAAGAAACACGCGCACCACGTGAGCTCAAGGGTTGCCGGCTGGTGATTCTGGCTTGACCAGAGCCAGCCGGCGGCGGGGGGCGTCGACGCGGAGGGTGAACCGGCCGAGGAAGTCCTGGCCAAGCAGGTTCTGCTCGAACAGGCCGGCCTTGAGGTCGCGGACCATGGCGTTCCCGAGCCGCACCTCTGGCAGGACGACCTCCTGGTGCTCGGTGACCTGGTCCTGCTTGATGTCGACGATGCGGACGGGCGAGGAGGTCAGCGGGGGCTTTTCGGGGGCGAAGAGCCGGTCCAGGTCATCCGAGCGGATGAGGGTGTTGCTGGCCCCGGTATCCAGGATGAAGCGGTTTGGCCGGCCGCTGACCGTGGCCTCGGCGACGATCAGCCCATCCTGGATCGTCAGGGGCACGGCGTTGTCCCTGGGCACGGCCACGCCACGGCCGATCGTGAGCCGCCGGGCCGCGAAATCCAGCTCGTAGGGCAGGGCATTGAGTACGTTGCCGCCGAGAATCCCATCCAGGTCGGTGTGGGTCCAGTCCTGGATGTGCTGAAGCTCCAGGATCAGTACATCGAAATCACGGTAGGTGACCTCGCCGACTCGCAGGGCCCCTGCCCGGAAGACCTCCACCTCCGAGACGCCGAAGTGCATCTGAAGGTGGACCGGCCGGGGCGATTCGACGCCGATCGCGCGGGCGAAGCGGCGGGAGATGGTCACGGCGCTGGCGCCGGTATCCACGAGGAACAGGCCGGCCCGGCCATCGAGGTGCACGGGAACGGCCATGAGCCGCTCGATCGGCTCATCCGGGCCGGCGACCGATTGCAGGGGGTACAGGGGCACCTGCGTGCCCGCCGACCGCAAGACGTGGGGCTTGAGGTGGATGGTATCCTGCTGAACGTACAAGGTCACGATGACCAGGGCGGACACCGCCAGTGCCGCCCACGTGGCCGCCAGGATCAGCAGGATTCGTTTCAGGGTTCGGCTCACCGTTCGGCCCCTTGCGGCGGGTGTCTTGCCGGCGCCATCATACCACGGGGTACACCGGCCGTCACACCCCCGCGGACAGCAAGATGTACGCACCGCAGGGGGAGATGGTTTGCCGGGATCGGCGGCGGCGGTCAAATCCACCCTGCAGCGTGCCGGATGAGAATAATATACCGGATCGCGTTTGACCGCCGACCAGGCTGGGGATATAATGGTCTGGGGATAGGATTTGCGGGCTTGGCGCGGTACGGGTAGTGCCGGTTGAGTCTTTTGTGTAGTCGCTATCGTGTGGCGCGGATAGGGGGCACGATTTAGAGCGGGCCAATGAGTGGGCACGAGCACACAGCACGTTTTGTTCTTCTGACTTGCGTCACAGTAGTCATCGGCCGTAGTGCGGGCGGTGCGGCGATGGACGTGGTGCCCACGATGCCGGCGTCGGAGTTTGGCCGTCTTGCGCCGGCGGACAGGGCCGAGATTCTGGCGGGGATTGCCGAAGAATCCTTTACGATCCTCCTCCGGGTTCCAGGCGTGGGCTTGCGAGACTCGGCGCCCGCGTTGGGGCAGCTCATCGAGGCACGTCGTTGGCTTGAGGGCACCCGGGACGTGCAGGCCTGGACGTTGTCGCTCTATGTGCAATATGGGCTGGACAGCGCCGTGATCAACGAGTTGTGGCGGGCGGAGCAAACGCGGGTGGGCGAGGCGCCGCGGGTTCCGTTTGTCGCCCATTCCCTGGACCGGCCGCTATGTATGGACCTCCTGCGTAAGAATCGACTGGATGAGCTGCGGGTAATCGAGTTTGCCTTGTCCCTGGATACGCCCGTCGGTGAGCTGGCCCGCCGGGAGGGCTTGGGGCCCGCGGCCTTTCTGGACGGCACCGCATTCGCACAATACGGCGAGAAGCTGGTCGTCGGCCCCATAAGGACCCGAATGAGAAGACCCCACGGCGGGCCGGAGGAGGAGTTCGAGTTCATCGGCGAAGACAAGCGGCTTGATGCGATTGAACCGCTCGGCATCCTGCTATTTGCCAGGGCTATCGATTCCCGGGAGAAACTTGCCAAGATGTTCTTACCCATAGCTCTTGGGGGCATACAGGATGCTCGGGATGTGCGTTTGCTGGCAGACCTGTACTGGGAGAAAGGCGGCTTTGCGGAAGCCGGGGAACGTGGGCAGCCCAGGCATATTAGTAGTAAGTCGATACAGAGCCGCCTGAAGGAACTGGCGGCGTCTGAATCTGCCAAGCGGTTAGTCCGTCGCGATAGGTCCAACGTGTTGATTGCGTCTAACCTAAAGAGTCAGTTGAGGAAGCGAGCCGATGTATATGAGGATTTCCATAGTTACCTGAGTGCCTTGGCAGTGCGATTCAGGTTATTCATGCGAAACCTGGAATTGATCCCTGAAGAAGACTGGAGGGAGGCTATTCGCCACGGCGGTATCGGACTGTGGCTCGATTTGAGGGAACGATGAACCGGCCTCGGTTTTGCAGAGTCGTGGGGCCGTAAATGATCGCACCAAAGGAAAGGAGGTGACCGGATGAGGTGGAGGCGTCTATTCCGGTGCATGGCCCTTGGCCTTTCCATACTCTCCGGTACCTTTGGTGCGATTGTGCTCACATCGGATCTTTACAAAGGCATGGATGCCCCGATGATTCGGCTGGGCTTGCCCGTGTGGATTGACATCCCGGTTATGGTCCTTGCTCTTGCTGCAGGCGCGACGCTGGGCTTTATGGTTCCGTGGATTCCCTATTGGGTAATCGCTACGCTCTGTGACGTCGGCAGCAAGCCAGGGGAGAAATGAAGCAGTCATGTCCCTCCAATTCGCGCATGGAGCAGAGTGGGTGACCGAACCTGTACGTCCATGGTTGCCATTTGGCCTTGGGCCCCGCAGAGCATAGAATCGGTTCTTCGGTATTGATGAACAGGCGCTGTGAGGTGTTGGATGAAGGTGCGGTGGATTGCGGTGGCGGGGCTGGTGGCGGCTTTCGCGGGGTTCGGGGTTGTCGGGGTGGCGTTCGGCGGGCAGGGCGGGCGGTCCTTCTTTGTCAGCAGCACATCGGGGGATGACGGCCATGACGGTCTTTCACCGTCGGCGGCGTGGCGCAGTCTGGGCAAGGTCAATACCGCGGCGTTGACGCCCGGGGACGCGGTGCTCTTTGAGCGAGGCGGATCGTGGCGCGGCACGCTGATCCCGCAAAGCGGCCGCGAGGGGGCGCCGATCACCTACGGGGCCTATGGCCGGGGGCCCAAGCCCCTGTTGCTCGGGTCGGTCGCCCGCAGCGAGCCGGATGACTGGCATGAGGAAGGCGACAACCTCTGGGCGACCAGCAGGGCCAGGGTTGTCGATCTGGGGCTGCCGTCGATGTTGGCGGCACCGGCGTGGTCCCTGTATACCGAGGGTGGAGCCAGGGCCAAAATGACGAGGCCGCCGCAACCGGCGGGCTCCCCGGCGGCGCTGCGGATCGAATGCGCCGCCGGTGGGGAGAAGAGCCACCATATTCAACTCATCGTGGCCGGGCTGGCGATTCGCGAGGGTGAGGGGTATCTGTTCACATTCCGCGTTCGGTCCACGGAGGCGTTTACGATCCCGCGGATCGCGCTGATGAAGCAGAGCGCGCCGTGGAGCTCTTACGGCCCGAGCGAGCCGGGCTCCATTGCCGTCGGGACCGATTGGGGTGAGCGGGAGGTGCGATGGACGGCCGACCGCACGGCCGACGATGCGCGGATCACGGTCTTTCTGGGCGGGGCCCTGCCGGCCGGGGCGACGCTGAACCTTGAGCCCCTCTCGTGGAAACGCATCGAGCGCGATGCCTCGGCGGAGCTGGCGGTGGACGTGGGTAACGTCATCTTCGACGGGGGGCAGGCCGTCGGCGTCAAGAAGTGGAGGCTCGAAGACCTCCAGAAGCAGGGCGACTATTGGTATTGCGCCGATACGCGGCAGGTGACGATGTACTCGAAGGGCAACCCCGCCCGGCGACATGAGAGCATCGAACTGGCCCTCCGACGGCACATCGTGGACCAGGGGGGCAAGAGCCACGTCGTCTACCGCGACCTGGCGCTGCGGGCCGGGGCCGCACACGGCTTTGGAGGCGGCGGCACGCATCATATCACGATTCGCGATTGTGACGTGGCCTGGATCGGCGGCGGCCATCAGTTCACGCGGCCCGATGGACGGCCGGTGCGGTTCGGCAACGGGATCGAGTTCTGGGAGAACGCCCACGACAATCGGGTCGAGGGCTGCCGCATCTGGGAGGTGTACGACGCCGCGCTGACCAACCAAGGCAGCGCGAACAACGCGCAGATCAACATCACGTATCGCGACAACGTCATCTGGAACTGCGAGTATTCGTTCGAATACTGGAATCGCGGCCCGGAGTCGCGGACGGAGAACATTCGGTTCGAGCATAATACGTGCGTGGGAGCGGGCCGCGGCTGGGGCCACACGCAACGGCCCGATCCCAACGGCCGCCACCTGATGTTCTACGTGAACTCCGCCCGGACGATGGGCGTTCGCGTCGTCGACAACATCTTCTATGACGCGACGGACAGCGGCCTGCGGATGGAGAACGACTGGACCTCCGGCCTGATAATGGATCGCAACTGCTGGTGGCAGAAGGCCGGCACGCTGATGCTGTATCTGCGGACACCTTTCACCGTGGACCAGTTCGTCGACTTCCAGCGGCAGACACACCTGGACGTCCATTCCATTGTCGCGGACCCGGGGTTCGTCAACGTTGAGGCGTTGGACTTCCGCCTGTTGCCCAGCAGCCCGGCTCGCACCGTGACCGACGACGGCCGCCCGGCCGGGTCGGGCAAACGGCTGGTGGACTGAGCGATCAGGTGCGTTGAGGGGTGGTATAGCAGGCTGTTGAAGAAGTGTCACCCCCGGCTTGATCCGGGGTCCACGCTCGACATGTGGTGCGCCCTCTGCACGCAAAGCGTGGATTCCCGCCGGAGTGGAAACGCGCCGCAGGCGGGCGGGAATGATAAGAAGGGCCTGTCTCGGTGGCCCGGACGTTTTTCAACGGACTGATAGGACACGAACAGCAGGACCCTTGGGTTCCTTGTGCCCGCCTGTGTCTTTCAGAGCCGGTCGATCCGGCGAGACGAGGGCAACGAGGCCGACGGTGAGAATTGGGTCACGTCTGGCGGATATCACCGGTCATGGGAAGGCTTTTCGGGTTCACCGCGAGCACACCCACGGTAGGTCACGCGTAGAAACAGCAGGGCCGTGGAAGTGTCGACGTTGTCGTGTTTCAGTGAGCGATGAAAGGGAGGTGATGCCATGGGACGTATCATTGCGCAATGTTCAAGATGCGGGAAGACGATAACCCCTGAAGAAGTGGAGATCGGCATATTGTTGGTGTGTCCGCGCTGCGAACCGAGGCGGGCCAAGAAGCGCCAAGACGGGAAGGCGGTGCGCCCTTCGCGGGACGTGAACAAGGGGCGATCTCACGTTTTTGTGCAGCAATAGACCAGGGCGGGGGGGAGGTTGCGCCAGACGATTCGGCTGGTGGTGACGTTGGCGAAGAGACCGTCGATCTTGCGGCGGAATCGCTTGGCCGCGGGCAATAGCAGGCTGTGGGCATAGGTGAACGTCACGAAGCGGCCCTGCGGCCTGAGGGCGTCCACGGTCGCGGCCAGCAGCCGATCCTGCAGGTCCTCGTCGAACGACGCCCAAGGCAGCCCCGACACGATGCAGCAGGCCGCCGGCAGGCCCTGGTCTTGCAGGATTCGCCCCGCGTGCTCGACCGAGTCGGCCACAATGCACAGGCCGGGGAAACGCCGCCGAAGGACGTCGCACAGTCGCGGGTTGTGCTCGATCGCCACCAGGCGTGCCTCGGGTGGCATGGCATGGAGGAGGCTCGCCGTGAACGAGCCGGTCCCGGCGCCGAACTCCAGGATCACGCGGGCCGAGGCCGCGCGGGCGTGCGCGACCATCGCCTCGGCGAGGTGCCGTGAACTCGGCGCGATCGCCCCGATGGAGCTGGGCCGCCGCACGAACTCCCGAAAAAACGTCAGGCTATGTCCCACGCGATGCGGCCGGTGGGACTGGTTTTTCTCTGTGTCGCAGATGGTCGGCATAGAACCCTCACGAGGTTGCATCCAATGGCGGGTCACGCCCGAACGATACGACTCTAGCGGATCGGCGCGCCGGCGTACAGCGAAATCGGCCGGAGCTATCCTGACACAGTCCGTCATTCCATGGTCCGGTCTTGCCGCGCCCCTGGCGAGCGTCATCTTTTCCTTGTGGACTCGTTTCATGGGCATTCTTGCCTGATCGCCGCCCTGTAGAGCGCCTGGGATCGCACGAAGAGCCGTACGATTCATGATCGGTGAACCGTGGATCTCACAGGACCGTGGCTTGCGGGCGGGCCGCGGCCTTGCAGGGTGATTGTGGTGCTTGCGGCTTGTGGGGGGTAATGACCCCATAGCTGGGGCATCCTGTCCTGGCGATCGACGACAGCGTAGGCCCTCGGGCACGTGGATGGTTTTGTTTACCAAGGGGGATTCTGTGGGTTTGGGTCGTCATGCCGAAGTCCCTCCTGGGTACGTGAGTTTCGTATCCCTGTGCGGCCGCCACAGACGTTTGAAACAAGACTAAAAAGACTCTAGAACAATCACAAGTAAAATCTGGGCAGGATTCCCAAAAAGCCTCTCCCCACAGAGAATGCGTTTGCCTTGGTGAATCCTCCGCCGCGGCCTGTTACTACTCAGAGCAGAAAATAAT